>Ga0307427_1000418_pt1 | contig 27317 bp, 18 predicted proteins | sample SalMarWE160190MG_FD_202162 | JGI IMG/M metagenome (GOLD analysis project Ga0307427, IMG submission 202162) | Salt marsh sediment microbial communities from the Plum Island Ecosystem LTER, Massachusetts, United States - WE1603-190 | ecosystem: Environmental > Aquatic > Marine > Intertidal zone >... | reverse complement strand
AATCCGACCGCTGCCACTTCTCGCACGATGGCATTGGCATCCTTCAGGGCTCCGAGGAGCGGACCACGGGCCAGTTCGCCCATGCTGCCCATCGCCCTGCCAGCCGCGGCACGTTGCGAGACCCACTTCAGATCAGGAAGCGCGGCCAAAAGAGGGCCAACGGCGCGCTCACCCACTCTTGACAGAGCCTCGCCCGCGCCCCACTGCAACGCCTCGTCCTTGTCCCGGAGCGCTGCTACGAGCAGTCGCACGTCATCGGCCCTCGAAAACGCGGCGATCACTTCTGCCAGCGAACCGACGTATCCGGACCGGCCGAGCGCTTTGGCAAATGGCGCGTTCCTGGGGGAGCGGTAGCGATCATCCAGAAGCCAGTTCTCGTCTGCGTAGTCGTCCGCCTGCCCTTTGAACCTGGTGCGCCACGTCGTCTGGTTCGCCTCCAAGGCGCAGAATCCTCCCACTTTCGCGCCAGTGTAGACTGCGGCAGAGCGGTACTCATGGCCGATGGGCTCGCCATTCACCTGAATCCTAAGCGCCGCGTTGGCAGGACCGTTCGCACCCCCAATCACACTCAGACCCGCCGCATTGAGCATCACCCGCGCAGCCTCTTCGACGGCTGGAACGTGCAGACCTTCTGCCCTGGAGTACCTCTCATCCACGATAAGGCGAAGGGAGCGCGGGTTAGGAAGCGAGGCACCTTGATGCGCAACGTCCGCACTCACGGCTCCGCAATGCATGGCTGCAGAAATGGCTAAGACCCACAGCAAAAGCGAGTTGACAGGCCGCATGTTCAAAGACCCGCTCGCCCGCATAGCTCCAGCCGCTCCGCCATTAACTTCCATGGCCACTCCAAAGAGGTCCATGCACGAGCCGCAGCGCAACAGCAGGTTCGAAGGTTCGGGGGACACGAGACTTATCTCCGTCGGGATATTCCGGAAACACAATACCCTTTTCTCGTCGCTCTTGGACGGGCTCAAAAAACCGTTCCCTGTCCCGGGAATACTGCTACTCGGTGTGGGCGTCGCCCGCGCCGTCCTTGCGTTCCTCCACCACCTGCCACCCTGGCACGGCAGGCGTGCCGTGGCCTGACGGCGACTCGTTGTAATAGTAATCCTTCGACTCGCCCTGTGCCAGAGCAATCGCAGAAACCGTGGCGTGCCTCAGGCCGTCGGCTACAATGCCTCCTCAGCCGAACGACGCTCCGAGCATTTGCGGGACGCGAACGGCCATCACTGCTCCAACGACAACGGCCGTCGGCGCGCCGCCGACGGCTAAACATGGCGCCGGCGTGCCGCCGACGGCTAGACATGGCGCCGGCGCGCCGGCGAAAACTGTGGCACGGGCGGCGGGGCGGGGTACAATGGTCGCTCCGTCGCGCCAGAGGGCAAGTGAGCCGGCAGGAAGTGTGGAACCCGGACGTCCGCAGACCGTTTCAGTCCATAGCGATTGCAGGAGAACATGCCATGTCAAGACAGACTCGCGTGTCGCGGCGGCGGTTCTTGAAGGGGACCGCAGCCGCTGCGCTCATCGGACCCTATGCCATTACGTCGCGCGCCCTCGGCGCGGCGGACAAGGCGGCGGCCGGCAACCGTCTGACGCTTGCCCACATCGGCATCGGCAACCAGGGGCGAGGCCACTTCGGGTCCATGCTCGGAAACCGCGAGACCCAGATCCTGGCCGTCTGCGACGTCAGAAAGAACGTCCGCGACGAGCGGTCCAAGATGGTGGACGACCGGTACGGCAAGGATTCGCCCGCCGGCTCGTACCGCGGGTGCGCCGCCTACAACGATTACCACGACGTCATGGCCCGCGACGACATCGACGCCTGCGTCATCGCCACACCCGACCACTGGCACGCCATCATCTCGTGCGCTGCGGCCCGTGCCGGCAAGGACATCTACCAGGAGAAGCCGCTGACGCTCGATATCCGCGAGGCGTGGACGCTGGTGGATACTATGCGCCGGTACGGCATCGTCTTCCAGACGGGCAGCCAGCAGCGGTCGGACAACCGGTTCCGCTTCGCGTGCGAACTGGTCCGCAACAAGGTCATCGGCGACCTCAAGACGGTGAACGTGGGCGTGGGCATGCCGTCGGAGGAGAAGCACCTGCCCGAAGAGCCGATACCGCCGGGCCTCGACTGGGAGACGTGGCAGGGCCCCGCCGCGTGGAAACCATACAACTCCGAACGCGCCAGCGGCAACTACGGCGGCGGGTGGCGGAGAATCCGCGACTACTCCGGCGGCATGATGACCGATTGGGGGGCACATCACTTCGACATCGCCCAGTGGGGAATGGGAATGGACGGAAATGGGCCCGTCGAGGTCCTCGCACCCGACGCCGAGCACAAACAGATCCGGTACCGCTACGAAAGCGGCGTCATCATGTACCACGGCGGCGCCAACGGCGTCCTCTTTACCGGCACCGAGGGCAAGGTCGAGGTCAACCGCGGCCGCATCCAGACGTGGCCCGAGGACCTGATGAAGGTGGAACTCGGTCCGAACGACATCCACCTCTACAACAGTCCCAACCACCGGCAGGACTGGCTCGACTGCATCAAGACCCGCAAGCGGCCCATCTGCGACATCCTGGTCGGCACCAGCAGTATCACCGTGTGCCACCTCGGCAACATCTGCTACTGGCTCAACCGGAACATCAAGTGGGACCCCGTTAAGCATGAGATTATTGATGACCCCGAAGCCGGCCGGTGGCTGGATCGGCCGAAACGCGCACCGTACCGGATCGCCTGACCGGACCCGATGAAAGGAGAACCCCCATGAGGTCATTCGTCTTACTGTGCCTTGGAGCCGTTCTTGCAATCGGCGCCGCTGCCGTTTCGCCGACCGCCGCAGCCGCAGCGTCGGCCGCCGCAATCAAGGCCAACTTCGCGAAGGAACTCGACGCCCTCCTGCCCGACATGTCGAGCGACGACCTTGGCAAACGCAAGGCGGCCCAGGACAAGTTCAGCCTGATGTGCCTGGCGGCGGGCCGACCGGGCGCCGAGGCCGAACGGGCTGCCATGTGTGCCGCGATCCTGCCGAAACTCGGCGCCGACACGCCGGAAGAAGCGCGGGCCTGGCTCCTGAGGCAACTCCAGTACATCGCCCGGGCCGAATCGGTCGCCACCGTCGCAGCGCTGCTGACCGACAAGAGCCCGCGCGTCCGCGAGTGCGCCCGCCGCACCCTTCAGGAGATTCCGGATGAAGCCGCCGCCAGGACGCTCCGCGATGCCCTCGCCAAAGCCACGACGAGCGACTGGCGCGTCGCCATGATCAACGCCCTGGCCCAGCGCCGGGACACCCCGTCGGTCCCAGCCATCGCGAAGTTCCTGACGGGCGCCGACGAACCGTGCGCCCTGGCGGCCGCCGCAGGCCTCGGCAAGATCGGCGGGCCGGAGGCCGCCAACGCCCTCGCCGCCGCCAGGAGCAAGGGCAAGGACAAGGTTCGCAGCGTCGTGCTCGACTCGTATCTCCTGTGTGCCGACAAGTACGTGGCCGCAGGAAAGAAGACCGACGCCGCCGCCATCTATCAGGAGGTCTACGGCGCAGGCAACCCGGCGAGGATGCGTGCGGCCGCCCTGCGGGGCCTTTGCATGGCCCAGGGAGAGAAGGCCATCCCGGCGCTCAGCCAAGTCCTCATGGGCAAAGACGAGGTGATGCGCCGGCTGGCCCTGGCGTTTGTCAATGAGATCCCGGGAGCGGCCGCAACCAAGGCGTTCGCCGCACTGCTGCCGAAACTCGACGTGACGATGCAGGTAACGTTGCTCGGCCTGCTGGCCGTCCGCGGCGACACTGCCGCCAAGCCCGCCGTCCTGGCGGCAGTGAAGCGTCAGGACGAGGCCGTCCGCGTGGCCGCCCTTGCGGCCTTGGCCGGCGTGGGCGAGCCGGGCGACGCCATGTTCCTTGCCCAGACAGCCGCCGCAAGCGAGGGCGCCGTCCAGAACGCCGCCCGAAGCAGCCTGGCGATGCTCAAGGGCGAGACGGTGGACCAGACGATGCTCGCCGCCTTGTCAAGGGCGGCGGTGCCCGTGCGACTGGAACTCATCGGCGCGCTCGCCGCCCGCAAGGCCCGTGCCGCCACGTCAACCTTCGTCAGGCTTGCCGAGGGGGCGGACGCGTCAATCCGCAGCGCTGCCATCCAGGGCATCGAGAGTGTGGGCGACGCGCAGTGCATCCCGCTGCTTATGCGCCTTATCAGGAGTCCGAAGCAGGCCAGCGACCGCGAGGCGGCCAAGAAGGCCCTGTCGGCCGTCTGCAGCCGCGCGACCGACAAAGACGCCGCCGCCGCAGCCGTCGCGAAGGCGATAGCCACGGCGAGCGGCGAGGTCAAGGCCACCATGCTCCCGCCGCTCGGCAAGATCGGCGGCGAAAAGGCGATCCTCCCCGTTCGGGCCGCCCTCAAGGACACCGACAAGAAGGTCCGGAGCGCCGCCGTCCGGGTCATTTCCGAGTGGCCGGACGATGCAGCCATGGGCGACATGATCGCCATCGCCAGGACCGACCCCGAGACGTCGCACCAGGTTCTGGCGCTTCGCGGATACATGAACCTGGCAAAGCGGAGGGACCGGCCTGCCAAGCAGAAACTCGAGATGTGCCAGGCCGCCATGGCCGCCTGCAAGCGGCCTGATGAGAAGCGGCTGGTGCTCGGCGTGCTCCGCGACCTGCGGTCCATCGAGGCATTCCGCCTGGCGGTCCCGCTGATGGAGGAGCCCAAATGCCGGCGAGAGGCCGTCAGCGCCGCCGTCGGCATCGGCCGAAGTCTCGGGGGCAAACTGCCAGACGACGTGGGACCCGCGATGGAGAACGCCCTCAAACTCACCAAAGACGGCCGCACACGCCGCGACGCCGAGGCCGTCCTGAAGAAATGGCGGAGCCAGCAGAAGAAGAAGTAGGCCAATTGTAAGCAGACTACCGAGAGCGCGGTGGGTCTCCGGACCCACCGCGCTTTGCATGCAATGGTGACCTTGCCGCTCCTCCGGGCGCGAAATGACACACTTCCCGCGCGGCGGCCTTCCCAGGCCGCCGCGACAACCGTGCACAGGGCGTGGTGGCCTGGGAAGGCCACCACGCGGAAGCAACGCTGACTTGGGCAACAGCCCCGCAAGACCCGCCGCGACAGCAACTGCAAGAGACTTACCTCTCCCCTTTCAGTCGCTCGCGCGCGATGCCAGTTCGTCGGCCTCGGCGCGGGTCGGCAGGGCGGGGATCGCGCCGGCCCTGGTGCACGCCAGGGCGCCGACCGCGTTGGCCCGGCGGCAGAGGCGCTCGAGGGCCGCGGGCATCAGGCCCTCCAGCGTGCCGCCCGTCTCAAGATGGTCGAGAAGGTCAACCAGAATGCTGGCGACGAACCCGTCGCCCGCCCCCGTGCACTCGACCACGGGCACGTTGAACCCCTGGACGCGTCCGGCGCCCGTCGCATGGTGGAAATAGCATCCCTTTTCCCCCATGCTGACGATAACGAGCCGGGGACCGTCGGCCAGGATGCCCTCGGCACCCTCGGCGAGGTCGTCGGTGCCCGTAACCAGGCGCCACTCTTCTTCGCTGACCTTAACGACATCTGCCAGGGCCAAGGCCGTCCTGATTTCCAGGTGTCCGCGCTGGCGCGAGTCCCACAAATCCGGCCGCCAGTTCGGGTCGAACGAGACCAAGCGGCCTGCCTTCTTCGCCGCACGCGCCGCCTTGAGCGTTGCGGCCTTCGGCCCGGAGTCAATGAGGCTGATGGAACCGAAATGAAAGCACGCGGCCTGTTCCACGTAGGATTCGTCGATATCCTGGGGCGCGAGAAGCATGTCGGCGCCCGGGTTGCGGTAGAAGAAGATTTCCTTGCGGCCGTCATCGTGGACGCCGACAAAGGCCAGTGTGGTCCGCGCCTCGTCTGTGCGTGCCAGATGGCTGGTGTCAACGTCGGCGTCGCGGAGGGTTTGTTCGAGGAAGTCGCCGAAGGGTTCAGAGCCGATTTTCCCGATGAAACCGGCGGTTCGCCCCAGGCGAGCCACGCCGCACGCCACGTTCGCCGGCGCCCCGCCGGGGGCCCGGCGGAACGTCGGAACCTGGCGCAACGGCCGGTTCGATTCGACGGCCACAAAGTCGATCAACAGTTCGCCGAGGCATACAAGATCGGGCATTGCCATTCCTCCCTGGCGCACGGCCGGAGGCGCCGGACACCGGACGGCGCATCGGCCGTCATCCTCGGATCGGCCGTGATTGTAGAAAGGGCGGCGGCGGACAGCAACGGGTAAAGGGCGCGGCACGGGATTGGAGTGCGGGCGGGGCCGGTTTGGCCGGCTCCGTCATCCCCGGCCGTTGCCGTCAAGATGCCGCTTGTAAAGCGTCGATTGGGGCCATAAAATAGGTTGGGGAGGGGTGTTATTACGGCTTGTTATAGGCCCGTTTTACGGAGTCGAACCGTCATGAGGAAACAAACCTGGTTGCCCGCGCGGCGCCGGCCCGCATTCACGCTGGTGGAGTTGATGATCGTCATCACGATCATTGCGCTGCTGGTGGCGATTTTGCTGCCGGCGGTCGGGGGCGTTCTGAGGTACGCCGACAGCGTCCGGTGTCAGAGCAACCTCAAGCAAATCGCCGTGTCCGTCCTGAGTTATGCGACCGACTACAACGGCGCGATTCCACCTACGAAGGTCAAGAGGCAAGACGGGACGATCTATTATTGGTGCAACCTGCTGGCGATGAGAGATCTCGGAGTGGAGAACACCGCCGGAAAGACAGGCCCCGGCGGCGACCCGCTGCGCACGTCGCAGAATAGCGTCCTATTGTGCCCGAGTTCGACGCTGACGTACGTGGAGGAAGGAGACCGTTTCGACAGGCCGGACCACGACATGGCCCAGGGCTGGTGCCGCCTCGGCAACACCAAGTTCGCGACGGACTGCTCCTATTACTGGAACGGCTACACCGGCAATGCCCCGGACCTGAAGCGCCGGATTCCATCTCTGTATGTCGATGAGAACCTACCCAACGCCAGGGAGAGTTACCATAACATCGCCGAGGTCCCCCAGCGAAGCCACCTGGCGATGGTGATGGACGGTGTGTTCTGGCTCGACTTCATGGGCACCTCAAAACAGCAGCGGATCGCCGCACGGCATGGCGGCGAGTACGGGCGCCGTTTCTTGACCAACATCGCCTTCTACGACGCCCATGTCGAAGCGTTCGACCGGTACGCCCCCGGCACGCCTCGGAAGTGGAATCTGGAAGAGGTCGTTGAGGAGATGCACGTGGAGGACTTGACTAAGCGGCACAAGATGCCTATCATGCCGCGCCAGGACCTCGCAGGCGGTCCACCATACTTCCTGCTGCCCAAGCGGTAGTCGCCGCAGGCAAACGAAACGGCGCGACCCCACTTGACCCGCCGCGCTTTGTCCTCTTGCGACAACAATCCGTACCGAGCGCACAGGCTGCACGCACAGCCGGTTCGCATCAGATGTGGCCGACCGTCTTGAGGTGGGCGAGGATGCGGCCGGCGGCCTCATCGGGGCCGAATCGGTCGGTCTGGATGCGGTAATGGGAGGCGGCGTCGTACTTTTCGCGGCGCTGCTGAAGCACGTTTCCGATCTCGGCAATGCCGCCGTCGTCGGTCAGGTCGGGCCGCTCGGCCGGCGTCTTGGGGTCGGCCTTCATCCGCTCCCAGATTGTCTCGGGCGCAGCGGTCAGCAGGACCACCTTGCCGCCCGTCCGCAGCGCCAGCGTGTTGGCGTCATCGAGGACGGCGCCGCCGCCGGCACTGACGATCTGCCGGTCGCCGGCGGCCACGTCGGCAATCACTTCCCGTTCGATGCGGCGGAACTCGGGCCATCCGCCCTCGGCGACGATCTCCTTGATGCTTCGGCCGGCGCGCTGTTGGATGAGCGTGTCGGTATCGACAAGGGGCCAGCCAAGTTTCTCGGCAAGGAGGCGGCCGATCGTCGTCTTGCCGGTGCAGCGATAGCCGATTAGCACGAGATTCATTGGATGCACCCCATGCGCGCGGCGCAAGCGCGGCGGCTAACCAAGTTACTCTTTCGATTCGACCGCTTTTCGCCGGGCCAGGCCCTGAACCTTCATGGGCAGACCGAACAGGTGGATGAACCCTGTGGCGTCGGCGGGGTTGTAGCCCTCGCCCATGACGAAACTCGCCAGGTCCTCGCTGTAGAGGTTGTGCGGCGATTCAGCCCCGGCGTAGAGGGCATGGCCTTTGTAGAGTTTCAGGCGAACCTTGCCCGTGACGGTGTGCTGCGTATGGTCGATGAAGGCGTCGAGGGCCTCCCGCAGCATCGAGAACCACTGGCCGTTGTACACGAGTTCGGCGTACCGCAGCGCCACCTGCTGCTTGTAGTGGAGCGTGTCGCGGTCGAGGCACAGTGCCTCCAGCGCCGCGTGAGCGGCGTAGAGGATCGTGCCGCCGGGCGTCTCGTACACGCCGCGCGACTTGATGCCGACGAGCCGGTTCTCCACGAGATCGATCTGTCCGACGCCGTGTTTGCCGCCGAGCGCGTTGAGCGTTTCGACGATCTCGACGGGTCCGAGGCGCTTTGCGTTCACGGCGACGGGCACGCCCGCGTCGAACTCGATCTCGACGTACTCGCCCTCGTCCGGCGTTTCGGCGACGGGCGCACTGATGACGAACACGCCGTCGCTCGGCTCGTTGGCCGGGCTCTCGAGTTCAGCCCCCTCGTGGCTGATGTGCCAGAGGTTGCGGTCGCGGCTGTAGATGCTCTTCTTTGACTGGGCAATCGGGATGCCGTGCGCCTCGGCGTAGTCGACGGCGGCCTCGCGGCTGGTGAGCGTCCAGCGCGGGTCGCGCCAAGGCGCCAAGACCGTGAGGTCCGGCGCCAGGGCCATGAACGTCAGTTCGAACCGCACCTGGTCGTTGCCCTTGCCAGTGGCGCCGTGGGCGACGGCATCGGCGCCCGTCTTGCGGGCGCACTCGACCTGTTTCTTGGCGATGAGCGGCCGCGCGATGCTCGTCCCCAGCAGGTACTTGCCCTCGTAGACGGCCCCGGCCTTGAGCATGGGCCAGAGGTAGTCGGTCACGAATTCCTCTCGCAGGTCCTCGACGCAGACCTTGCAGGCGCCCGAGGCTTTGGCCTTCTCGACGATGCCGTCGAGTTCGTCCGGCCCCTGTCCGAGGTCAGCCACAAAGGCCACGACCTCGCAGCCGTACGTTTCGCGGAGCCATGGGAGGATGACCGAGGTATCAAGCCCCCCCGAGTAGGCGAGGACGGCCTTCTTGACGTTGGGCTGAGTCATGGGATGTCACCTTTTCGTGTCAGGTGCGCGCGGGGCAAGCCCGGCGGCTAACGGGATGATCGCTTTGCCTTGCCCGACTTCGCCTTCTTGCGTTTGGCGGCGGCTTTGGGCCGCCCGGCACGTTTCGTTCGGCCGGCACGGTTGAGGGCGCGGTTGATCGCGCTCAGGTACGCTTTGGCAGAGGCTTCGAGGACGTCGGTCGAAACGCCCCGGCCGGAAACGGTCTGCTTGCCGTAAATGGCCTCCAGCCGCACCTCGCCCTGGGCCTCCTTGCCGCTCGTCACGGCGCGGATCTGATAGTCTTTCAGCCGCAGCCCGACGCCGGTGATGCGCTCCATCACACGGAAGATGGCATCGACGGGCCCGTCGCCGGTAGCCGCGTCGCGGACGGGCTCGGCCTTACCCTCCTCGTGCAGTTCAACGGTGGCGGTGGGCATGCCGCCCGTCCCGGTGGCCACCTGGATGCCGCACAGGCGCCACGTCTCGGGCACGGCCACGATCTCGCTTTCGACGATGGCCTCGATGTCTTCGTCGAAGATCTCTTTCTTGCGGTCGGCGAGTTCCTTGAAGGGTCCGAAGAACAGCCGGTCGATTTGTTCGGGCGATAGACGGAACCCGAGTTCCTTCAGGCGGCGGCGGAACTGGTGACGGCCGGAGTGCTTGCCGAGCACGAGTTTGCTCCTGGCCACCCCCACGGCCTTCGGGTCCATGATCTCGAAAGTCGTTCGCTCCTTGAGATAGCCGTCGGCGTGGATGCCGGACTCGTGCGCAAAGGCGTTTTCGCCGACGACCGCCTTGTTCCGCGCCACAGCCAGGCCGGTGACACGGCTGACCAGTCGGCTGGCAGCGTACAGATGCCCGGTCCGGATGTTCGTCCAGCAGTCCTGGAAATCGTCGGGGCGTGTTTTCATCGCCATGACGATCTCCTCCATAGCGGCGTTTCCTGCCCGTTCGCCGATGCCGTTGATCGTACACTCCGCCTGCCGGGCGCCGGCCTTGATAGCCGCAAGCGTGTTGGCCACGGCCAGGCCCAGGTCGTCGTGACAGTGGACCGCAATGACGGCCTTCGAGATGTTCGGCACGTTCTCGAAGAGGCGCCCGATCAGGCGACCGAACTCGTCGGGCATCGCCCAGCCGACCGTATCGGGGATGTTGACCGTCGTGGCGCCGGCGTCGATGACGGCCTCGACGACCTGGATCAGGAAGTCGGGCTCCGTGCGTGTGGCGTCCATCGGTGAGAACTGGACGTCGTGGGTGGCGGCCTTGGCCCGTTCGACGCTCTCGATCGACATCTGCAGGACCTGCCGCTTGGACTTCCGCAACTGGTGCTTGCGGTGGATGGGACTGGTTCCCAGGAAGACGTGGATGCGTGACTTTCGAGCGTCGCGCAGGGCCTCGGCGGCGCGGTCGATGTCCTTGGCCACACAGCGGGCGAGGCCCGCGACGACGGGCCGGCGGACCTCGCGTGAGATCGCCCGGACGGCGTCAAAATCGTCGGGCGAGGTAATCGGGAATCCCGCCTCGATGATATCCACGCCGAGGGATTCCAGGGCGCGGGCCACTTCGAGTTTTTCCGTCAGGTTCATACTGGCGCCTGGCGACTGTTCGCCGTCGCGCAGCGTCGTGTCGAACACGTACACTCGCTTGCTTGCCTTCTTTGCCACGGTCCTGCTCCTTCGCTGAAACGCCCTCTTATAGTGCGTCACCCGCCTGCCGCAACGGATTTCTGGCCCGACCGCGCAGCGGGGCGCCGACGGGGCTCGTCACACACTGCCGCGGAGCGAAAAAAGCAGCCCCGGGAACCGTTTCCCGAGGCCAATTCTTCCTGTCGATGCGCGCGCAACGGCCCCGGGGGTTTTACCGCCTAAGGCCCAGGGCGAGATTCCCGTTACGCGCTTTCATAACACCGATACTCTATCGTCAATCCGCCCCGAAGTCAAGAGAAAAACCGCTTCTTGCGAAACCGCGCCGGAGTGTCTATCATGGCGTCCATGGCAAAAGAAGCGGTCTTCTCCATTGCGAAGCACAAGCGCCTCATTATCGTCGTCGTGGTACTCGTGTTCCTCTACTGGGCGGTCGGCAAGATCGCGGTTCTCTACGCCGACTACCTGTGGTTCGACTCGCTGACGTATGCGAGCGTTTTTTCGACCGAACTCTGGACCAAGGTGACGCTCGGCGTCTGCGCCTTTCTCGTCACAGCCGTCTGTCGCCGACGCACGGTTTTCAGATCAAGGGGCTGCCGTGGGTCCTTTCGGGCCGGCGTATCCGGCTGCTGCTGCACTTGGCGGCCATCGTGTTCGGTGCGATCGTCGGTTTCGGCTTCGCTCAGGGTGCGGCGGCACAGTGGTACGAAGTGCTTCAGTTCCTGCACCGCGCCCCGTTCGGGTGGACCGATCCGATCCTCGGCCACGATGCGCAGGTCTATGTGTTCGTCCTCCCGATCCTCGGCCAACTCAAGGCATACGTCATGGCGATGGCCGTGCTGGGCGCCGTCGCTGCGGCCGCGGCGTACTTCATCAGCGGCGCCATCGGATGGCAGTACGCGCGAATGACCCGCGCCGCGACGACCCATCTGGCCGCCCTCGTGGCACTGCTCTTCATCGCCGTCGGGTTCGGATACTGGCTGGATCGCTACGACCTGCTGCTGTCGTCGCGCGGTGCCGTGTTCGGCGTGGGGTACGTGGACGCCCACGTCCGGATGTACGTGTTTGCCTTCATGGCGGCGGTAAGCGTTGTCGTGGCGGTGGTGGTGGTGGCGGCCGGGATTCGGATGAAACCGAAGGCGGCGGGGGTGGCCGTCGGGCTGCTCGTCGCGATCCACGTCATTACCGTCTGGAGTTACCCGTCGGTGCGGCAGCGGTTCGACGTTCAGCCGAACGAACTCGAGCGCGAGAAGCCGTACCTCGAGCACAACATCAAGGCGACGCGGTTTGCCTTCGGCCTGTCGGATGTGGACGTGCAGGAGTTTTCCGCAGGCGGGTCGCTCACGCCCGAGGCCATCCGCATGGAGCGCGGCACCCTGGAGAACATCCGCCTGTGGGACTGGCGCGCCCTGAGACCCACCTACCAGGAGATTCAGGGCCTGCGAACCTACTACCGCTTCAACGGCGTGGATATTGACCGGTACCACGTGGGCAGCCAGTACCGGCAGGTGAGCCTCGCGGTACGCGAACTCGAACAGAGCCTCCTCCAGGAGAAGAGCCGCACCTGGGTCAATCTGCACCTCCTGTACACACACGGATACGGCCTGTGCCTGAGCCCGGTCAACGCCGTGACCGGGAGCGGCATGCCGGAGTTGTGGATTCGCGACATTCCGCCCCAGGCAGCGGGGCCGCTGGCCGGGCCCGACCCGGAGGTCATGTCCAACCAGGAGGTCATGCCCAACCCGGCGGTCTATTTCGGCGAATCGACGCAGAACTACGTCTTTGTTCGGACCGAGCAGGAGGAGTTCGACTATCCGGGCAAGGACAAGAACTTCTACACGCGGCACAAAGGACGGGCGGGCGTCGCGGTGGATTCGTGGGCCCGGCGGCTGTTGCTCGCCTATTACTTCGGCGACTGGAATATCCTGCTGACGGACAGTTTCACGTCCGAGACCCGCGTGCTGTGGGCCCGGCAGATCCGGCAGCGTGTCCGCCGCCTGGCGCCATTCCTGGTATTCGACAAGGACCCCTACCCGGTCATCAGCGACGGGCGGTTGGTCTGGATCATCGACGCGTACACCCGCACGGGCCGGTTCCCGTACTCCGCTCCGGCCGGTTCGGTCCAGCCGCGGACCAACTACATCCGCAACGCGGTCAAGGTGGCCGTGGATGCCTACGACGGCGCCGTCACGTTCTACGTTGCCGACCCCGACGACGCCATCGTGCGCGTGGCGCGGCGAATCTTTCCGGCCCTGTTCCGCGACATGGCGGAGATGCCCGAATCGCTCCGGGCCCATCTGCGGTACCCCATCGACCTCCTGGACATCCAGGCCTACCAGTACCTGACGTATCACATGACCGACCCCCGGGTCTTCTACAACCGCGAGGACCTGTGGGAGAGACCGAGGGAGCAGTACGGCAGCCAGACGCTCCCGGTCAAGGCCTACTACATCATCATGACACTGCCGGGCCAGACGGAGCCGGAGTACCTGCTGATGCTCCCCTTCACGCCGCGAGGCAAGGACAACATGGTCGGCTGGATGGCCGGCCGATGCGATGGAGTGCATTACGGCAAACTTCTCGTCTACCGGTTTCCCAAGGACCGCCTCGTTCTCGGGCCGAAGCAGATCGAGGCCAACATCGACAAGAACGACGCCATCAGCCAACAGATAACGCTCTGGGGACAGGTCGGCAGCCGCGTCATCCGCGGCAACCTGCTCGTCATCCCCGTGCGCGACGCCATCCTGTACGTCGAGCCGCTCTATCTGGACAGCGAGCAGACGCGGTTCCCGGAACTGAAGCGCGTGATCGTGGCGTCAAAGGACCGCGTCGCCATGCGCGAGACGCTCGACGAGGCGCTCGCCGCCGTGTTCGGCGCCGCGCCGCCGCAGGCGAAGCCCGTCGTCAAGCCACCGGAAGCGCCGGCGCCCTCCGCCTACGGCCGGCAGGCCCACGAACTCTTCGAGAAGGCCCAGCAGCAACTCCGCCAAGGCGACTGGGCCGGTTACGGAAAGACGATGGAAGAACTCGGCCAACTCCTTCGCAACATGGCCCGCGAACCCCCCGAGAAGTGACGCGCCGCCGGCCCCCCGCGCAAAGGCCCTTGAATCCGCCGACCGTCTGCCTATAGTGAGCCAATCCCCGACACGCGGGTGGCACGGCCACGCGCCGTTGCGTGACCGTGTTCTTCGCTGGATGCACATGGCCACCCGTATGGGTAACCATGCCGGCCGGCCGGTTCCCGGGTGAGTGAGAGGTGCGTGCAGTCATGGCGAAAACCGATCTCGACAACCTGCCGCAGGCCGTCAAGACGGAAGCCGCGCGGCAACTGGATTTGCTGCGGCGCGGGGCTGTTGAGATCTACACCGAGGACGAGTTGCTTGCGAAACTCGCCGCCGCCGTCCACGAGGAGCGCCCCCTGTGCGTCAAACTCGGGATGGACCCCACCGCACCGGACATTCACGTCGGCCACACCGTCGTCATGGGCAAGATGCGGCAGTTCCAGGACCTGGGGCACAAGGCGGTGCTGATCATCGGCGACTACACCGCCCGCATCGGCGACCCGAGCGGCCAGGACCACGCGCGGCCGGTCCTTTCGCCGGACCAGATCCGACAGAACGCCCGGACGTACTTCGACCAGGCCGGCAAGGTCCTCGACACCAGCCCCGACCGTCTCGAGGTCCGCTACAACAGCGAGTGGCTCGAGAAACTCACCTTTGCCGACGTGTTGAAACTTGCCGCCCGGATGACCGTCGCCCGCATGATGGAACGCGACACGTTCGAGATCCGCTACAAGGCCGGCGACCCCATCGGCGTCCACGAGTTCCTGTACCCGCTCATGCAGGGCCGCGACTCGGTCGCCATCCGCGCCGACGTGGAACTGGGCGGCACCGACCAGACGTTCAACTGCCTGGCCGGCCGCGACATGATGCGCGGCGCCGGCCAGGAGCCCCAAATCGTCCTGACGATGCCCCTGCTGGTGGGTCTCGACGGCACGGAGAAGATGTCGAAGTCCAAGGGCAACACCGTCGGCGTGACCGATCCGCCGAAGGAGATGTTCGGCAAACTGATGAGCCTGCCGGATGACCTCATGGAGAACTACTTCACACTGCTGACGGGCGCGCCGGCGCCCGAGATCCAGGAACTGCTCCAGACCTCGCACCCGCGCGACGCCAAGGAGCAACTTGCCAAGACGATCGTCACGCGGTACTACGACGCGCAAGCCGCCGAGAAAGAGGCCGAGGAGTTTCGCCGCGTCTTCGCCGAGAACGAGCAGCCCGCCGACATCCCGGAGGTTCGCTTGTCCCCGAGCATGTTGCACATCGACACGGAGACCGGCCGGTACGGCGTAGCGTCCTGCATGACGGCTTCTGATCTTACACAGACCAACAGCGAAGCCATGCGGTTGATCAGGCAAGGCGCCGTTTGGCTGGACGATGAGCAGATCACCGATCCCAAAGCGACGATCGACCCTCAATCAGCAAGCGGTGTCGTATTGCGGGTGGGCAAGAGAAAGTGGGCCAAACTCTATTTCGAGGGTGAATCCGACCGGCCGTAGCCGGTGCTGCGGGTTTGTGGCCCGCCAAGGTCGGCGGCGTTTCACGAGCCGTCGACGGATTCCGCATTCCGGATGGGTGTTCCATGCCGCTGCCTAAGGTTGCCATTATCGGACGCCCGAACGTCGGCAAGTCGAGCCTGTTCAACACGCTCGCGCGCCGGCGGATCGCCATCGTCGAGCCGACGGCCGGCGTCACGCGCGACCGCGTCTCGGCCGTCGTCGAATCGGACGACGCCTGGTTGGAACTCGTCGACACCGGCGGTATGGATTTCCGTACGTCCGAGGAACTTGCCGCCGACGTCGCCGGCCAGATCGAATACGCCATTCGCGAAGCCTCCGTCATTGTCTTCGTCGTGGACGTGCAAGACGGGCGGCAGCCGCTCGACGGGCAGATCGCCGAACGGTTGCGGCCGGTCGAGGTTCCTGTCATCATCGCGGCCAACAAGGCCGACAACGAGCGACTCGCCCAGAACGCGACCGAGTTCCACACGTTCGGTTACGAGCCGGTCGTCCCGGTGAGTGCGAAACACGGCCGCGGCCGGCGCGACCTGATGGCTGCCGTCCGCCAACGCCTCCCCGCCGACGCCGCCGAGGCGCCCGACGAGGTCGCCATGAAGATCGCCGTGGTGGGCAAGCGCAACGCCGGCAAGAGCACGTTCATCAACGCGCTGGCCGGCAGTGAGCGCGTTATCGTCTCCGAGATTCCCGGCACGACGCGCGACGCCGTGGACATTCGCTTCGAGAAGGACGGTCTGACATACGTTGCTATCGACACGGCGGGCGTCCGCAAACGCAAGAGCATCAAAGACGACATCGAGTTCTACAGCCTGACCCGGGCCCTCGGGTCCATCCGCCGGGCCGACGTCGTGCTCTTGCTGATCGACGCGACGACGCCCGTCAGCCAGGTCGACAAGCACCTCGGCCGCGCCGTCAGAGACGAGATGAAGCCCGTCGTCCTGGTCGTCAACAAGTGGGACCTGGCGAAGGGCAGGGCGACGACCGGCGACTTCGCCGACTATCTCGGCGAGATGCTGCCCGGCCTCTCCTGCGCGCCGCTGTCGTTTACGACGGCCAAGGACGCGCGGAACGTGCTGGCGACGGTCGACCTCGCGCGGAACCTCTACAAGCAGGCGCAGTCGCGCGTGACGACCGGCGAGTTGAACCGCGTGATCGACCGGGCCGTGAAGATGCGGCAGCCGCCCTCGCCGCGCGCTACGCTCCCCAAGATCTACTTCGCCGCGCAGGTGGCGGTGGCCCCGCCGACCGTCGTCCTGTTCGTCAACAACCCGGACCTGTTCCACGAGCCGTACCGCCGGTTCATCGTAAACCGTTTCCGCGAGGAATTGCCCTTCCCCGAGGTGCCCATCCGGCTGATCCTCCGCCGCCACCACGAAGAGCGTCCTGGGCGGCAGGGCCGCCGGTAGGCAAGACCGCCGGGTGCGGCACGGTCGTGGCGCTTGACGGGAAGGCGCGCGTTTGCTAGTGTTTTGTGGGTGCGCCTGCGCGGCCGGCGACCGCGTACCGGAGGGGAGGCTGGTCTATGAGCGCCAGAATTGCCATATCGAAAGATGAGATCGCGGCATTTTGCCGCCGGCACCATATCTGTATGCTGGCACTCTTTGGGTCGGTGCTGCGGGATGACTTCCGCCGCGACAGTGACGTGGATGTGCTTGTCGAGTTTGAGCCCGGGCACACCCCTGGCCTTGAGTTCTTCTCGATGCAGGACGAACTGTCCGGGATCGTGGGACAGAAGGTGGACCTGAACACGCCGAATTTCATCAGCCCGTACTTCCGCGAGCGGGTCATGGCTGAAGCCGAGGTGCTCTATGACGCAGCGTGACCCTGAGGTCAGCCTGTGCCAAATGCGTGACCACGCGTGCGAGGCGATGGCACTGCTCAAGGGCAGGACTCGCCAGGACCTTGATTCCGACCGCCTGCTCGGCCTCGCTCTCGTTGCGGCCGCGCAACGGATGGCGCGGCCCTCCTGAGCGGTCCGCCGCACGACTTGCCAGATCGGGTTTGCGGCTCCGGGGTCGAACCGCTCCGCCCTACGTGCTCTTCAGGTCGCCTATGGGCCTCAGGTTCTCCAGGCCCTTTCCCCAGACGCGCTTCGCCTCCTGGACGTAGTGGACGTAGCCGGCAAGCGTGACGTCGGCCGATACGCGGTGGTCGCAGTGCGGGATGAAGGCGCCTTGCTCGACCAGCGGCGCGAGGCGCTGCACCTCTACCGCGATCGCATCCTTGCCCCGCGCAAGGATGTGCTTGTCGAACCCGCCGCGCATCAGCAGGTCCTTGCCGAATCGCTTTCGCAGGTCGAACGGGTCGCACCAGTCGCCGATTTCCAGTGGGAACATGATGGCCACGCCCGAGTCGAGCCAGATCGGGATGAGGTCGTCGATCCTGCCGTCGCAGTCGAGCATCAGGAACCCGCACCCGTAGGAGCGCAGCAGGTCGGCGATCTTCCGGTACCACGGCCCGCACATCTCGGCGAACATTCCGGGCGCGATGAGCGGTCCGCGGTTAAAGCAGATGTCTTCCCACATGTGCCCGACGTCGAACGTCACGCCTTGCCCCTTGGCAATCTCGAGGGCCTTCGCCAGGGGCTCCAGGATGCACTCGCCGAGGCGCTCGACCATCTCCTGAACCAGCGCCCGGTCGTCGTACAGCATGAGGCTCAGGTCTTCGATGCCGATCCAGTTCCTGAGCACACCGTACAGGCTGCCGCAGTTGATGCTCAACGGGTACGTGCGCTCGCTGTCGCGGTGCTCTCCGGCGCGCTCGGCGTAGTCTTCGGGCACGCGCCGGGGGTCGGTCGGATCCAGGCGTCTCTTATATTCTTGCCACGTGTCGCGACCGGTCAGGATGAACTCGGTCGGTTCGGGGATGGTGACCGAGTGTTTGTGCCATTTCTCGACGACGCCGTCGGACCGCCGCTGCCATCGGTAGTTCTCGTCCTCCTTGATCACCTCCGGCTCAAAGGTCGGGAGCAACTGGACCTGGACGCTGCAGCCCGTGTCGAAATCGTCCATGCCGAAGAAGCGGGCCGCCTTCGTGTTGTCGTCCACGTCCTCGGGCAGGCCCTCGCCGTGCCAGCGTGCAAGCGTCTCGGTCCAGAATCCGAAATCCCACATGGGGCAGCGGTCGCGCGGCTGGTACCGCATGGTTGCCAGAAACCGCTCGCGGTCGTTCATCTCCTCCTCCCGCCCGGCACAACCTCTCTAGAGGAGTTCACCCTTGCATGTATCGCTTCGCGCGGCGGGTCTCGGCACCCACCGCGCAGAACGGCGGGTTTCCGCGGCGGGTGCGGCAAGTGCCGCCCTCGGGCATCGAGAGGCCGAGTTCTTCCGGTCGCGGCAGAGGTTTTCCGGCTTCGGCGCTTGCACGAGCCCGGTCGAGTTTTGCGGCAAGGTTTTCGTAACGCTTGACGGCGGCCTGATAGCGCCGCATCGTCCAGTCGAGCGCGTAGGGCTTGTTCTCCTGAAGCCACAGTTGCCGGAACTGCCCGCCGAGGGCTTCGTGGGCGTCCCGGTTCTTCCGGACGAGATGTTGGGCCGTGTCCAGCAGGGCGACGGCCTCCGTGGGCGGTCCATCGCAGGCCTGCGCGTAGGCTTGCACTGTTGCGAGACCATCGAGCATCCGCTGACCGATGAGTTCCATCCGCCGCGCACCGAAGAGAAACGCGTCGAGCAGTTCGGCGTTGACGGTGGCTTCCCGCTTGCAGGCCTCGAGGTGTCGGATCGCCGGGCGAACGATCTGGAGCAACCCGGCGGCGGACGCCCGCGCCGTCGCGGCGCCGGTTCGCGGCGTGAAGTCGTCCATCCAGAAGCGGCGGTTGTTCATTGCCTGCATGCCGGGCAACCGGTGCGTGTGGGCGAGCAGTTCGATCGCCCGGCCGAAGTGGTCGCCCGACTCGCCGAAGAGCACGGCGCCGATGCGGCGGTTGAAATCGTCCGGCGAGGTCGTCGAGGCGTTCCACGCACACTCCGCCCCCCAGGCGTACCCGTGCCACTTGGGCGCATTGATCGCCTCACCGTCGTCCTCCCACGCGGTATTGAGCATGCCCAGGGCGCCGTGCTTGGCGCCGTCGCGGACAAAATGGCGGATGTTTGTCGTCGCCACACCGAAGTCGGGCAGGATGCGGCTCCAGTTGCTGACGCCGGGGCAGACCAGAAACGCATAGCCCGACTTCGCAAAGGGGATGATCTGCTTCTCGAAGTTCGCTCCGGCGCCGTACCCCCACGTCAGCATGATCGTATCCAGGGGGACCTCTTTCAGGTGATCGGGGTGCCGCAGGATGATGTCGCCCCACATCATCATTCGCTTGCCGTACTTGTCGCGCAGCAGGTCGTGCAGGCGGCGGATGTGCCGCACGTACACGCCGCCGACGCCGATCTTCCTGGCCAGTTCCTTCGACGGTCCCTTCCCAAGCCCCCCCGTCTCGTCGCAGCACACGTTGAAGAAAGGAAACGGCAGCAACGGGACGACCTCGGAGTAGAGATCGTCGAGCAGTTGGTAACTCTCCTCTTTCACCGGGCACAGGAGGTAGCCCGTCTCTCTAAGGTGCGCGTATTCCTTGTGAGCGAGAATGCGCGTGAAATGGCCGAACGACTGCTGGTTGCCGAGGATGTCGACGTGCAGCGGCTTGGCGAAGGCGACGAGCCCTTTGAGTTCCTCGGGCGTGAGCGAGCCGTCCTTCGGTCCGATGACGGGGTGTTTCTTGAACGCGTACTGATACTCCATGTAGTACGTGAAAAGGTTCATCTTGAGACGTGAGCCGATGGCGACTTCGCGTTGAAGCGTTCTCGGACGAGAACTCGGCCCGCGAGTCAGGTCGTCCTGAAAACACCGCCACCGCAACGACGGCCAGTCGCTGACCTTCAGGCAGGGAAGCGCGTTGTCCTTTCTGTTCGCGCGAATATGCTGGCAGAGCGTCTGGAGTCCGTAGAACAGCCCCGCCGCTCCTCCGAAGGCGGCAGATTCCTTTGGAGAGTCTGCGACCGGTGCGCCGCAGATGATCTCGCTTGGGCGGATTTTCAGGCTGTAGTCTTCCGTCGTGGCGCGGTCGCGAAATCGAAAACCAGGTACGGCCCCGCCGGGCTTCTCCGATTCATCCTCCGCAGTAGGGCTGCTACGGAGAACGGACAACCGCCAGAACGAAGCCCGCCCGCCCACAACACGGACCTCGGGTTCCCGCAGGCCGGCGCGCCGGAGTTCGTCGCCGATCTGTCGCCGGAGGAGCCCGGCCATGCCGGCGGGAGCCTCAAGAACCAGTTTGCGGTCGAGCGCAAACCTCTCCGGCTGAAGGCTGATACGCTTGGGAAACGGGACAAGACGAAGATCCGAAACGTCCTCCGCCGCGACGGACCGGACCGAAGCGGCAACGAACGCTGCGGCAGCAATCATGAGCACTTGGCTGCGCATCTCCACTCCCATCGATTCCACCCGTGGTGACAGCCTTACCTGCTGCCATGCGATTCCTCCTTGGGCCGGACGACATACGTACCCCCGTTGCGGGTGGCAAAGCGGACGCTCCCGTTCGGGCCCGGCTGTGTTTTGACCGTCTTGCCGGCGGCATGTACGGTCACCGGAGCCGGCGCCAGCACTGTGCACGGGCAGCCGGCAGCCGAACGGACGACGGCCTGCGTCAACGTGCCGTCTTTCCAGGCGATGTCCACCTCGAAGCCGCCGCGCGCACGCAGGCCCTTGACGCTTCCGGTAGCCCACGCCTTCGGCAGCGCGGGCAGCAGGTGCACGTCGCCGGCGTGGCTTTGGAGGAGCATCTCGCACACGCCGGAGGTGGCGCCGAAGTTGCCGTCGATCTGGAACGGCGGATGCGTGTCCCAGAGGTTGTCCAGCGTGTTGCCCTTGAGTTGCTCGCTTAGCATCTTGTAGGCGTGGTCGCCGTCGAGGAAGCGTGCCCAGAAGTTGATCTTCCATGCCTTGCTCCATCCGGTGCCGCCGTCGCCGCGTGCCGAGAGCGAGACCTTGGCGGCCTGGGCCAGTTTCGGCGTCTTTACCGGCGAGATCTGGCGACCCGGGTGCAGCGCGAACAGGTGCGAGACGTGTCGGTGGTGGTCGTCGGGCTTGTCTCGGTCGGTTTCCCACTCCTGGAGTTGGCCCCACTTGCCGATTGCCGGTTTCAAGAGCCGCTCGCGCATGCCGGCAATCCTGTCGCGATGTTTCCTGTCGATCCCCAGCACATCTGCGGCTTCGATAGTGTTCGTGAAAAGATCATAGACGATCTGCTGGTCGTAGGATACGCCGTCCTCCGTCGGCCCATGTTCGGGCGACCAGCCGCCGGCGACGACCAACGTCCCGTCCTCGCGTTTCTTCAAGCGGTCTTCCCAAAACTCACAGACCTCTTTCAGTACCGGGTACGCCATCCTCCTCAAGTACGTCTTGTCCTGCCCGAAGGCATAGTGCTCCCACAAATGCTGCGCGTACCAGGCGCTGCCGGGTTTGTTCCACTTCCACCCGTGGCCGCCGTAGATGTTGTGCGATGTCCGCACGGTCCAGCCGCGGGTGTCGCCGAACTCGCGGGCGGCGCGCGTGGCCTTGCGGCTTGGCGCCCGCAGGGTCTCGATCATGGCCAGCAGCGGCTCGTGACATTCCGGCAGATTGGCCGGCTCGGCCGGCCAGTAGTTCATCTGTATATTGATGTTCGTATGGTAATCGGCATGCCACGGCGGATTGTTCTTGTCGTTCCAGAGGCCCTGGAGGTTGGCAGGCAGGCTGCCCGGGCGGGAACTGCCGATCAGCAGATAGCGGCCGAACTGGAAGAACAGGGTCTCCAGTTCCGGGTCTTTCCCGCCGCGCCGATACGCCGCGAGACGCTCATCGGTCGGCAGGGCGGCGACCTGCTCCTCCGTTCGCCCCACGTCCAACGCGACGCGGTTGAACAGACGCTGGTAGTCCTTGACGTGACGGGCGCGGAGCGTCTCGTAGGGCTTGGCCGCTGCGGCGTTCACCTGCCGAGTGAGCCGCTCGTGCGGGTGTGGCCCGCGCCATTTCTGTTCGTACCGGTCGGCGTAGTTCGTGCCGGCGGCCAGGATGATGGTCAGGCCGTCGGCGTCTCGGAAGCCCACGGCCCCATCGGCCGCCTGCACGCTGCCGCCCTGGTTGACGACCAGCACCTGGGCCTCATACGCGAGACCGTTTTTCAGGGCGCCGGAGGCGGTCAGCCTGCCCTCGGCGGCGGCGATCTTGGCTTCGTGGGCGTCGGTCAGCCGGACGGCGCCGGTGTAGCGGCCGGGCTTGTCGGCGGTGAGGCGAAACACCATCACCTGGTCCGGGTGACTGGAGAAGTACTCGCGCCGGTACCGGACGCCGCCCGCGGTGTACGCGACGCCTGCGACGGCCTCGTGGATGTCGAGTTGGCGGCGGTAATCCCGGCAGTCGCTCTGCCCGCCGCTCAACTCGATGGTTACGTCGCCGAAGGTCTGATAGGCCCCCATCGTTTTGTAGTTGCCGGAGGGGTTCTCGTCGCCGGTCCAGAGGCTGTCCTCGTTGAACTGGATGCGTTCGGTGTCGAGGCCGCCGAAGATCATGGCGCCCAGGCTGCCGTTTCCGATGGGCAGCGCCTCGGTCATCCATTTCTTGGCGGGCGCGCGGTACCAGAGGACGGCCGCCGCCGATGACGCCGGAGGCTCCCCCGCCCCGGCTGCGATTGCCGCCAGAAGCAGACACACTGCCGTCGAGATCACGCATTTCCTCATGGGAGTCTCCTTGCCCGGTGCGCCGACACATTTCCGCAACCGCAAGATGATACGCCTTCCGGATTCCCTCTGCCACGTTCCTCGCGATTCCGGCAGGGGTCAGCGTATGAGGCGGCCGAGCCTGGACTATCGCTGCGGCGGCGCCCACGATACACGCCCACATGATGCGCCGCCGCGCGGAGGGTTGGGCTGGGGCGCGGTGGACAAGACTGCCCACCGCGCGACCGGTTGGCACACCCAACCGTCGCCTGCTCTAGTTCGTCGGCGCCTTGGCGAAGGCGTCGGCCTCTTTCTCGAGCATCGCCTGCGTGGGCAGGTTGCCCTGCAGGATGAGGAACCGGTAGCGAAGGACCTGCGTGCCGCCCTTCTTGATGGCGAACTTCGGGAACGCCCCGAAGCGGCCGTAGTCGCGATAGGCTGAATAGACCGTGCCTTTGGGATTGTCGGGGTGGTTCACGTGGAGGACGCTGTAGGTCTTGCCTTCGATGGTGTGCCGGCAGGCGGCCCAGGGCAGGTCGCGCTCTTTCTTGACGTCGGTGACGCCGGCGGGGAAAAGGTACTGCGTTTTCTTGGCGTCCACCTCGTTGGCGGGACGGTACTGGCACCCGGCGTGTTCGGGGTCGCCGCCGAACTTCGCATCGCCCGCCACAGCCTTGAGACGCGTCACCAGGTCCACCTGGATGATGGCGGGCGCCGGCCGCCTGGTGAAGGTCATGGTGCGTGCCTCTTCGATGAGCGCGTTGCTGGCGGGATCGTTCCAGTGGATGAGGGCGGTGAAGGAGGCCTGGTCGGCGGCGTCCTTGCGGTCGAGGACCTTCTGGTGCAGCATCAGGTGGCTGGGTTTGCCGAAGTTTTTCCGGCAGCCGTTCAGGTCCTTCAGGATGTGCCAGAAGTCGTAGGTCTTGCCGGCGACGTTCACTTTCCATCCGCAGAAGATGCCGCGATGATGCGAGTACTTTCCGCCCGCGCCCTTTGTGATGGGCTTGGCGCCCTCGGCACTAAAGATGTGCAGATACGGCTTGTACGTTTCGTGCAGGCGTTCGGGGCTGGAGTTGTCGTAGGCGTACATCCAGCGGGCGACGATGCGGCCGTCGAGCACGACGTCAAGGTGCTTACCGGCGGTGTCTTTCAACTCGAAGGCGGCGACGGCGGCCGGGGCGGACAACACGGACGCCAGGCACACACATGCCAGCGCCGTGACAGACAGGCGGAGCGTATGCGACATGATCATTCACCTTCCTCTCTTGTGGTGGCTCACTTCGTGTCGGGCTTCTTCAATTCCTTGATTGCGATGTTGCGGAACTCGATGGGGTTGCCGTGATGCTGAAGGGCGATGGGGCCGGCAGGCTTGACGCCGGGCAGTTGCGCGCTGGAGATGACTTCCTCGCCGTTCAGAACCACCGTCAGTCGGTCGCCCTTCATGGTGATGACGAAGGTGTTCCACTGGCCGACGGGCTTGTCGGCGGCCTTCTTGGGGGTGCAGGCTTTGCGAACCTCTTCGGGCTGGTTCTTGTCGGTGCGGTAGCCCCAGACCTCGCCGGAACCGAGCGGGTTGACCCAGATGTTGCACTGGGCCTTCGACGAGCCTCGCAGGTAGATGCCGCTGTCGCCCTTGGCGGGAAGGCGCCAATCGACCTTCAGGACGAAATCGGCGAACTCTGCTTGAGTCCAGAGGACCTTGTTCTTGCCGTCGTACTTGATGATGCCATTCTCGACATTCCAGTGTTCCTTGGCCGCGTCGTCGGCCTTCCAGCCGGCGAGGTCCTTGCCGTTGAAGAGCGGCACGAAGCCTTCTTTGTCGGCCTTGGCGGCAGGCTTTTCCATCGCCATCGCCGCGCACGCACCGGCGGTCAGAAGGACAGCCATCCACAGGCTAAATCGAGCCATTTTTGTCTCCTCCTCTATCAGGTCTTGAACTCCTCGGGTTTGAACTCCAGGCGCCGGCCGGCCTTCATGGCGTCGTTGACCTTCAGGGCGCTCGCGGTCGCCGCCAGCGCGACCTCGGCCGGGCACGTCAGTTTCGCCTTGCCGCGCACCGCATCGAAGAAGTTCTCCAGATGGTACTGGTGGACCGGCTTCACCTTATCGGGGTGGCCGGGGTAGGGGATGGGGGGATAGGCGCGGCCGGGCTTCTGGCGGCGGAGTTCGTTTTCCCAATCGGGCCAAGGCGCATGGCGTTCGCGCCGGATGCCGCCGAGAGATTCGTTCTCGGAGATCGTCAGCGACCCCTCGTCGCCGGTGAACCGCTCGAAGAACCCGCCGTCGTCGGTCGAGGTCAGGATGTGGTAGTCGCCGCGCACCGTGCTCGTCTTGCCCCCCCACGGGTAGTCCCACTCGAAGACGCACGAGACGTTGTCATACCAATCATAGAAATCGTAGTAGTCGCGACCGCCGCTCGCCGCGACGGCCTTGGGCAGGGCGTGCAGGAACCAGTTGAAGACGTCGATCTGGTGCGATCCGAGGTTGGCGATGGGGCCGGCGCTGAACTTCCTGGACCAGCGCCAGTCGCGGAACTCCTGCATCGACGCGAAGCCGTGCTTCGCCAGGACCGCATCCTCGATCTTGTAGTTCTCCGGCCACTTGAACGGCACCCGTTTGTGCCCGTGCCATTGGCCGTACACGTGCAGGATGCGGCCGACGGCCTTCTTGGCGTCGAGCAGATCGAGGGCGGCGTGGTACCGCGGGTTGGAGCGATGCTGGCGTCCGATCTGGAGGAGTTTGCCCGTCTCGCGGGCCGCGCGGGCCATCCGCCGGGCGCCGTCGAGCGTGTGGTGCATCTCCTTTTCGCAGAAGACGTGCAGGCCCGCCTTCAGGCACGCCACGGTCTGGTCGGCGTGGAAGGCGTCGGGCGTGGCGATGATGGCGGCGTCGAGGTCCTTCTCGGCCGCGAGCATCTCGCGGTAGTCCTCATAGACGGTCACCACCTGGCCGCGCGCCTTCAGCAGGCGGCTGGAGTAGCGGCTGGAGTAGGACCAGATGTCGCAGACGGCCTTGAACCGGACGCCGGGGATCTTGAGGATGTAATTGATAAGTTGCCGCCCGTGGAGGCCCGTGCCGATGACGGCCAGGTGGATCCAATCGTGTTTGGCGGGTGTCTCCCCCGCGCCGGCCGCGCCGGCGACGGTCACGGCGGCCGCCGCGGCGGAGGTCTTCAGCAACCGGCGGCGAGTCATGCGTCGGGGCATCGATACTCCGACCTTTCGGTTTGTCGTAGGTGCCACCCTACGTGTTTATTGAGACCTGCCGCGCGGTAAGTGGCAGCATCACTGTGCTCGGCATGGCTTGGCTGCGTGGGCGCCGGGACAATCGGATTGTCAATACAGCGGCCAGGGCGACCGAGGGGCGCGGACGAGCAGCGAATTGGCCTGCCGGTCGCCGGGGAACGTCTCGGTCGCGGGGTCGTACTTAGCCTTGCGGCCAATGCGCATGGCGATGTTGCCGAGGTGGCAGATCGTGGAGGAGCGGTGGCCGATCTCCGCATGGGCCGCTCCCTTGCCGCGCGTCCGGATGTTGTAGAGCCAGTCGCCCACGTGGCTGCCGTGAGGCCGGTAGAGTTGGATCTGGCCGGGGCCGATCTTCTCGGCGAGGATCGACGCCGGCTCGGCGCTGATGTGGCCGCGCCTAACAAAGACCCACCCGTCGGTTCCGACGAACTTGGTGCCGGAGCCGCCGGTGGCGCACCTCAGCCGGACGCCGCCCGCGTAGGTGCACGTGAAATCGACCTTCGTGGCGGTGGTGAACAGGCCGGTTTTCGGGAACTCGCCGTTGCCTTCGATCTCCACGGGGCCGGTCTCGTCGGTGCCGTTGCCCCACTGGGCGATGTCCAGGTGGTGGGCGCCCCAGTTGGTGACCTGCCCGCCGGAGTAGTCAAGGAGGAACCGGAACTGGTAGTGGCACCGCTGATGGTGGTAGGGCGCCCAGGGCGCCGGTCCGAGCCACATGTTGTAATCGAGTTCGGGCGGCACGGGTTCGGCTTCCCACGACGGTTCGCAGGTCTTGTTGTTGCCGGGGATGCCGACCTCGATTTGCTCGAGTTTTCCGATGTACCCGTTGCGGACGAGTTCGCAGCCGAAGCGGAACCGGCTGTCCGACCGCTGCTGGCTGCCACACTGGAACACCCGGCCGTACCGGTTGACGGCATCGACCATGGCGCGGCCGTCGGCGACGG
>Ga0307427_1000417_pt1 | contig 27376 bp, 21 predicted proteins | sample SalMarWE160190MG_FD_202162 | JGI IMG/M metagenome (GOLD analysis project Ga0307427, IMG submission 202162) | Salt marsh sediment microbial communities from the Plum Island Ecosystem LTER, Massachusetts, United States - WE1603-190 | ecosystem: Environmental > Aquatic > Marine > Intertidal zone >... | reverse complement strand
GAAAAACTGGAAAAAAGTGCTTAAAAGAGTTATTATTTCTGCGCTAAATTATTTTGAAATCATAAAAAAATTGTTTTAGAGGTGATTTTTACCGGTGGCGAATAAGAGAGATTATTATGAAGTCCTTGGATTGAGCCGCGACTGCACGGCAGAGGACATAAAAAGAGAATATAGAAAACTTGCCCGAATGTACCATCCTGATGTAAATAATGGCAATCCTGAGGCTGAGGAAAAGTTTAAGGAAATTTCTGAAGCTTATGCGGTCTTGAGCAATGATGAGAAGAGGAGACAGTATGACCAGTTCGGCTTCAGCAGGAGCCTTTTTGAAAATTTTGATTTTGGAAGCGTATTTTCGGAGTTTGGTTTTGGCGACTTCTTTGATTCAATGTTTGGAACCGGATTTGGAGGACCTTTTTCAGGCAGAAGAGCAACCAGGCAAAAAAAGAGGGGCTCTGATATAAAGCTTGAAATAAAGATAAAATTAAAAGAGGCAGCCTATGGAGTAAAAAAGGAAATAGAATATAGTGTTGATGATATATGTGACAGGTGTAATGGGAAAGGCAGCCTGAGTGAGAGTGGAATAGAAACATGCCCTGAATGTGGCGGTACTGGGAAAGTAAGGACTGCAAGGCAGTCCTTTCTCGGAAGCATAATAACTACATCAACATGCAGCAGGTGTGGCGGTACGGGCAAAATAATAAAAGAACCCTGCCCTAAGTGTAAGGGAAAGGGTTATTACCGTAAAAAGAAAAAAATAAGTGTCGATATTCCTGCCGGCATACATAATGGAGATAGCCTGAGGCTGACAGGAAAGGGGCATTCGCTTGGAAGGGACTCCATAAATGGAGATTTGTATATAGTTGTGAGGGTTATAAGTCAACCCGGGTTCACAAGGTCAGGAGATGATATTCTTTCAGATGTCGATATATCTTTTGCACAGGCGGCTCTCGGTTGCAAAATAAAAGCAAAGACTATTGATGGTGAAGAGGAAATAAATATAAAGCCGGGGACACAGCCCGGAGAAAAGATAGTATTGAAATCTATGGGAATGGTAGAGCTTAATGGATACAGAAGAGGCGACCATATAATAAATGTAAATGTCAAGATTCCCGGGAAGCTTACCAGAGAAGAGGTGGAGCTCTTAAGGAAATATGCCAGTGGAAGAAACGAAGATGTAGGGAGTGGAAATAAGAGTGCTTTTTCCAATATTAAAGATGCGTTTAGAAAGTAATTATAAATAAAAATAGTTAGAATATTGTTTTTTTTATTACTTTTTATATTGTGTTAATCTGTATTCTAATCTGGATTCTGTTTATCTAAATATGATTATTCAATTAATTTATATATTTTTATCAGTTATCGGTTTTTAAAATGAGCTACCCATACTTTTTTGTTGATTCCGGTCGTATAGAAAAGAATGAAATAAAAATAATAGGGGAGGATTTAAATCATCTCAAGAATGTACTCAGGGGGGAGATTGGAGATACTGTATATATATCGGATAATGAGCAGTATAAATATAAAACTGAGATTTTAAAGATTGGTAAAAATGAAATTACGCTTGCCACAAAAGGGAAAGAAAAAATTTTAAGAAAATTCCCGGAAATTATTTTGTTTCAGTGCGTTCTTAAAAAAAATCCAATGGAATTTGTGATCCAGAAATCCACAGAGATAGGTGTGGACAGGATAGTTCCAGTTATAAGCAGGAGAACTATCGTAGACTCCGGAAAGGTTTCAGACAAGCTGGCAAGATGGCAGAAGATTTCCGATGGAGCTTCAATGCAGTGCAAGAGAGATTTTAGCTGCAGGATAAGCTCACCCGAAGATATTCACGGAATAATGGTCTCTGAATATGACTATTTTTTTATTCCTTATGAGAAGAGTGCCAATTACAATAAAATCATTTCTGAAGATGCAGATGCCTTATCCAGGATTTCTGCAATCGGATTTATAATAGGACCCGAAGGTGGTTTTGAAGAGAACGAGCTTAATTACCTGAAAAAAAACGGAGCCAGAGAGATAAAACTGGGTAAAAATATTTACCGCTCCGAGACAGCGGCAATTTATTTTTTATCTGTTCTGGATTATCTGATTGGAAATAAGAGATGGACAGAATAAGTTTTTCAATTAATACACTCGGCTGCAAAGTAAACCAGAGTGAATCGGATTATATCTCGGCGGAACTTCAAAAGAGAGGGTTTTTGCTTGTCTCATCTGATGAAAATCCTGACTTCTGTATTATCAATACCTGTACTGTGACTTCAATGAGCGATAAAAAAGTAAGACAGCTCGTGAGGAGATTAAAATCAGAAAATAAAAGAAGCAAAATAATTGTTACAGGCTGTTTTGTTGTATTTAATAAAAAGTTTTTAAGGGACTCGGGTGTTGATTTCATAGTCGGGAATAAGGATAAGATGAAGATACCTGATTTAATTTCGGATGTGCCGGGGAAAAGAAATATTAATGATATAAAATCCTCCAGTAAAGGTGTTTTACTGTCCGGAAACATGCTTCACTCCAGGCCCATGGTAAAAATACAGGATGGATGCGAGCAGAATTGCACTTATTGTATAATACCTAAAGTAAGAGGAGGTTATAAAAGTGTGCTCTCTGCTGAAGTACTGGAAAAGATAAAAGAGCTTGAAAATAACAATTTTGAGGAAGTAGTTCTTACGGGGATTAATATTGGTAAATACGGGATTGACTTTAATAGGAATTCATCTAAATCCGGAAGTGAAACCGGTAATCTTGCAGGTTTGCTGAATAAAATTTTTGAGCTTACGGGCATAAAAAGAATAAGATTAAGCTCTATTGAGATAAATGATATCAATGCAGGGGTTCTGGATATTTTAAAAAGCAATGAGGTACGCTTCGCGTCTCATCTTCACATCCCGCTTCAGAGCGGAAGTGATAAAATTTTACGGCTTATGGCAAGACCTTATAATTCTGAATATTTTTTAAAAAAAGTAAATCTGGTCAAAAAGTTTTTTCCTGAAATTGCATTGACCACAGATGTTATGGTAGGCTTCCCCGGCGAGGAAGAAGGTGACTTTGAGCATACTCTTAATATTGTAAAGAAATCTGGTTTTAGCAAAGTCCATGTGTTTAAATTTTCTGGGAGGGAGCGTACCCCTGCCTTTAGAATGCCGGGGCAGGTTGATGAAGTGTCTAAATCCCTTAGGAGTAAGATTATGCGGAGTCTGGGGGATGAACTGAGAAATATATATATTAAGGATAATATTGGAAGAACACTCGGTGTTATCTGCGAAAAAATAGGCGAAGATAATATAGTAAGTGGTACATCGGGAAACTATATCAAAGTTTATTTCAAGTCCGATAGTGCTGAATTCAGGAATCTTGAGGGTAAAATGGTAAAGATCAGTACGAATTCTCTTTATGAGAAAGGGTTAATAGGGAATATAATTAAGTCTTAGAAAGAGTTAAATAAAATATTTTTCAGGATATCAGATTTGATAATGTTTATTTTTAGGTAGAGCGGACCCTTCTGATATAATGAATTGCCGCCTGCCAGTAGCTTTTAAAAAGTTTGCATTGTTATATTGAGCCAAACCATCTATCTTGCAGGGATTTAATAATTTCCTATATGTCTAAAGTGTGTGACTTTTTTGATAAAAATGCGTAGCATTATTAAGCAGAGGACTTAAAGAATATCAGGTAATTCCGGAGAAAAAAACAATTGCTCTTACACTTTTTAGGAGTGTTGGATGGATTGCCAGAGAAATTAATACCAGAATTGGAGATGCCGGACCGGAAATTATGGTTCCGGAAGCTCAGTGTCTGCGGCAGATGGCATTTGAGTACGCTGTGTATGTACACGAGGGGGATGTACACAGGGGTGGAGTTCAGCAAAAGGCAGATGCTTTTAATAAGGAATTAATGATAATGAAGACTGTTTCTCATAAAGGTCCCCTGAAAAGCAGCCGGGGGTTTATGGAAGTATATGATAAAGATAGAGTTTTGAGAGTAACATCAATGAAACGCTCAGATGATGGAAAAGCAATAATATTAAGGTGTTATAACCCTTCAGAAAAGAAGGTTTACGGAAAGATCATTTCAGACTTTGTGGTAAAAAAAGCTCAATACGTAAACTTTCTTGAAGAAGACAGAAAAGTTATTAAAGATAATGACGGCCGTTCTATAGAAATTGTGGTTAACCCGGGTCAGATTGTGACAATACGTCTGGAAATCAAAAGAAAAAGAATGCGTAATTTTCCTGTTTATCCTGTAGAGATTATCGAGGCAGAAGTAAAAGAGGATCTTAGCAAATATGAATCTATTCCACTTGTAACAGAGGAAGATATTTTAGATGAGGAAAAGAGAGCCTATAAATTGAAAAAAGATAGCAAATCCGGTGATCCCATGATATTAAGAAAGGCTCTTGAAGCGGAATTGTCTGCGAAATTAATTCAAAAACAGTTTATAAAAAAATACATCCGTAAGCTGGGGTATCAGATAAATAATGCGAGGGTAAAAGCAAGAGTATATAATTATATAAATAAATATATCAATAAAAAATTTTAATATAAAATTCCTCTTAATAAGACTAATCTAACGATATTGTTTAATTACAACAGAAGTTAAATTTATAAGAGTTGTAAAATTTTGAAAAAATAGTATAATCCCCCATTTAGGATTTGATTGGCTATGTAAAAATTTAGAAAGATTGTATAATTATTTAATATAGCCATAGGGTTATTATGATTTTATATAAAAATTATTTTTAGGCTTTGAAAGAAATGGAAGATTGTCTTTTTTGTAAAATTATAAAAAGAGAAATTAAAAGCAATATAGTATTTGAAAGTGACAGCGTTTTAATTTTTGAGGATATATCACCAGAAGCGCCGGTTCATCTGATTGCTATACCCAAAAAGCACGTCGGCTCTATTATGGAAATCGATAAACTTGAAAGAGATGAGTTAAAGGAGCTAATGGAGGCGATAGGCGGGGTAGCGAAAGATATGGGACTTGATAAGGAGGGATTCAGAGTGGTCACAAATACCGGAAGCAATGCAGGTCAGGTTGTGAATCATCTACATTTTCATATACTGGGAAAGAGGAAATTTGGCTGGCCCCCGGGTTAAAAAAATTATATAAATTATATATTCTATATTAGTTTCCTGTTATATGACTTCTTAATAAACCGATGGCATTTAAAAATAAATCTGCTAAAAGGAGGTTATTTTGTCTCCGGTAAAACAAAAGCTAAAAATTGATTTTAAAGACAGGCATTCAATGGCTGACCTGATTGGGAACAGGGATGAGCTTTTGCGCTTGATTGAAAGAAAATATAATGTGGAAATTTTCGTTCTTGGGAATAATGTTGAGATCTCAGGTAAGAGCAAGAATGTGAAAGAAGTTTCAAAATTAATAGAAGAACTGGCTCTTCAGATAAATCTGGGGCAGAAACTGAATTCGCAGAAAGTCAGTGATTCAATAAGAATTATGGAGGGTAAATCAGATATGGAGCCACATGAAGTTTTCAGGAGCAGTATAGTTGTAAACAGCGGGAAGAAAATAAAACCGCGTACGATAGGGCAAAAGGAATATATCGAGGCGATAAAGGAAAATACAATTGTTTTCGTTATAGGACCTGCTGGAACCGGGAAAACTTATCTTGCGCTCGCTCTGGCAGTCGAAGAATTAAAGGAGAATAAAGTGGGCCGTATTATTTTAATAAAGCCTGTCGTGGAAGCCGGGGAGAAACTCGGATTTTTACCGGGAGATATGTATGATAAGGTTAATCCATACCTGAGACCCCTGTATGATGCATTATATGAAATGCTGGATGTAGAGAAATTTCAGCAGTACCGTGAAATGGGCATTATTGAAGTGGTGCCTCTTGCCTATATGAGAGGCAGAACTCTTAACGATTCTTTTATAATTCTTGACGAAGCCCAGAATACTTCGCCGGAGCAGATGAAGATGTTCCTTACCAGGCTGGGTTTTGGTTCAAAGATAGTAGTAACTGGAGATGTTACACAGATTGACCTGCCACCTGATAGGGAATCAGGACTTATCATAGTAGAAAAGATTTTAAAGGGTATACAGGGAATAGAATTCGTATATCTCAGCTCGAAAGATGTAGTGAGGCATGAACTGGTACAGAGAATTGTTGATGCATATAAGATATACGGTGAAATAAATAAGAAAGTAAAATAATTAGCAGGTTATAATTAGCAGGTTAAATTTTTTTGTAATTTATAAGTGATTAAGATGATAAAGAGAAATAATAAAAATAAGGAATTTCATAATGGTGAAGAGAGCAGGCTGGAGAAATTTAGAAATTTTGCCGTAAAATATTTTTCATTCAGGAGCAGAATCGCCCAGGTTATGTATATATCTGTTCTCACCCTGGCTATAGTTGTAGCTGTTCTCTCTTATAATTATTCTCCGGACATAGGAATAGAACTTGCCAAACCCAGCCCAAGGACTATTAAGGCAACCAGAAGTATAGAGTTTGAGGACACTGAAAAAACAGAGGAAGATAGAAATAATAATGAAGCAGAAGTAGAGGATGTATATGTTTATGATATCAATGTTTTAAATGGTGAGGACGGTGCTCTTTATCAGATAAAATATTTTTATCTTCTGGCAGGCATAGTTCAGGGTAAGGAAGATAAGACATTTGAAGAGAAGGTTGACTATATGAATAATCTTCTTAGCGGCAAATATACGAGCTCAGTTATTTCCCTTGCTCTTAATCTTTCAGCCGATGAGCTTGATTTACTGGCAAATAAGACCCAGGATATAGCAAGGGAGGTAATGAAAAAGGAAATAAGACCTACGGGAGTGGATATTGCTAAAAATGAAGCCATAGAACTTGCTGAAGCGGATGGTGAAATCAAACAGGAACATATTCCCATAGTTACAAGCGTTCTTGAAAATAATATTGAGCCTACGGCTGTTTTTGACCCTGAAGGCACAGAAAAAGCAAGACAGGAAGCGAGGTCAAGTACTCCTCCTCATATGGTTTCCGTACTTGAAGGCCAGACTATTGTTTTTGAAGGAGAAATTGTTAATGAAACGGATATCACTATATTAAATAAACTGGGGTTGCTGCAGACGGGGCTTAACTGGAAAAGACTTTTATATATATTCTTTACATCTTTGATAGCGCTTGCTCTATTTGGGTTCTATATATTCAAATTTAACCCTGATATATTCAGCAACACAAAGAAACTGGTCATAATTGCTTTTCTTATGGTAACTTTTACGGCTTTAATAAAGGCGTTAACTATTCTTTCATCCATACATCTGAATTTCTGGAATTATCTATTTCCTGTGATTGCAGCGTCTTTAATCTCGACCATTCTTTTTAATAGCCGTATAGGAATGATGATGACAATTTCTCTGGGTATATTTGCAGGGATTGCGACTGATTTTGATTTCAGTCTTGCGATTGCATATATGCTGGGAGGCATTTTTGCTTCCTACACCGTGTCAAAAGTATCGCAGCGCTCTGCAGTAATGAGGTCGGGTTTTTTAAGTTCACTTTTTCTTGCATTCTTGTTTTTAATAATCAGCCTTATTGGCGGTGAAGTGGAAACAATCATACTATATACTGCGCTTGGGCTGGTTAATGGGATAATCTGTGCGGTTATTGCTATAGGACTTTTGCCTTTTATTGAGTCCACTTTTAATGTCACGACCGCAATGGGGTTACTTGAGCTTTCAAATACCGATCATCCATTGCTCAAGAAACTTCTTATGTCAGCACCAGGAACTTATAATCATAGTATTCTGGTAGCTCACCTTGCCGAAAATGCAGCAAAAGACATAGGGGCCGATTCTTTGCTTGTGAAAGTAGCTGCTCTTTACCATGATGTTGGAAAAATGAAAAGGCCCGAATATTTTTATGAGAATCAATCAAGCATTGAGAATGTTCATGACCGTCTGAATCCTTCAATGAGCAGGCATATAATATCGAATCATGTAAAAGATGGTCTCGAGCTTGCCGCAAAGAATAAGATTCCGAGGAAGGTTTTAAATATTATTTCCCAGCACCATGGGAACTCAATAATAACTTATTTTTATGAAAAGCAGAAGGATATGGCGTTAGCAACTAATGGCAGCTCCGCTGGCATGAAGGAACATTTCCGTTATCAGGCAAAAAAGCCACAGAGCAAAGAAGCAGCTATTCTTATGCTTTCAGACTCGACAGAAGCAGCAGTGAGGTCCATTGAAAAGGTAACTCCTAAAAAAATCGAGCAGATGGTAAATGATATTTTTGAAGATAAATTAAAAGATGGCCAGCTTGATGAAACCAGTATTACTCTTAAAGAGATTAATACTGTTAAGAATTCCCTGATTGATGGGCTTATATCGATATATCATTCAAGGATTTCTTACGGTGAGGATGACTTAAGGGATAAGGTAGAGCTTAAGACAAAGGTGGAGGCAAATTGAAGATAGAGGTAATTAATGACCAGGATAAAATAGATATAGAAATGGACATGATAAAAAAGATCTCCAGATATATTTCAAATAAATTTGATAAGGATCCCGGAAGCCATTTAAATATTATTTTTTCTGACAGTAAGAAAATAAAGGAGCTAAATAAAAAATACAGGAAAGTAGACAGAGAAACTGATGTTTTGTCATTTTCATATATTGACGATAAAGAAAATATGATTCCCGGAGCCGGGCCGTTTGCTGTAACGATAGGAGAAATATATATATGTCCTGAGGTTGCTGATTCCAATGTTTCAATATATCAGAAAGGTGACTGGAATCTCAGTCTGGAAATAATACTTCTTATAATCCACGGAATGCTGCATATATATAACTATGACCATGTCGATGAGAGAGACAGGATGGACATGGAAAGAATTCAGAACAGCCTTATATCTGATGTAAGAGCACATTTTAATCTCTAGCAATCTTAGCTAGTGATAATTTTATCATAATGCAATCAATATAGGTCATCTACAGAGATAGCCAATACAAAATAAACCCATATTATTAATATTTTAATAATATTTATTTTATTATTATATTAATACAATATTTAAAATATTATTTACAAAATTTAGAAAATACAGTTTAATATAATAGATAATTTATTTAAAAAATTATTTGAGTGCTTGACATGAGAAATAAAAAAAAGATATTATTCATAGTTTCAGTTTTTATTTTGCTGTTGTTTTCATTTCAGCTGTGTTCGTGCAGCCTGATGGAAAACATAAAGGGAATTTTAGAAGGTTTTCAGTCTGGAAAGCCTGAATCTACGAAAACAATATCATCGGAAGGATGGACACCTGAAGACGATGAAAATAAAAGAGATGATACAGGAGGAGATTTTTATCCTGCGTCCGGGGATGATACCGAAACACAGCAGGAGTTTTCAGTCGCGGAATCGTACCAGATAACACAGGCAGATAGGAAAGGGCTTCAGAGAAAAGTTGAGGCCGAACATTACATTTTTTATTTTAACGAGATTGATGAAGATTTTTTAAATGATTATATACAGATAGCCGAAAGTGGATGGGAAGGCCTGGAGGTGATTTTTGGAGAAGTTCTGGATAAAAAAATAGAGATTTTTTTATGTAATACCACCGAAGAGTTTGAAACTGTAACAGGTGGCATGACTCCACCCGGTTTTGATGGAAGTAAATCCGCGGGGCAGGCATCAGATGGAGAGGTACATATATATAAAGCAGAGGGGTTCAAGCCGGTGCCTGATATAGTAGATGAGGAGACAAATTACAGAATAGGTCTTCTGCATGAGATAGGTCACGCCTATTATTTCTGGGTATATCCTGAAGCAGCTAAAAAAAATGAATGGCTGAATGAAGCACTGGCAGATAAGTCCATATCCGGCAGCTTTATCGACCCGAACTCCATAAGCAATGAAACTATTTGTGGAGTTGTGTCAGGCGGAAATTTTATACCTATTCTGGAACTGGAAAGCAAGGGAGTTCGTTACCTGGGTCAGGATGGAACTTTTATATTTTCTGAATATATATCTTTTGTTAATTTCATTTCTATGGAATTTGGCTTTGAGGCCTTAAATTTATTTCTTTCAGAATACAACAATCAAAAAGACCTCTTAACTTCCCTTGAAACTGCAACGGGCCTGAGCCCGGCTTCTTTTGAGGAGCAGTGGCTGGATGCTATTGGAAATGGATATTAATTAAGGTATTTATAAAAAATCCACATTATTCATTATCTACCTTCTGTTATAAAATAAAAAATATTGACAGACAATGCTAAAATTGAGGTAGATATATTTTTTTAATTTTTTTCGGATACCATTTCTTAACATGGAAGATATTATTTTCCAGGAAATAAAAGATTTTGATTTGAGATTGGTTAACAGAATATCGAAACTTGAAAAAAGAAATCTTGGAAAAGACGCCTCAATAAACCAGTGGGTCATACCGGTAATAATAAGATATGGAAAATTTATTGTAGCTAAATTAAAAAATAGCTCTGATATTATCGGGGTTTGTGAAATTATTAAGAGCTGGGGAGAAGACAATACTGCTTTTATTCACTCCTTTTATGTAGATAAAAAGTACAGAAATAAAAGTATAGGTAATGAACTTCTGCAAAATTCAATTGGCATATTGAGGCGAGATGGTTTTATTGCAGTGGAATTAACTGTGGATCCCCGGAATGAAATTGCAATACACCTTTATGAAAAATCTGGCTTCAAAAAAATTGGATATAGAAAAAATGAATATGGCAAAGGAGTGGACAGAAGTTTAATGAGATTGGAACTCAAATGAGTAAGGATAACTTTAAATCGGGGTTTGTTGGTCTGATTGGAAGGACAAATGTAGGGAAATCAACGCTAATCAATAAAATAATGGACAGGAAAGTGGTTATAACTTCAAGCAGGGCACAAACTACCAGAGATAAAATTAATTGTATTTTAAATACAGGAAATTCACAGGTAATATTTGTTGATTGCCCGGGGTTTTTTAAGCCAAGGAATTTACTGGGAAGAAGATTATATAATCGTGTTATAAGCGTGATTAATGACTCGGATTTGATTGTAGTAATGGTGGACGTAGCCGCAGGGATAGGAAGCGGTGATTTTTTTGTAATTGACCATGTTAAAGACAGACCTGTACCAAAGTTTCTTCTTTTAAACAAAATTGATATGGTTTCGGAAGATGTAATAAAAAGAGAGAAGGAAAAAATAAAAGATTTTGATTTTTTTGACTACGTGGGCGAGATTTCGGCAAAAACCGGTAAGAATCTTGACAGGTTTCTTGCTTCTTTAATAGATAAGCTTCCGGAAGGTCCCAGATATTTTGATAAAGATACAACTACCGATCAGCCACTGGAAAGAATAATATCGGAGATAGTAAGGGAAAAATTATTTGAAAGATTATCTGAGGAGCTCCCTCATAGCGTAAGCGTAAGTGTCGAGAGATTTGAGGAAACCACAAGCAGAAAAGGCGAGAATCTAATAATCATAAGTTGTAATATTTACGCTGAAAAACTTTCACATAAAGCTATAATAATTGGCAAGTCAGGCAGTATGCTTAAGGAAGCTGGGAGAGAAGCAAGACTGGAGCTTGAAGCTCTTTTGCACAGTAAAGTCTTTCTGGAGCTCTGGGTTAAGGTTGAAAAAAACTGGACAAAGAATGAAATGATGCTTGATAGATTTGGCTATTGATTATTCCGGGATAAAAAATATTATTCAATATTAAAGGCAATTAGAATAAACTGAAAGCTAATAAAATTAAAAAATAAATATATTAAAAAAATTCTTAAACGAAAGGCCGGTGGTAAAAACGTTAACTAAAGAACAATTGGCAAAAACAATAGACCAGACACTGCTTAATCCTCTTGCAACATCAAAGGAAATAGAGCAGCTATGTATCGGCGCTAAAAAGTACCATTTTGCTGCTTTGTGCATTAATCCAGCTTATATAACACAGGCAAAAAGAATGCTGGCTGGAAGTGACGTAAAAGTCTGTTCGGTGGTTGGCTACCCACTGGGCGCAAACACTACCGAGGCAAAGGTTTTCGAAGCACGAGACAATGTGAAAAAAGGTGCGGATGAGCTCGATATGGTTATAAATCTCGGGGCGGTAAAGAGCGGTAATTACGAATATGTCGAAAGGGAAATAAAGATTGTGGTAAATGTAATCAGGCGCGAGCAGATAGCGGAGTATAACAAGCATATCGATATTAAAATTATCATAGAAACTGCTGCGCTAACCAAAGATGAGATAAAAAAAGTATGCGCTATTATTGAAAAGTCGGGTGCCGATTTTGTGAAAACCTCTACAGGCTTTGGTGTCAAGGGAGTGGAGCTTGACGATATAAGACTGATAAGGGAAGTGGTTACGAGGAATATAGGAGTGAAAGCTTCAGGAGGGATAAGAACTTTTGGTGATGCACAGGCGCTTATAGATGCTGGCGCTACGAGGCTGGGGACGAGCAGTGGAGTTAATATATTAAAAGAATACAGCGCTATTTTTGATAAATAAAAAATGCCATCTTATAAAGCAAAGGCTATTATTTTAAAGACTTATAAACTGGGCGAGTCTGATAAAATACTGAAGATGTATTCCCTTGAAGGGGATATAATAAGCGCAGTTGCAAAGGGCGCACGTAAGATACGCAGCAGGTTTGGCGGGAGGCTGGAACTCTTTAATCTTGTGGAGCTGGAGCTTACCAGGGGCAGGAACCTGGACATTATAAATCAGGTAGAAATAATAAAAAGCTTTAAAAATATTCCTTCTGATTTTTCCAAATTCGTCTTTAGTGAAATAATAAGCAATATCATTTTAAAAACCCAGGCATCAGGCAGCGAGTCTTCTCCCTCTATTTTTAAGCTGATCTACATATGTTTTAATGAGATAAACAATGCAGGAATGGAGGATATACCGTTATTAAAAAAAATCATGTGTTTTTTCGGAATTAAGTTTTTAAGTGTCCTGGGATATGCTCCCCTACTTGAGAGCTGCAGCAAATGCAACAGGCCTCTTGAAAAACTATATTCTTTCAACAGGGATAAAATTTATTTTTCTGTAAAATATGGCGGGGTGCTCTGTGATACCTGCGCATCTTCACTGGCAGGCAGCGAATCTTTAAGTGTTTCAGATTACAGATTTTTATATGATTTATCCAGAATGAAAATAGAAGATTTCAGGGATATGGAGATAAATCCGTTTACTTTAAAAAGAGTATATAAGTTGATAGAAGATTATTTAGTTTATCATACCGAATGTAATGTAGAGAGCTTTAAATATCTAAAAAAAATAGGAATATAAGTATTACAGATGTTTTTTTATTATAAAATCCCGGCTTATCCTTCCCGGTTTAATTGACTATTAAAATCATTGTTATTAAAATAAGTAAATTATGAATTTTCAGGATATTATTTTTAACCTGCAGAAATACTGGGCAGATAATAACTGTATTATAAAGCAGCCCCTTGACATTGAGAAAGGCGCGGGGACATTTAATCCCGATACTTTCCTCAGATGTCTTGGTCCCGAGCCCTGGAATGTTGCCTATGTTGAGCCAAGCAGAAGGCCTACTGACGGAAGGTACGGCGAGAATCCATTCAGGACACAGTTTTATTATCAGTTCCAGGTATTGCTTAAGCCATCCCCGGATAATGTTATAGAGCTTTACCTTGGTTCCCTCAGGAGACTTGGAATTAACCTTAAGATACATGACATACGCTTTGTTGAAGATGACTGGCAGTCACCAACAATTGGAGCCGCGGGTCTGGGATGGGAAGTCTGGGCAGACGGGATGGAAATAACCCAGTTTACATATTTCCAGCAGATGGGTGGTCTGGCGCTCAAGCCCGTGTCAGCAGAAATAACTTACGGTCTGGAGCGCATTGCGATGTATCTGCAGGATAAAGACAGCTTCTGGGAACTTAAATGGTCTGATGATATAAGTTATGGAGATATTCATCTTGAGTCTGAGAAGGAATGGTCGGCTTATAACTTTGAGGTAGCATCAATTGATATGCTTCTTGATTTTTTTGATAAATATGAGAGAGAGTTTAAATTGGTTATAAAAAAAGGCCTGGTCTTTGTGGGATGCGAATATGTACTTAAGTGTTCCCATATTTTTAATTTGCTTGATGCCAGGGAAGCCATAAGTGTGGCAGAGAGAACTTCATATATAGCAAGGATAAGAAATCTCGCAAGGATATTATGCTCTGCTTACATAAAGCAGAGAGAGGAGCTTGGTTTCCCGCTTCTTGAGAAGGGATAAAAATAAAGGATAATCATGAATATTAATGTGAAGGGAAAACAATTACTTTTTGAAATCGGTACGGAAGAGATGCCCCCGTCGTGTATTCAGGAGGGAGTCAGGGGCCTGAAAGAGGTTTTAGAAAGTAAATTTACCGAAAACAGATTAAAATTCGGCAGTATTAATATATATAGCTCTCCGAGGAGACTCGTTTCTATAGTTGATGATTTAATTGAAACTCAGGATTCGGAAGAAAAAATAATAACAGGTCCCCCGGTAGGAATTGCTTTTGACAGTTCTGGTAACCCCACAGGTGCTGCAAGGGGTTTTGCAAAGAGTTTAAATTTAAAAGTAAGCGAGCTTGAAAAAATAGAAGTGCAGGGTAAAGGCCTCTATCTCGGTAAAAGAATTTTAGAGAAAGGTAAAAAAACGAAGGAGCTTCTCGCGTTTATACTCAGGGATACTATTCTTTCTTTAAAGTTTAGCAAGCAGATGACATGGGCTGATTACAGTATAAAATTTGCCCGTCCCATAAGGTGGATTCTTGCCCTCTATGATAATGAAATAATAAAATTTAATATTGAAAACCTGGTTTCTTCTAATATTACTTATGGACACCGCATGATTAGCCCGGAACCAATAACCATAAAGAATAGCAACGATTATTTAGAAATCCTGAGCAAAAAGGGCAGGGTAATGGCTGTCGCAGGTGATAGAAGAAGATTAATACTTGAACAGATAAAGAATCTTGAAGAAAAAATATGGAAGGGTAAATTTAAGGTTATTATTGATAATGACCTTTTAAATGATGTCGTAAACATGGTTGAAATACCAAATGTTATTGCCGGCAGCTTCCCGGAAGAGTTTTTATACATTCCAAAAGAATTATTAATCGAATCAATACAATATCACCAGAAGTATTTTGCAGTTCTTGATTCTTCTGGAAATATAAGCACCAATTTTATAATTATTCAGAATGGAATTAAGGATACAGGCGAAATCAGAAAAGGAAACGAGAGGGTGCTTAGAGCGAGATTGAGTGATGCGGCATATTTTTATGAAGTGGATAAAAAACATGACTTTGATTTCTGGACCGAAAAGCTGAAAGGAGTTATTTTCTTTTCAGGTCTTGGCAGTATTTATGATAAGAGCGTAAGGTTGAAGAAAATAACAAACTTTATGTCAGGATTGTTAAAGAAAAAACAGGAGTTTAAGAATACTGATTTAGTAGAGGATCTTGCCAGGGCAAGTATGCTCTGCAAGTGTGACCTTGTTACGGATATGGTAGTGGAATTTCCTTCTCTTCAGGGTATTGTAGGGCGCCAGTATTCAGAGGAAAGAGGCGAAAAGGCTGAAGTATCAAGCGCAGTTTTCGAACATTATCTTCCGAGATTCGCAGATGACATATTGCCTTCAAACGATGTTGGGCTTATACTATCTATTGCCGATAAAGTTGACACCATAACAGGCATATTTCTGGCAGGTAAAATACCCACCGGCTCTGAAGACCCCTTTGCTTTAAGAAGAAAAGCCTCCGGTATTATTCTTTCAGTGCCTAAAGGCGAATATGATTTTAACCTTGATGGTCTGATTGATTATAACCTTAAGCTATATCCCGCATATTCTGAGCTCAGCAATGAAGATAAATTGCGAGTAGCTAAGGACATAAGAGATTTTATAATAGCAAGATTAAGATTTATGTTTGAAAAAGAGAACAGGAGACTGGACATTTTAGAATCAGTCCTGGGTTCAGGATGCAGTTCGATTCCTGAGATAAATTTAAGATACGGTGCTATTGAAGAATTTATTAAAGAAAAGGATATAAAAAAGCTATATTTCCCGATGGTAAGATGCAAAAATATAATAAAGGGAAGCATCTCTGACAGGGTAGATGCTGATTTACTTAAAGAGGAGCATGAAAAGGAGCTCTACAGGTCAATAAGTGATAAAGAGGGATTGATTGGAAAGCTTTCGGAAGATAAAAAATATAAAGATGTTCTTAATGAGCTTTATGATTTCGGAGTGGTTGTGGATTTGTTTTTTGATAAAGTCCTGGTTATGGATAAAGACGAAAAATTAAGGAACAATCGTATTGGTCTTGTAAAGAAGGCAGTTGACCTTTATATGACGATAGCAGATTTCTCGAAGTTAGAGATTAACGATAATTAATAATTGATAAATAATAATTAAATTAACATACCTCTTAATTTTTTTTTATTTTTCTGTTATCATATTTCAATTTGGTTTTAGATTATTAGTAATTTTATTTCAAAATAAGAAAGGGTTTGATAAGAATGGCTTCAAAAAAGTATGTGTATTTTTTTGGCGAAGGCAAAAAAGAGATGAAAAAACTGCTGGGAGGAAAGGGAGCTAACCTCTCGGAGATGACAAACATAGGGCTACCTGTACCCTGTGGTTTTACCATAACAACTGAAGTGTGCAATCTGTTTTATGAGCTTGGCAGGAAATGTCCCGAAGGTCTGGACGAGCAGATTGACAGGAATCTAGAGAAACTTGAAAATAAAATGGGCATGGGATTTGGAGATGAAAAGAACCCGCTTCTTGTTTCCGTAAGGTCAGGGGCAGCTATTTCTATGCCGGGTATGATGGACACGGTTCTTAACCTTGGTCTGAACGATAAGACGGTAAAGGGCCTGATTGAGAAGACAGGCAACGCAAGATTTGGCTGGGACTCATACAGGAGATTTATACAGATGTTTGGCGACGTGGTAATGGGAGTAGAACATGACAGTTTTGAGAAAGCGCTCCAGGCAAGAAAGGATAAGAAAAAAGTAAAATATGATACTGAACTGGATGCAGATGATTTAAAAGAGCTTGTAGAGGATTATAAGAAAATTATAAAGGAGAGCAAAGGAAGAAGTTTCCCACAGGAACCAAGGAAACAGCTTGAGATGTCTGTTAATGCTGTGTTTGGCTCATGGAACAATAAAAGAGCCATATCTTACAGAAATCTTCATGATATACCACATAATATTGGAACCGCTGTGAATGTTCAGGCAATGGTTTTTGGCAATATGGGAACAAATTCAGCAACAGGCGTTGCTTTTACAAGGAATCCTGCAACAGGAGAGGATAAATTTTATGGTGAATATCTGCTTAATGCTCAGGGAGAAGATGTTGTTGCAGGTATAAGAACTCCCCAGCCTATATCCAAATTAGGGAAAGAAATGCCTGAAATCTACAAGCAACTGGTTGGTGTAAGGGAAAAACTTGAGGACCATTACAGAGAAATGGAGGACCTGGAATTCACAATCCAGGAGGGTAAATTATACATACTCCAGACCAGGACCGGTAAAAGAACAGCATTTGCTGCATTGAAAATTGCTGTTGATATGGTTAATGAAGGATATATCGATAAAAAGACTGCTGTGACAAGAGTTGAGCCACAGATGCTGGACCAGCTACTTCACAAGCAGCTTGATAATAAAGCAAAAGAAAAAGCAGAACTTCTTACAAAAGGGCTTCCTGCATCTCCAGGTGCTGCTCTGGGCAGGGTTGTTTTTGATGCCGACGCCGCAGTAGAAGATGCAAAGCAAGATAATGTAGTTCTGGTAAGAACAGAGACTTCCCCGGAGGATATCCAGGGGATGGCAGTGGCACAGGGTATTTTAACTGCACGTGGAGGAATGACCTCACATGCTGCTGTTGTAGCAAGGGGGATGGGTAAATGCTGCGTGGCAGGTGCGGAAGAAATAAAAGTGTACGAAAGCAAGAAATATTTTGAAGTAAACGGCAGCAGGATAAACAAAGGTGACTGGATTACTCTTGATGGCGCAACGGGAGAAGTGTTTAAAGGTAAAATTCCTGTTGTTGACCCTGTTATAGGAAACGATTTCAAAAAGTTTATGAGCTGGGTTGATGAATTTAAATCTATAGGTGTAAGAGCAAACGCCGATACTCCTCATGATGCTGAAGTTGCCAGGGGTTTCGGAGCAGAAGGAATCGGTCTGTGCAGGACAGAGCATATGTTCTTTGAAGCAGATAGAATCAAGGCAGTAAGAAAAATGATAGTGGCTAAAAACAGAGAAGAAAGAGAAAAAGCCCTGAAGCAGATTCTGCCGATGCAGAAAAAAGACTTTGTAGATATATTTAAAGTAATGAAGGGGTTACCTGTGACCATAAGGTTACTTGACCCGCCTCTTCACGAGTTTCTGCCCCATGAAGATGAAGATATAAAAGAGATAGCAGGAGAACTTGGTATAGGATTCGATGAGCTGAAAGCGACAGTCAAATCTCTTCATGAAATGAACCCGATGCTGGGCCACAGAGGATGCAGACTTTCTATTAGCTACCCTGAAATTCTTGAAATGCAGGTAAGGGCAATTTTCGAAGCAGCTATCGAGCTTGCCAAAAAGGGACTTAAGGTAAAACCGGAAGTAATGGTTCCACTGGTGGGTAATATAAATGAAATCAAGGTTCTTAAAGAACAGATTGTTAAGATTGCAGATGAAACAATGAAGGAAGGGAAAAAGAAGTTTGATTATAAAGTAGGGACCATGATAGAAGTTCCAAGAGCATGTGTTGTTGCAGGGGAGATAGCCAGTGAAGCTGAATTCTTTAGTTTTGGAACTAACGACCTTACCCAGATGACATTTGGGTTTTCAAGAGACGATGCCGGAAAGTTTCTTCCTGATTATATAGAAAAAGGGATACTGGAAAAGGACCCATTTGCCACGATTGACAGAAACGGAGTTGGCGAGTTTATTAAAATGGCTGTTGAAAGAGGAAGAAAAACAAGACAGGATCTAAAGATTGGAATATGCGGTGAGCATGGTGGCGACCCGAGCTCAGTTGAATTCTGTCATAATGTAGGACTGGATTATGTAAGCTGTTCACCTTACAGGGTTCCTATTGCAAGGCTGGCTGCAGCAAGAGCAGCAATAGGAGAAATCGAATAGAGAGAAAAAACAGAAAAATAAAAAATAGCACTGAATTTATTGAAATAATCGGAGATAATCCTCTTATAAAAAAATATATTAGTGGTAAAATAATTTTAGATTTCTTAACTATAAGTAATTAAAAAAATTAAGTTCTGTAATTAATTCGGTTCCTGCAGGAATATTTTATAACTATTATATTTAAGTATCGGGTAAATAATGGGAAGAAGTCTAAAAGAGGGTGAAGTAGAGGAACTAAAATCCAGAGCAGATATCCATAGTGTTATATCCAATTACGTTAAACTAAAGAAAACAGGCAAAAATTATACGGGTCTCTGTCCTTTTCATAAAGAAAAAACTCCGTCTTTCACTGTTGATACGTCAAAGCAACTTTACCACTGCTTCGGCTGTGGAGCAGGCGGAGATGTAATAAATTTTATAGAGAAAATTGAGAATCTGGATTTTGTAGAAGCAGTTGAATTTCTGGCAAAGAGGGTTGGTTATAATTTAAAGTATAATTTATCAGGTGCCAGTAAAGAGTCAACAAACGTTAAAAACAGGCTGATTGAGTTAAATGAACTGGCTAAAAAATATTTCAATTTCGTGCTTTTTAACAGTAAAGCCGGGCTGACTTCCCTGAATTATCTAAAGGAAAGGGGATTTACAGATAGTATCCTGAATGAATTTGAGGTGGGGTTCAGCCTTGACAGCTGGGATAGTTTTTCAAAGTTTGCAATAAAGAGAGGGTATACTGCGGTCGAGCTGGTCCAGTGCGGTCTTGCTATAGAAGGAAGAAGCGGGGGCACGGGAGTATATGACAGATTTAGAGGAAGAATAATTTTTCCTATAGGCGATATTGTTGGGAAGACCATAGGTTTTGGAGGAAGGATTATTTCTAAAACAAGCAGGACGGGAGACCAGAAAGCAAAATATATAAATACCCCCGAGACAAGGCTTTATTCAAAAAGTAAAAATATTTACAGGATATATCAGGCAAAGAATTATATCGTTGAAAAAGATGAGGTGCTTATAGTGGAGGGCTATACAGATGTGATGGCACTCTTTCAGTCCGGTATAAAAAATGTGGTTGCAAGTCTTGGAACGGCCCTTACTTCCGAGCAGATAAAGCTTCTGGGAAGATTTACAAAGAATATAGTGCTTGTTTTTGACAGTGATGAGGCGGGCATTAGCGCTTCTCTAAAAGGGGTAGAACGATTGAGGGAATATAACGAGAGGCTTGACCTGTATTATGAGAATAATTTAAACATCAGGGTTGCCGTGCTTGAAGAGAATTACGACCCTGCTGATTTTGTATTAAAGAAGGGCAGGGAAGCTCTTATAAAAAAGGTTGAAGAAGCGCCCGGGATTATTGATTTTACTATTGACTCAATTATAAAAAAATATAATATAAATAGCCTTGAAGGAAAACTTAAAGCAAGCGATCATTTGATAAGATTTATTTCCACTCTTTCGTCAGGGATTATCCAGGAGGAATGCATAAAGAAAATATCCGGGAAGCTAAACCTGAAAGAAAGTCTTCTGTTAGAGGAGATGATGAAAAAAAAGTATGAGAAAAGCTCAGGCACACTTTATTCGGATAGAAATTATGCCGGTGAAAATATCAGGGTTAAGGCTGAAAGTATCAGCCCTTTAAAAAGGATTGAGGTGGATGCTTTAAGTTTGTTAATAAACGGGACGGGCAATAAGATTAATGAGCTTTTGGAAATGGGACCTGAGTATTTCAAATTTGACGATACCAGAGAGCTTTATGTCGCGGTGAGAGACGAGATTCTGGGCGAAAGGAAGGATAATAAAAATGTAAACTTTCCTGTAAAAATTACGTCTCGAGAATTGGAAAATGAAGAAGTAAGAAATCTATATAACCTGATTTTATTCAATGAACCGCATCATCTGGACCAGAATGTAGAGCTGCTGAGCAGTGAGATAATTAATAATCTTAAGGGCATACGTATTTCAGAAAAAATTGAAGATATAAGAAAAAAAATGATAGAATATGAGAGAAGCAGAAATACGGGCGCTTCTTTAAAAGGCGAAGATGGCAGAGATGATATGTATAACCAGCTATACCGGAGATTGATAGAGCTGGAAAAGGAAAGAATGAACCTGAAGACAATTTAAATATAGGGGTGATTTAATATGAAGAGAGGGTCAGAATTTAAGTTTGAAGAAGTAAAGATGTTGATAAATAAAGGAAAGTCTGAAGGCATCCTTACTTCAGAGGAAATTGCCGATACCCTTTCAGACATAGAACTATCAAAAGAGCAAATAGAAAACATATACGATGTTATTCAGAATCTTGGGGTAGAAATTATAAGTGAGGATGAAGAAGAAACAAGTGATGAACTTTCAGAGAAAAAAAATGAGAGAGAATTTCTGACCAGGAAGCTGGATTTGACCATAAAGTCTCCTACCAATGACCCGGTCAGGATGTACCTGAAGGAAATCGGGAAGGTAAGACTTCTTTCAGCTTACGAAGAAGTCAATCTCGCAAGAAGAATCGAGGCAGGTGACCAGGAAGCAAAAAGGATGCTAGTTGAGGCAAATCTCAGGCTTGTGGTAAGCATTGCCAAGAAATATGTGGGCAGGGGAATGCTTTTCCTGGACCTCATACAGGAAGGTAATCTCGGGCTTATAAGGGCAGTCGAGAAGTTTGATTACAAGAAAGGTTACAAGTTTTCAACCTATGCCACATGGTGGATAAGACAGGCAATAACCAGAGCAATAGCTGACCAGGCAAGGACCATAAGGATTCCTGTTCATATGGTAGAAACTATAAACAAGTTAATAAGGGTCCAGAGACAGCTGCTTCAGAAACTGGGCAGAGAGCCGACCCCTGAAGAGATTGCAAAGAAGATGAAGTTTTCTTCAGACAAGGTAAGAGAAATTATGAAAATATCGCAGGAGCCGGTATCACTGGAGACTCCTATCGGAGAAGAAGAAGACAGCCATCTTGGAGATTTTATAGAAGATTCCGAGGTTGAAGCACCTTCTGATGCTGCGTCTTTTACCATGCTTCAGGAACAGCTTCAGGAAGTTTTAAATACGTTAAATGACAGAGAAAGAAAAGTTATCCAGTTAAGGTTCGGTCTTCAGGACGGACACCCGAGAACTCTTGAGGAAGTGGGAAGAGAATTCGGGGTGACCAGAGAGAGAATAAGACAGATTGAATCAAAAACCCTCGGGAAATTAAGGCACCCCAACAGAAGCAGTGTATTAAGGGACTTTCTGGAGCATTAGCATAACCGGCAGCTTTAATATGGCTGAGTTCGGCCGGCTTGTTCATAATCCGGGTTATTTGTAATTATATTTTTAAGTACTAAGCTGCTCTTTTAAGCTAAATTGGTATTGAAATAAACTCTCTATATACTATAATAGCTTATCGTGCATTATCCCTGTTCCCCGATAGCTCAATTGGTAGAGCATTCGGCTGTTAACCGAAGGGTTGTAGGTTCGAGTCCTACTCGGGGAGCCAGCTTATTTATATAATCCTGATTATCCTTAAGTTCATTTCTAATAATTAAAGGCAATAAGAAGTTATTCCCAATTACGTAATTATTTGATACCATATTTCAAAATTACCTTACATAGTAGAACTTATGAATAAAAACCTAAAGAAAGCCCTGATAATATTCGGCATCATAGTATTTGTAATGGTAACTTGTAATGCACTTGTGATACTAATTGGTACCAGATATGAAGAAATTCAGGGAAAGAATGATCTGGCAAAATATCCCGCTCCAGGAAATATGGTCGATGTTGGGGGTTATAAACTTCATATGAACTGTGTTGGGAATGGTAGTCCGGCAGTTTTTTTGATGCTGGTGCCGCCAGCTGGTCAATGGATTGGATACTTGTTCAAGAAAAAGTATCTATGTTTACCACAGCATGTACTTATGACAGAGCTGGATTGGGTTGGAGCGATGTAAGAAATACCAGCGATTATTCTCCAGCTAAAATGGTTAGCGAGCTTGAGATGCTTTTAAATAATTCAGGAGTTAGTGAACCATATATATTAGTCGGTCATTCACTTGGAGGATATAATGCTCAGTTATATGCCCAGAGAAATCCAGATAAAGTCGCAGGGCTCATTCTTGTAGATTCAATGAAAGATGATCAAAGCGAAAGAATTCCGGCAGAATTCAAAAAATATCAATTATCCCCTCTAACAAGCATGCAGGCTCAAGGAGCTTATATGTTGTCACAATATGGCGTCCTGAGGATAATTGGACCATATATGCCGGAAAGCATGCTCCCTCCTTTATCGAAATACCTGGAAGGAAGGGATGACTATAATGAATATTTAACGATATATGCACTGTCAAAGAATTTAAAGACAATGTATGAAGAATATTCTGCTGTCTCCACTCTTATTTATACTGACAGCAGCAATGAACTTACGCAGATTAGTACGTTAAATGATATACCGTTAATTGTGATTGCGGCTGAAACTTCTGTTGACCCTGATACCCCGGGAATATCAAAGGAGACTATTGATAAAACCAATGAAGCTTTTAGAGACATCCAGTCTGATCTTTCAAAATTATCATCTTGCGGTAAACTGGAATTTATCGAAGGAACTTCTCATGCATTGATTCTGGAGAAACCTGATGATATATCTTCTGCAATTAATGAAATATATCAGAAACTTAAATAGGCTTATGAAAATTTATTTGGCAAGCAATATTTGTTATTTAGGTTAATTTCAGAATCAATAGGGTAGAGAAATATTGGGATTACAAGAAAGTAACTATTTAAAAAAATAAAATTATATTTTTATAATATTTTTAAAATCTTATACAATGTAATAAAATGAAATAATCATAATCATAGTATTTTTAGTTAATATGATAATAAAATTATAAAAATTATCTCGTAGATTTGCTGATTAAGTTTTTAAAAGTAAATTAAATCTAAAACAAGAAATAGATGAAATATTAACACAGATTCTAATATGTGTAATAAGATTAGATTTATAATAATACAAAAAGTGTAAATTGGATTATATATCATTGTTTTTTAGTCATCCGATAGTACTAGGAGTTACTAGCACCCTGATTGAGGGAGCATTGGTAATAGTATTATCAAAATTAGGAAATTTTTTTTTAGCAAAAAAGACAATCATTGATAAGTGTAGAAATACGAATTATTTTTTAAAAAGACTTACTTATAAAGATTTCTCTATTGATCCAAAAACATATAATCCATATTTTAAAGAATGGGAACTTTCAAGATTGCTGTATAATTCGATTTTTGGGGGAAATAAATTAATTATTATTACAGGTAAGTCAAGAACTGGGAAGACAAGAGCTGTATTTGAAACATTAAAAAATTTGCGTATTGATAATAAAGATAAATATATAAAAAAACTTCAAGACTATATTTTTATTAGTCCATCATTGGAACTATTAAAAAGTCCAGAATCTAGAAAATATATTCCTCGAAATTTATTGTTCTGTAAGAAGAATTTTATAATTTTTTTTGATGATGTATTAAATTTGGAGTATAGAGGAGCAAACATCACTAATTTTGTAAATGATTTTTTCGGTAAATATAATGATGTTATCGTAATAATGAGTCATTCAAAAGAGGATTTGATAACCACTAATATAGATTTATATTATTTCCTAGAAAAATATAGAAAGGAAATAAAACCTATAAATTTGAAGTTTAATGAAAATTATTTAAATGAAAATATAATTGAGGTTCCTGATGTAAGCCTGCAGTTATTATTTGAAATAAATGATAATTTAGGAGATGCTAAAAAAACAAAAGATTATATAGTTGATAATTATGATAGAACAATACAGCCCCTATTTTACTCTGATTCAACAAGTTACAGTAGTTTTAATAAGCTTGAAAAAGATGAACAAAAGATATTATATTCTTCAAAATTAATCCTGTACTTTGGGGGATTTCCATTTAAAAAAGAACTTCTATTTAGGGTTTTTAGTAGCAAAATTTTTAATGGTTGCAAGGTTGGTTTTGAAAATAAATTAAAGAAATTAATAAGCCTAAAATTTATTAATGAATGTAAGGATAATAATTATTTTTACGTGGATCCAGGAATATTAAGTAGAGCATTAAGAGATTATCCTTTTAAAAATAAATTTAGTAAAAGTGATATATCAATTTATCTAGGAATATGTATAGATTTAAGGGAATTAGGACGAATAATTTTCATGGCTAGAAAATTATATATGAATATGCAAATAGATGAATCTATTAATTTATTAAAAGAAACAGATAATAGAATAAAAGATAATGTTAATATAATGTTGGAACTTGGAATGCAATTAAAAACTGTTGATAGATACAAAGAAGTAATTGAAGTGTTAGAAAGATTAGTTAAAATTGATAACACTATAAATTTAGCATGGGCAATGTTAAGTGATTCATATCTTTACATTGGAGACTATTCTAAATCAAATATGGCAACTAAGAAAGCTATAAAATATGGCATGAATGATCCCATTATTTGGTATAACTATGGAAATGTTCTTACATTTGAAAATAAACATAGGGATGCAGAGAATGCCTTTAGAAAAGCTATAGCACTTAATAAATATGACAAGGCTACTTGGTTCAATTTGGGAAATAGTCTTAGATTGCAAGGGAAATATGTAGAATCAGAAAGAGCATATAGAGAAGCTATAAAAATTGATAGTAATTACTTTAATGCTTTAGTTAATTTATCAACTGTTCTAGAGGCACAGAGAAAATTTGATGAAGCTATAGAAACACTTGAAAAGATACCAAAAACTCACCCAGGATATGAATTGGTTAAATGGGATCTAGAAGGTGTAAAAAGTAGGAGGCAAAATGGGAAAAACTGGTTAGAGAAAGAGAAAGAATTATTAATAAAGTTAGATAAAAAGAATAAAAATGATTGGTATGAATTAATCATAAGTTATCTTGGAAGCAATAATTTTGGTCAAGTAGAAAACTACACAAAAAGGGCAATTAATATATTCAAATATAATGATGGATTTTATAATATATTAGCTATTAGTTTATACTTTCAAAAAAGATATGAAGAAGCAAATGAAGCCTTTGAGAAATCAAAAATAAAAGATTGTCGTTCTTATTTAGTTTGGGCTGATACTTTAAAAATAATAAAAGAATATTATAAAGCACATAGGATGTATATAAAAGCGTTAATTCTTGATAAAAATAAAAAAGAAACATGGTATGATATGGCTTTAAACTTTTCTGAACAAAAAAAATATAAAATTTCAATTATGGCATTATTAAAAGCAATAGAAATAGATAATAGATTTGCAAGAGCACATAATGCTTTAGGTGCATGTTTTTCTTATATAAACGATTTAAAAAATTCTGAAAAAGAGTTTAAAAAAGCTATTGAAATAGACAATAAGTTTATTTTGGCTTGGAGTAATCTTGGTGAATTATATTTTGGGCAAAAAAGATATGAAGAAGCAGTAGAGGCATTAGAGAAAGCATTTGGATTTATTGAAGAAAATGATAAAAAATTAGTTAAGTGTCTTAAAATTCTTGGAAAAGATGAAGAATCAAAAAAGTTTGAAGGAATTATGAGGCTCATAATATATAAAGATCTTAGAGATTTTTTATAATTTAGTATTTGAAAGGGTCTGTAATATTATTAGGTACTGGCAGCTTATAATATACCAGATTGAAATATATTTTGGAGAAAGGGTTACCCAGTATGTGGTATAATTTAAAAGTGGAATGCTTAAATGTTAGAAAGTATCATTTGGATGATTTAGGAGTTTCCAAGGAGTTTCCACAAAACTATTTACAGTCCCAGTTTCTAGTTATCATTAAACAACTTGAAAATTGGATTTAAATTAATTCACTTGTGTCAACCAACAATGCATTATCAATATTCATTTATATATACATTTATTGATTAATTATTTGGTTTTCAAATCATCTGTTCATCCATAGTAAAATATCAGCTTTTGGTCGATATTGGTTTATTTCCTTTCCTATTTTCGTTAAATAAAAATGTTTCTTCAAAAATTGTAGCAGTCATTGGTATAATAAATGCAGCAATTATTCTTAACCAATTCAATTCAATAATAGCTGAAAGCGCAAAATATAAAAATAAAGAAGATTGAATATTAATGATTAATTGTAAATATACTTGTGGTGATTTTAAATAAAATTTTGAAATATAAGGGACTGTAACAGATTCTGTGTAAACCTCAAATAACCATCCGGGGCTAACGCCCCTACAGTCCGTATCATTATATCACATGTTTGCTCACCCTTTCCTT
>Ga0307427_1000415_pt1 | contig 27547 bp, 23 predicted proteins | sample SalMarWE160190MG_FD_202162 | JGI IMG/M metagenome (GOLD analysis project Ga0307427, IMG submission 202162) | Salt marsh sediment microbial communities from the Plum Island Ecosystem LTER, Massachusetts, United States - WE1603-190 | ecosystem: Environmental > Aquatic > Marine > Intertidal zone >... | reverse complement strand
CGGAGGCTTGGCCTGGACGCCGTTCCGGCGACACATTACAATGGCGGTGAAATAAGCCCGAGACGGGCACAAGTGGCCTGTTCGCGGGTTGGCAAGATGCCGATTTCGCATGGGAAAACGAGGGTCTGCTGCTCGACAGCCACGCGCCTGACCACAAGAAGGCCCTTAATCCACCGCCATTGGGGACATACACCTTATCTCTGAGTAATTCCGGAGACGCCATACTTCATTCCTCCCGGCGTACCATGAGCGGGTGTCCGTGCGTCTGACGCGCCGTGTGCGTGGGCGGCCAGCACTTGATCGATCGCCGTGATATGGCGGAGAGGCCGGGATTCGAACCCGGGGTACCCTTGCGGGCACACTCGGTTTCCAACCGAGCCCATTCGGCCACTCTGGCACCTCTCCGCGTGCGGTTGCCGACGCCGAGAGGATATCGCCCGCCACCTCAGCCGTCAAGCGCGACGCACGTCTTGCCTGATACGACAACGCCGCTTCGCCATTTCGCGGGGTGTGCCGGCGGGCTTCGACGCCGGGTGCTCGCGGATTATCCTTGCGGCCCGCCGCCCGGACAGGCTATTGAATCCTGTAAACCACTGTGACAAAGAGGGGACCACGGGTTGCTTGTCAAACCGTGGCACCCACCCATTCGCAACGGTACGATAGTGCTTCTGAAGGACTGAATAGCCTGGTCCCGTGGCGCGGCGGCACGCCGTTGCAGAAGGAGAGACCGACGATGACCCATGCACCAAGCGAGCCTGCCCCAGCCGCCGGCCCCGCCCCGGCCGGGGAACCGCCCACGAGCGGCCCGGCCGTCGCCGGCCTCATCTGCGGTATCCTGTCGGTGTGCTCGATGGGCCTGACGGCGATACCCGGCATCATCCTCAGCGTGGTCGGCCTCCGGCGTATCGCCCGCAGCGGCGGCCGCCTCCGGGGCACGGGACCGGCCGTCGTCGGGCTGGTGACTTCGTGCATCGGCCTCCTCGTCGGCGCGGCGCTGGTGGCGATGCTGGCCTCGCTTGTGCTGTCGGTCCGGCAGCGTCACGGAAGGGTGGAGGCATCGCTGCGCCTGCACACGGGCCCGCAGACGAGCGAGCGGTCGGTCCGCAGGTCGCTCGACGCCATGGGGTTCCAGATTCGGGCCGCCCACGAGTACGCCGAGGAGCACGGCGGTCGGCTGCCTGCGGCCGCGGACTATCCGTCGGCGCTGGAGCCGTACGTCGATCGCCGCGACCTGCCCCGGGCGCCGTTCGGCCGGGCGTTCGCGATGAACGCGGCGCTGGGCGGGATGCGGCCGGCCGACATCGACTACCCCGACCGCACGATCCTGTTCTTCGAGGTGCCCGAGGGGTCGCCCCTGGTCGGCGGGTTGGCGATGCTCCGGGCCCTGTCGGACGCCGACGCGTGCGTCGTCGGGTTCGTGAGCGGTCGCGTCGAGTATCTGACGCTCGACGCCCTCGACCATCTCATCTGGCATCCCCGGTCGACCTTCATTCTGTAACGTGCCGCAAGACGTGCCGCGCACCCGGCGGTCACCGCGACGGAGGGAGATGGGGAGGCAGGACGCCGCTTCCGAGCAGGCGGCTGAGCCTGAGCGCCCCGCGTCGGTTCATGTGATCCATGTCGCGCCAAAGGTCGCAGTCCGGGCTGCGCCAAGGGGGCACGTTCAGGTCCTGCCACGCCACGGCGAGTTCGTCGCAGGTCCGGGCCATCGACTCCAGGTACATCTCGTACTCGCCCGCCTTATGGCTCCTGTCAAAGGTGGGATGGGTCGGCACGTTGACGACGAGAAGCCGGATGCCTCGTTCCCGGGCGATCCGGGCCATGCTGCGGAAGGCGTGATCCGCCCGGCCCAGGATGACGAAATCGCGCAGAAGGTCGTCGCGGACGAACTGGAGGCGCGCGGCAGCCAGGCGGTCCCACTTCTCCCGGGATGGGCCGCCCGGCAGATCCTCCTCGCTCTCGCCCGGTCCGAGCGGCGCGTGGATGCCGCCGCGAAGGTCAAGGATCGACCGGACCTGCTCCGCCCGGTATCCCGCCGACGCCATCGCCCACTGGCCCAGGCACGTGGGCCGGCCGAACACGCCGGACGCAATCGCCCGCCAGTCGGTCGCCCAAACACCCCGGCTCCGACACTCCTGCCACCAATCGGCCGGCGACCCGAAATACGTCAGGGCCAGGCCATTCCGCGTGCTGTTCGAGTTGACGGCCCGCGGGCTCAGACCGACCACCAGCACTTTCGGGGCACCGCGGCCCTGAAGCAGGTCGCGCACCACCGCATGGTACGCCATGACCGTGCCGGCCTCGATACCCAGACACCACGCCCGAATGTCGCGGCCGGTGGCCTGGCGGAAGGCCTTCTCCACCGCGGCCGGAACCACGCCGAAGTGGATGCGAGAGGAACCGATGAAGACGACGTCAATGTCCGCGGCACCCTGCTGATAGGCCCACGCCGCCATGGTGGGCTCGTGACCGATGGGCTGGCAATAGCGGACGCCCAGCCGTTCCACCGCCAGGTCGGCCAGAGCGGTCAGCGCGACGATGACCCCCACCACGCGTCCGATCCGACCGGTCAGAATCGCACGAAGCCGATTCATCCGCTGCCTCAGAACTGGAAATAGATAAACGGCGCCGCCGCCTGGGCCATCAGGCTGGCCAGCCAGATGACCGCCACGACGCTGCACGCCTGGACCCACGCCGGCATCCGCACAAACCAGTCCCCGACGCGAACCCGCCACACCGTCGGCGTCAGGTGAACCACCATCGCCGCCAACAGGACGGCCGTCACCTCGCCCGGCACGTGGACGTGCCCCTGGCCCCAGTCGCCGAACCGCCCGAGCGCCGTCACGGCGTCCGAGAGGGTCAGCGCCCGGAAGAACAGCCACCCCAGGCACACTAGGTGAAACGTGCCGAGCCGTTTCAGGAGGATAACCGCCGCCTTGGTGCTCGGCCGGAGGCCGGCGGCCTTACGTCGCCGCTGCCACCAGCGTGTCAGGGCCAGGAGCAGCCCGTGAAACGCCCCCCAAACCACGAAGTTCCACGACGCACCGTGCCACAGCCCGCCGAGCAGCATCGTGACGGCCAGGGCCCAGTACGTCCGGACAGTCCCCCGCCGCGACCCGCCCAGCGGAATGTAAAGATAATCGCGGAGCCAGGTGGACAGGCTGATGTGCCACCGCCGCCAGAAATCGCGGAGGCTCACGGCAATGTATGGCCGGTTGAAATTCTCGGGTATCTCGAACCCCATCAACCGCCCCGTCCCGATGGCAATGTCGCTGTATCCGCTGAAGTCGCAGTAAATCTGGAACGTGTAGGCGTAAACCGCCACGAGAATCTGGAGCGGCGCCGCGTCGGCGAGCGCGGACGCAGCGCCCGGCGTTCCGAAAACCTTGTCCACGAGCGCCACGCCCAGCGTGTCGGCAATGATCACCTTCTTCACCAGGCCCGTCAGGATGCGGAACAGGCCGGAGGCCGCACGCCCCTCGTCGTAATGCGGATCACGCTCCAGTTGCGGGATGAACTGCGACGCACGCAGGATCGGCCCCGCCACCAGTTGAGGAAAGAACGCGATGAACAACGCCACGTCCAGCAGGCTGCGGCGGGCCTTCAAGGCGCCTCGGTACACCTCGATCGTGTAACTCATCGCCTGGAACGTGTAGAACGAGATGCCCACGGGCAACAGCGCACGCGCGTGCGGCACCCAACGCCCGAGACCCAGGGCGCCCAGCAGCGTGTTGGCATTGTCGGCGAAGAAGCCCGAGTACTTGAAGAACCCCAGCACGCCCAGGCTCGTCGCCACGCTGACGGCCAGCAGCACCTTCCGACGGGCCGGGCGCGCGGTGCCGTCCAGTGCCAGGGCCACCACGTAGTGGACCAGCGTCGCGAAGACGATCAGCCCCAGATACCACCAGTTCCAGCACCCGTAGAAGAAGTAACTCGCCGCCAGAAGCATCAGGTGCCGCGCGCAACGCCGCCGGGCCAAAGCCCAGAAGCCGAAGAGCACAACCAGCAGAAAAAAGGGATACTCGATGCTGTTGAAGTACAAACGCAGTCCCCCAGGAAACCGAAAAAGGTTCCAGGAACCTTTTACTGGATTTCGGCGTTCTTGATGGCAAGAAGGGCGTTTGACCCAAAAAGGTTCCTGGAACCTTTTTCGGGCCTACCACCGCTGGAACAGGGCCATGTCGCGGAACCGCTGAGCCGGGTGAAACGCGCCCGTCGCTTCCACCGCCTCCACCGTCGGTTCGCTCCAACCCGCCTTGTCGAGCGGGACGATGACGAACCGGAAGTCCCCTTTCGCCGCCAACTCCGCAAACGCCTTCGGCGGCCGCCGACCCAGGCCCGGCCCGTCCCGCGTCCAGAGCGGAAGCACCGCAACCTGCCGGCCCGTCAGGTAATGCACGACCGAGCCTTCCTTCGTCGCCACCACATCGGTTGGGGAAGCGTCGCGATCGCGGATGGCGCGGGACACCTCCACGATCCCTCGCCACTGGCCGTGCCCGTAGTACTTGTAGAACTTCTCGTGCCGGGCCCAGTAGATGGTCTGCGAGACGTTCTTCGCAAGGCTGATCGCCACACACAGGCCCGCGGCGACGACCACCCCGACGGCGGCCCGCCTCTCGGCCGCATCGCTCCGGCGCACCAGGCACGTCAGGCCGTGCACGATCACCCGCACGCCCAGCAGCAGGCCGTACGCCAGCAGCGGCATGACGGGCAGCAGGTATCGGTCGTCCATCGCTCCGCCACCCCAGGCGATGAGGAACGCCACGTAGAACGTGACCGGCAGCACCACGAGCCACCGGCGCCGCCGGCCCGCCGCCACCAGCCCGACCACCACCGGCAGCACCCAAACGAGGCCGATGTGGTTCCACGTCATCCGCTGGTCCATCAGGGCGCCGCAGACCGCCGCCGGGATGCCCGCCACCTCGCGGGCCATCAGCGACCATCGGTCGGGCGAGAGAATGCTCAGGTACCCGCCCGAAATCGCCTTGCCGTAATCGGCGCTGGCCGGGTCGGACCACGACCGGAGCACGACCCACCAGTACGCGAACCCTGCCGCCACCATCGCGACCGCCGCCACCGTACCCGCCAGCCGCTTCCCGTACCCCGCGTGCCGCCGGTCGAGGGCCATCGCCGCCAAGACCGCCGGAACAAACACGACCATGACCGGCCGCGTCATCGCCCCGGCAAGCAGCGCGAGACCCGCCGCCAGACACCACGCCCAGTGCCCGCCACGGGCGCGAGCCAGAAAGTAGAGGCCCAGCGAAAGGAAGAACGTGAACGGTACGTCGGTCAACACCCGCGTGGCGTCGCCGAAGAGGCGCGCCGAGACGCCGACCACGAGGAACGTACCGACGGCCAGTTGGATCCGCACCCGTTCGGTCTCACCGACCGAGGCGCGGCTGGCGATGCCGAGCGACGCCAGGGCCGTCCCAATGCCGAACAGGCTCATCACCGCATTGATCAGCCACATGGCGTGCGACCCCGCCAGCCACCGGCACCCGGCGATCAGAAACGGAACCAGCGGCGGGTACCCCCACGACTGGCGGCCGCAGAACTCCATCCCGCGGCTTTCCTCCAGGCTCCGGCCGAGCGTCATGTAGACGCCCGAGTCCGGCCGCATCGCCCAGTAACCGTTCACGGCCAGGCCGTACAGAACAACCAGGGCCAGGGCGGCGGCCGGCAACCATCGGCGGACCTTGGGAGGATAGAGGCGGTTTGGCGCGTCGTCGTTCATCGCGGCTTATCGTCGGCGGCGCAGCCCCCACGGTCAATCAAAAACGCGAAGCATGGCCGTGCTACCCGCCGCCCGGCGGGAGCGCACCCCCCTTTGCGCTTGACTCGCCACCGGCGACTCAGCATCATCGGCCGCGCACCAGCCAAGGCGCCACCATGAGCGATACGCAGAGCCGGCCGCCGGGCGTCACCGCCCTCGTCCTGAACTGGAACGGGGGCGAGGTGGTGGCCGACTGCCTGCGATCGCTCCAGGCCCAGGACTACCCCGCCCTCCGGGTCCTCGTCGTGGACAACGCCTCGACCGACGGCTCGGCCGAGAGGATCGCACGGGACTTCCCCGACGTGCGCCTGCACGTCAACGCCGAGAACCTCGGCTTCGGCGGCGGCAACAACGTCGGCATCCGCCTCGCCGAGACCCCCTACATCCTGATGTGCAACAACGACACGCACCTCCAGGCCGACGCCGTCCGTCTGCTTGTCGAGACGCTCGAGGCCGACCCGCGGGCCGGGTCCGTCACGCCCTGCATCATCCTGGCCGAGACGGGCAAGATCGACGCCACCGGCATCGTTGTCTGCCCGGACGGTCTGGCCCTGGGTCGCGGCCGGGCCGAGCCGCCGGAGGCGATGAGCGAACCGGCCGAGGTCTTCTACGCCTCCGACTGCTGCTGCCTGTACCGTGCGGCCATGCTGGAGGAGTTGCGTCTGCCCGACGGCGAACTGTACGACGAGGATTTCTTCGCCTACGCCGACGAGACCGACATGGGCTGGCGCGCCCAGCGGCGGGGATGGAAAAGCCTGTACGCTCCCGAGGCGGTGGTGTACCATCACCATGCGGCCTCCTCCGGAAGCGCCAGCCCGTTTCTGGTGCGGCTGGTGGAGCGGAATCGCATCTGGGTCGCCGTCAAGAACTTCCCGACCTGGCTCATCGTGTACGGGACCGCGTGGTCGCTGTGGCGGACGGCGTGGCAGGTGGCCGGGGCGCTCGCCGGTCGCGGCCGGGGGGCGGCCCTGGGGGCCGAACGGTCGAAGGCCGAGGTCGCCGTCATCTTCTGGCAGGCGTACCGCGAGGCGGCCGCGGGCCTGACGCGGATGCTGAACAAGCGCAACGCCATCCGCCGCACGGGCCGGCTCTCGTTCGGATGCATCCGGGAGATTTTCCGGCGGTTCGGCATCGGCGCACGCGACTTGGCCTTGCGCGAGTAACCGGCGAGGCGCCGGGGCCGCAAGCCGTTGCCGAGGAGTATGCAGGTCATGCCAGACTCTCCGCGGGCCTCCGAGCAACGGTTCCGACGCTTCACCGAGCGCGACGAAAGCATCCTGCAGTGGCAATACACGCTCGGATACGTGAGCGACGTGACCCGGGCCGCCTACCGCTGGGCGTTCAGGGGCGGAACACGCATCCTGGATGTGGGCTGCGGGGCCGGAGAAGCCGCGCTCTGGGCCGACGGGGCGGACTACGTTGGCGTTGACCGGTCGGAGCCCTGGATACGACGAGGCGCCGCCGCGACCGACCGACGGCTGGCAGTGGCCGACATCATGCACCTGCCGTTTGCGGCCGGCTGTTTTGATCGGGTGGTCTGCGCCGGCATGCTCCATCACCTCTCGGCCGACCAGATACGCCCCGCGCTGGGTGAAATGGCCCGCGTCCTGGCGTCCGGCGGGCAAATCGCCCTGATGGAACCGAACCCGTGGAACCCGTTCGCCCGGCTGTTCGCTTACCTCAGACCGGCTGAACGGGGGATACTTTACGTGAGCCCGGCCCGGCTCCGCTCGCTCATCGCGCAGGTCCCGGAAGTGAAACTGGAGGGCCTGACCTTCGAGCACAGTTCGTTTGTGGGCATGCACCTGACGTTCCTGCTGCGGCGGTGGCCGCGCCTGTGTTCGCGCGGCATGGCGCGCCTGTTCTGGTTGCTCCACGAGATGGGGCAGTGGATCTTCCCCCGGTCCATACGCGCCCGGACGTTCTGCCGATTAGCGAAAGTGGACGGGGTGGCGGGCGCGCCGCGCCTTTGAGGGCATCGACATGACGATCCCGGTGTTCCGCCCGAGTTACGGCGAGCAGGAGTTCGAGGCGGTCCGCGAGGTCCTGGCCTCCGGCTGGGTCGGCCTGGGGCCCAAGACCGCCGAGTTCGAGCAGCGGTTCGCCGAGTACCTGGGCGTTGCCCATGCCGTCGCCGTGAACAGCGGCACGGCCGCCCTGCACCTGGCGATGATCCTGGCCGACGTCAAGGGCCGCGAGGTCATCACCACTCCCCTGACGTTCGTCTCGACGAACCACGCCATCCTGTATTGCGGGGGCGAGCCGGTCTTCGCCGACGTCGAGGCCGATTCGGTCAACATCGACCCCGACTCGGTCGCCGCGCTCGTGACCGAGCGGACGCGGGCCATCGTGTGCGTGCATTACGGCGGCCGGCCGTGCAAGATGGACGCGCTGCAGGCCATTGCGGCCGAACACGGCCTCCTGCTCATCGAAGACGCGGCGCACGGCTGCGGCGGCGAGTGGCGCGGACGCAAACTCGGGACCATCGGCGACTTCGGCTGCTTCAGCTTCCACGCCGTCAAGAACCTCGCCACCGGCGAGGGCGGCGCCATCACCACCGACGACGACGACGCCAACGCCCGACTCCGCCGACTCCGATGGCTCGGCATCACCAAAGACACCTGGAGCCGCGAGACCACCACCCAGTACTCCTGGTACTACACCGTCGAGGAGGTCGGCTTCAAATACCACATGCACGACATCTCGGCCGCGCTGGGCCTCGTCCAACTCGACCGCCTCGACGAGATGAACGCCGCCCGCCGGAGGTGGGCCCGCGCCTACGGCGAGACGCTCGCCGACTGCGACTGGATCCGACTGCCCGTCGCCGAACCCGACACCCGGCCCGACTGGCACAACTACGTCATCCAGACCGACCATCGCGACGACCTGAACCTGTACCTCGCCGAGCGCGGCATCTCGACGGGCGTCCACTACATCCCCAACAACCACTACGCGATGTACAAGGCATGCCGCGGCGAGACACCCGTCTGCGAACGGGTCTGGCAACGGCTGCTGACGCTGCCGCTGTACCCGGACCTGGCGCAGGAGGACTTCGACCGTGTCGTCGCCGCCATCCACGAGTTCGGCCGCCAGAGAGGGCTGAACGGCTGAGTTGTGTCCGAGCCGCGACCGGAAGGTCGCGGGCATGTTCCCGACGGACCTGTGATCCTAGCCCTTCGGGCGTAACCGCGGGCCTGCGCCCACCGCTCGATTAGGGGTCTGTGCTAAAATCGAGCGTGCGAGGTCATGGAAGACGTTGACTGCATCCTGTGCTCGACGGCGGGCGAGGCGCTCTTCGCGAAGTCGGACAAGTTCCCGCCGCACGAGCGGTTCCGCGTAGTCCGCTGCGCCGCGTGCGGCCTGGCGTGGATCAGTCCGCGCCCGACGCCTCAGGAGATCGGCCGCTACTACCCCGAGACGTACAGTTGGCGGCCCGACGACGAAGGCCCCGAGTCCGCCGTCCACCGCCTCGAACGCTGGTACCGCTTCCACAACCTGCGGTTCGAGACGCGGCAACTGATGCGGCACACGGACCTGGCGGCGGGCGACGCCGTCCTGGACGTCGGGTGCGGCAGCGGCGACCGCCTGCTCGTCATGAAGGAGGCCGGGCTCGAACCCGCCGGCGTGGAGGTCGGCCCGGCGGCCGATTACGCACGCGAGCGGCTCGGCCTGGATGTGAGGCGGGGAACGCTGGAGACGGCGGCGTTCGAGGGCTGACCGCCCCCTTCGAGCAAAAACGCCGCCGTGGCGTCTTGACCCCGCCCAGGTTTGGTGGTATACGGTTCAGGTCACGTGTTTTTCGGCTCGTAAGCAGGCGCCGCTGTGGGGCGTTCGCCGGCAAAGCAGCAGATCCCCTCCGCCGACCGCCCAGCAACAGGCCCCTGACGAGGTTATCGACCCACGGTCATTCAGCCAGGAGGCCCTGCAACGCCATGACCCCCCAACCGCGCGGATTACATTTTCTACCAGTCACTCTTGGAGCCGTCAGCATCATAACGCCATTCCTCCGGGCGAAGATAAAGGGGCAACCCAATCCAGGTGCCTTGTCTTCCGAAAAATCCCGAGGCGTTTTATCCTTTAAGGCAAAGCCTCCGTTAACCCATACTGCATAATTTCAGAAAGAGCCCTTCCATGAATGTTCTGTTGATACAGCCTTATACCAAGATGAGCCAATGTAATTCTCCTCCGTTGGGCCTACTGTATTTGGCCTCCTCCTTGAGGTCCAAGGGCCCTCATACCGTAAAGATCATCGATCTCAGGCTGGATAACGTTCCTATCCAATCGCGATTCCCGGAGGTGTTAGATTTTAAACCAGACGTCGTAGGCCTGACGGGCATGTCAATAGAATCACAGGCCATGACCGCCACCATCCAATTCTTGGCGACGAATCTCCCCACCAGGCCCTTTTTCGTCGTAGGGGGGTCTCACGCGACCACCTTTCCCGAAAACACGGCAACCATTCCTTATGTGGATTGTGTCGTCATCAGCGAGGGAGAGGAAACCATAGTCGACTTAGTACAAACCCTAGAAGACGGGTCACCCCTTGAACAGGTCAAAGGCATTGTCTTCTCGAAGAACGGCCAGATGGTCAGGACCCCTGCCAGAGAATTCATCGCCCATTTAGACGATCTGCCTTACCCTGCGTGGGACCTTATCGATCTTGAACACTATTTTCTCGCTCCCAATTTTCATGACTCCCGAGGAGACAAGAAGAGAATCGTTCCGATCTTCACATCGCGGGGGTGCCCTTTCCGTTGCGCCTACTGCCTGCACATGATGGGAACACGCTTTCGAGCCAGATCTGCGGAAAACGTCTTGGGGGAGATAAACTATCTCTACAACACATATGGGATTGAGGAGATTCAGATAGAGGATGATATCTTCAACTTCGACAGAGCCCGCGCGACCCGCATCCTGGAATCCCTCGCCTCCCGACAGGTGCGCCTCGCCATATGCTATCCGAACGGACTCAGGGCGGATCTCCTGAAACAAGAGGATCTCGCCCTTTACAGAAAGGCGGGAACCTATCAAATCTGCTTCGGGATCGAAAGCGCGTCAGATAGGATCCTGGCCATGATTGGGAAAAGACAGGATTTAGAGAAGATCAATCAGGTGATCGCCGGCTGCCTTGCGGAAGGGATCGGGACTCATGGATTCTTCATGATCGGCTTTCCCGGAGAAACGGAGGAGGAGATACGCAGGACCATCGAATTTGCACGGCAGTCTCAACTGGTCACGGCCAATTTCTCTTTAGTGAAACTCTTCCCAGGCACCGATCTCTATGAAAGGTATGGCACGCCTTCGAGGGATGTCCAAGGCGGATATGCATTCTCATATGACCTGGTCGGGGCCAACCTCAGCCAAGTGGATGATGACCGATTGATGGCCCTCCGCACCAGGGCGTATAGACGCTTTTATGTGAAGCCGAAACGCATTTGGGACGTTTGGAGATTTACGCCGAACAAGGGGAGGCTCGTCACAAAAAATCTGCTCTCCGTTCTGAAGATCTGTACAACAGGAACGAACGTCAAAAAACCTGCGGTGTGATATTAGGGGTTTGCTGCAAGGGGATCGGACGCGTGTCCCCGCTATCACCGCGCTCTGTCCCTCTTTCTAATCCTTAATTGGACTCTGGTTGGGTAGGCATTGAATCCAGACTGAATGTGTTGCACGGCTCCGGGAATTCGCGTGGAAGAGGTGACATGCATTCTGTGCTCGGGAGCGGGCGAGTTGCTCTTCGAGAAGGCGGACAAGTTTCCGCCCCACGAGCGGTTTCGCATCGTCCGCTGCCGCGCGTGCGGCCTGGCGTGGATCAGCCCGCGTCCGTCGCCGGACGAGATCGGCCGGTACTACCCCGAGACGTACAGTTGGCGGCCCGACGAAGAAGGCGCCGGATCCGCCATGCACCGCCTCGAACGCTGGTACCGCTTCCACAACCTGCGATTTGAGACGCGGCAGTTGATGCGCCACACCCACCTGGCGGCGGGCGACCCCGTCCTCGACGTGGGCTGCGGCAGCGGCGACCGGCTCCTCGTCATGAAAGACGCGGGGCTTGAGCCCGCCGGTGTGGAACTGGGCCCGGCGGCCGACTACGCACGCAAGCGGCTCGGTCTGGACGTCCGGCGCGGCACGATCGAGACGGCGGCGTTCGAAGATGAACGCTTCCGGGCCGTCACGCTCTACAACGTGCTGGAGCACGTTCACGCCCCCCGGGCGGTGCTCGCCGAGGCGCGTCGCGTTCTTCGGTCCGACGGCCGGCTCGTTATCCAGACGCCGAGCGCACGGAGCCTCCAGGCCAGGCTCCTGGGCCGGCGATGGGCCGCTATCGACGTGCCGCGCGACCTCACCTACTGGACCCCGCCGTTCGTTGCCCGGTTGCTCGACGGCGCGGGGTTCGAGGTGACCCGCGTGGTGCATCACACAAGTCTGTTGCATCCGCCGACGGCCGCCGTCAGCCTGCTGCCGTGGGCCGACCCGCAACGGTTCTGGATGGCCGAGGCCTCGGGCAGCGCTGCCGGCGGCCTCGTGCGCCGTCTCGCGTGGGCCGCCGTGACGCTCGCCGCCATGGGTCCCGTGTGGGTGGAGTCGATCCTCGGCGCCGGCGCCATCCCGACCACTTTCGCTCGGAAGCGATAACGTGCGTGCCACATCCGCCGCGCTTCTCGCGCGTGCTGAAAACGATTGTGCCCACGCAGTCAGTGCCTAGAATGGGCCGCGGCTGACACGGGGACCTCCATGAACGCCAGGCGAAAAGCCCAGTCGTCGGTGCCGAAGGGCGTGGACCGCATGGTCCAGCGCGACGACTACGCCGACGAGTACGACGAGACCTTCGGCGAAATCGGCCTGTTCACCTTCGACCAGCAGTTGCTCGGCAAGTGGTTCGCCGAACCCGGCCGCCTGCTCGACTTGGGCTGTGGCACAGGACGGATGATGCTGGAGTTCGGCCGGCGCGGCTTCCAGGTAACCGGCGTGGACCTGTCACCGCGCATGCTCGATATCTGCCGCCGCAAACTCGACGAGGCGGGCCTGGCCGACGCGACACTCATCGAGGCCAACATCGCCGACCTGCCAACCGACCGCCTCGACCCGCCGTACGACTACGCCGTCTGTCTGTTCGCCACGCTCGGCTTTGTGAGCGGTCGGGCAAACCGTGTCGAAGCGGTAGGGCAGGTGGCGTCGCTCCTGCGACCGGGCGGGCAGTACGTCTTCCACGTGCAGAACCTCCTGTACAATCTGCCGACGCTGCACTTCCCGTTCACCGTGACGGGGCTTGCGAGGTGGGTGATCGGACGCGGGGAGATCGGCGACCAGATCTTCTGGCGGTATCGCGGCGCGTGGTGGGTCTACATGCACGCCTTCCGCCCGAAAGAGATCGCCGAACTCGTCCGCGACGCCGGACTGGAACTGCTCGAGACCGTGTATCTGAACAAGGCGTGCGACGGGCCGCTCGAGGGCGATGCGCGGCGCGACTGGCGGTCTCACGGGTTTATCGTGCGCGCGAGACGACCGGGTGGGGCCGACTGATGCCCGAGTGGCAGATCCTCGACGCCGACGATCCCCGCCGCGAGGCCCTGCCGCGCCTGCCGGGGGCCACCATCTTCCACTCGCCGCGATGGTGCCGCGTGCTCGCGCGAGGTCTCGGCGGTCCGGTGTGTGTGGTGGCGCTCGTGGACCAGCAGGGCGAGATGCTCGCCGCCTGGCCCGCTTGCCAACTGGCCGTCGGCCCGGTGCGGATGTTCTATGGCGTGTTCCCGAAGGGCAACTTCGTTGGCGCAGCCGAAGCGGTCGCCGAGCATCTTGACGGTCTCGGAGCGGTCTGCCGCCAGGCCGGCGCCCACCTCGTGCGCATGATCGCCTGCGAAGACGACCCGGTGACGGACCTGCCGCACGCCCGCCGCGCGCGACACGTGCGGCATGTCCTGGACATCGCGGGCAGAACGCCGGAGGAGGTCTGGAAAGGGTATCGGAAGAAGATTCGGCGCGACGTCCGGTTCGCCGAACGTCACGGGCTGTCGGTGCGGCCGATGCGGCATGAGGATTTCCCGGCGTTTCACGAGATGATGTCGGAGGTCTTCGTCCGCAACGCCGCCGCCACCGGCCTCGGGCCCGAGTTCTACGAGGCCGTCTGGGACGAACTCGCCGCCGACGGCACGGCCGAGTTCCTCGTGGCCGAGGCCGACGGCCGACCCCAGGCCGCCATCGTCGGCATCCACGACCGGACGACGACATACTACTTCGCCGGATGCAGCCGGACGGAGGCCCTGCGGCTCGGACCGAACGACCTGACGGTCCACGCGCTCATCGCATCGGCCGCCCGGCGCGGCGCCGAGCGGTTCGACATGCTCTCGAGCGACGCCTCCGACGCCGGCCTCATCCGGTTCAAGGCCAAGTGGGGAGCCGAGGAGCGGCCGTTCGACCTGCTGGAGTGGTGGTTCTCACCCTGGCGCCGCCGTCTATGGAAGGCCGGGATGGCCCTGGCGCGGAACCGGGCCGGTGCGGCCGTCGTGCGATGGTTGCGAGGACGCTCGGCGTGAGTGAGTTAGCCGGGGGGTGCCCGCCGCGGCGCATAACCTGGACCAATGAAACGCATGACTCGACAACGACCTCTTCGCATCTTGTGCGTCGCCTCGGGCGGCGGGCATCTGGAACAGATGCTCGCGTGCGTCGACGCGCTGGGCGGGCATCGCATCGTCATCGGCCTGTACCGGTGGCGGAACCTGGCCGGTTTCGAGCATCCCGGCGTCGATCATCTGCGGTTCGTGATGTGCGGCGGGTCCGGCAGTATCGGCGTCATCGGCAGCCTGCTGGCCGGCGTCTTTCAGTGGGCCTGGATCATCCTGACCGAACGGCCCGATGTGATCCTTTCGACCGGCGCGGAACTGGCCATCGCGCCCATCGTCCTGGGCAAGGTTCTGTTCCGCCGGCGGACGGTCTTTCTCGAAACCGCGGCCCGGATGGAGCATCCGTCCGGCACCGGAAAGGTCGCCTACCCGTTTTGCGACGCCTTCTTCGTCCAGAGCGAGGCCATGCTCAAGCACTACGGACCCAAGGCACGGTACGTCGGGAGGCTCCTGTGATCTTCGTAACGATCGGAAGCGCCATACAGCCTTTCCCGCGCCTCCTCGACGCGATGGACGAGATGGCCCCGCGCCTGGGCGACCCCGTCATCATGCAGACCGGCATGGAGAGGATCCCCTACGAAAACGTCACCACAACCGGCTACACGACGTTCGTCGAGATCCACCGCCTGGTGCGCACCTGCAGCGTGCTCATCGGTCACGGGTCGACCGGGCCGGTGCTCATGGCCCGTCGCTACGGCAAGCCCGTCATCATGGTGCCGCGACTGCCGGAGTTCGGCGAGACGGCCGACGCCCATCCGCTGGAGGCGGCTCGGTCTGTCGAGAAGCGCGGCAGCCGCATGACCGAGGTCATCTACGATATCGCCGACCTCGAGGCGGCCGTCCGCCGCGCCCGGCAGAAGGCCCGAGACGGCCTGACGTACGGACCTTTCCCCGAGCGTAAGCGGCTGCTGGCCGCCATCCGCGCCGCCGTCGAACGACGGGAGGTGCCCGCCGAATGACCGCGACCGCACCATCTGGCGCCGGAGGCATCCGCGAACGTCTGTCGGCTATGGTGCGCGGCAACCTGGGGGCGATGCTCGCGAACCAGGGCATCCTCAGCCTGATGAACCTCGCGATCCTCGTCATGATCAACCGCGTGTACGCCAGCGCCGACGACACGTCCGATGCCGGCCGCCTGGCGGTCGTGCTGGCCGTCATGCTCGCGGCGGTGCTGCTCACGACCAGCGGCGTGGCGCGGAGCGTCACGCTGCGGATCTCGCGCGCCCGGGCCGAGGGCGGCGACGGCGCGCCCGAGGCCATCGCACGGACGGTCGGAGGCGGGGTCGTCCTCGGTGCAGGCATCGCGCTCCTGCTGACGGCGGCAGGGCTGACGATACCGCAGGTCGTCCTGGCGGTCGTGCGCCGATGGCATCCCGGGCAGGCGGACCTCGTGGCATCGTACGTCGGACCGCTTCAATTGGGGGCGCTCTGGCTGCCGGGGTACTCGATGCTGCTGGTCATGGTGGCGGTGTTCGACGGGTTCCAGCGGATGCGGTGGAGCCTGCTGGCCGAGGCGGGCACGTTCCACCTGTTGCGGTTTATCTCGGCCGCCGTCGTCATGCTGGGCGCAGGTCTGGCGTGGACGGGCCTGGTGGGCGTGTGGGCGGCCACGTATGCGGTGGGAGCGGCGCTCGTGGCCGTCGAACTGGCAGCGTTCCTGCGCCGTCAACGGCAACCCGTTACGTGGCGAGGCCTGCCGCTTGCGGGGATGACGCGCGACGCCGCCTTGATGTTCCTTCCGACGGTGGCGCCGCTGCTGACGTCGCAGGCGGGCGTGCTGGTGGCGTGGGTCGGCCACGGCGCCAAGGCGTCGGCGGCGTTCTGGGTGACGTGGACCGTCTCGATTGCCGCCATGGAGTTCTGCCAGCCCGTCGGACGGGTCCTGTTCCCGGCGGTGCCGAACCTGGCCCGTCACCCGGACCCGAAGGAGTTGGGGCGGGCGCTGCGGGCCTCGTTCTGGGGCGTGGCCGCCGTCATGCTGGCGGCGTTTGCGGTCATCCACGTCGCCAAGGGATGGGTGCTGGGGTACCTGCACCAGGAGGGCCAGGAGGGCCTGCTCACGATCCTGGTGGCGGCCGGGTTCTTCGAGGTCCACCGGACGGTCCTGAACCCGGTCCTGCTGGCGAGCGGCCGCGAGAAGGTGCTGACGATCCTCGAATGGTGCGCCCTGGCGACGATCCTCGCCGGCGGCGCCGCCGCCATGACCGCCTGGGCACTGCCCGGCCTGGCTGCCGTCTTCCTGGCCGTCTACGTCGTAAGCGGCGCGGTGCGCGTGTACCTGGTCACCAAGGCCACCGGCGTCCGCCTCTGGCTCGACGCCGCCGTCACCGGCGCCGTCATCCTCGGCGCAACGGCCGTCTTGCTGGCGCTTGAGTTGGAGGTACGATAGGTGCCGCCGGAGCGCCTAATCCGGATCAACGGGACGCATGACTCGCCAACGACCGGTTTGCGTTTTGTGCATCGGGTCTCGTGACGAGGGCCGGCAAATGGCCGAACGCCCGACGGGTCCATCCTATCGCGACCTCGTGGCCGAGCGGATAGACGTGCCGCCCGACCCGGCCATCCTCTCGATCGACCTCGAGGAATACTACAACTACGTGCCGTGGGCCGAGGAAAACGTCGAGAAGCAGGGCGTTCCGAAGCGGGCCCGCGAGACGCTTCCGCGTCTGCTCGACCTGCTCGACGCCCACGGCGTCCGGGCCACGTTCTTCGTGCTGGCGAGTATCCTCGAGAACGTGCGGCCGCAACTGGCGCGTATCGTCGAGGCGGGGCACGAGATCGCCTGCCACGGCTGGTCGCACGAGCGGGTCCACCGGATGACGGCTGAGGCGTTTCGCGCCGACATCCGCCGCAGCCGCAACGCCATCGAGGCCGCCACGGGCGTCCGGCCGCGCGGATACCGTGCCCCGTCGTTCTCGATGTCGGCCGAGACGGCGTGGGCGTTCGACGTGCTCCGCGACGAGGGTTTCACGTACGATTCGAGCATCGCGCCGCTGAAGAATTTCTTCTACGGCGGCGTGGCCGACGCCCCGTTCTGGCCGCACCGTCTTCGCAACGGCCTGGTGGAGTTCCCGATGCCGGTATACACGTTCGGGCCGTTGCGGACGCTGATAGGCGGGGGGTTCTACTTGCGACTGTTCCCGCCGGTGCTGAACCGGTACTTTCTGTGGCGGTACTGCCGCCGGTGGCGCTGCCCACCGGTCATCTACCTGCACCCGTGGGAGTTCGACGACGCCACGTTCAACCTGTGGGACCTGGAAGCCGAGCACCCGATGCTGGCCGAGCACGGCAAACTGATGAGATGGATTACCACGGTCAACCGCCGCCGCGCCTTCAAGCGGTTCGACCGCCTCCTCGGCACACGCCGATGGACCACCTTTCGGGAGATACTGGCGTGAAACGGGAAGGCGAGGTCCGCGACTACTTCACACGCGACGCCAAACGCTTCGACAACATCTACGGAGAAGGCCTGCAGCGGAACCCCATCCAGCGGCTGGTCGATGCCCTGTTCCGCCGTCGCGAGTTGCGCCAGCGCACCGAGATGTGCCTGAGGGGCGCGGGCGGGGCGAGGCGGGTCCTCGAGGTGGGTTGCGGCTCCGGCCGGGTGGCCGTGGCGCTCGCCCAAGCGGGGGTCGAGCACGTGACGGGCATCGACCTCTCGGACGAGATGTGCCGACTGGCTGGCGAACTCGCCGAACGCGCCGGCCAGGCCGACCGGTGCCGGTTCGTCTGCGCCTCGGCCGAGGCCTACGAGCCCGACGAGCCGTTCGACGCCGTCGTCGCGATGGGGGTCTTCGACTACGTGGCGGACCCTGTGGCGATGCTGGCGCGGCTGCGGGGGTTGTCGTGCGGCCGCCTCGTCGCGAGTTTTCCGCGGAAGAGGATGCTGCTGAACCTGCCTCGACGCCTCTGGCTCAAGACGAAGCGGTGCCCGGTCTACTTCTACGGCCGCCGGACCGTCGAGGACCTCATGCGCGGCGCGGGCCTCGAACTCATCGAGGTGTGGCCGATCGGACACCCGCCGCTGGTCGCCTCATTCGTCGCCGTCGGCCGGGTCCCGGGCGGGCCCGACGCCGCATCGGACAGCCCGGGGTGAGGATGCGGCCGGCCGCCGTCCAGACGACGGGCGCGGAAGCGGGCGGCGTGCAGCCGACCGAGACACGCTCGCAGACAGGCTACTGCCGCCGGCGCCGCCTCTGACCGGCGCGACGCGGTTCAGTCGACGAACCGCCGCAGCCACAGTTCCAGGTTAATCGCCTTCCAGATGGTCTGCCAGGCGTTCGTCTTGCCGGCGACGTGCTCGCCGTAGAGGCGCTGGACGCGGGGCACGTCGAAATAGCCGCGCGAGGCGAACGAATCGGAATGCAGCAGGTCGTCGACCAGGGCGCGGAAGCGCGGTTGGCGGAGCCATTCGACGATGGGCGTCGGGAACCCCAACTTGTACGTCCTCAGGCGGACGCGGTCGGGCAGGATGCCCCGCATGGCCTCGCGCAGAACGTGCTTGGTCATCCCCCGCCGCACCTTCCACTCCGGACCCAGCGAGAACAGGTACTCGACCAGCCGGTAATCGAGCAACGGCAGCCGCGATTCGATGGAGAAGGCCATGGAGTTGCGGTCCTCTTCGCGCAACAGTTGCGGCAGCGAGAACGTCATCCGGTAGGCCAGGGCCTGGTTCAGGTCGAGGCGGCTGTACATGCGGTTCGGCACGTCGCTCTCGGCGGCCATCCGACGGGCGAAGGGGGCGGCCAGGGGAACCTTCAGATACCGCCGCCCCAGCATCGCCTTGATACGCGCCGGCGCGACGAACAGCGCCGTGGCCAGGAACGGGTCCGTCATCATCCCATGGTGCCGCACGATGCCGACGGCCTCGGCCGCCGCCGCCCCGGGCCGGCCCGCCAACAGGTACTCCAGCATCAGGTACCCCATGAAGAAGTAGTACCCGGCCATGAGTTCGTCGCCGCCCTGTCCGTCCAGGAGGACTTCGATCCCCCGCGAGTGGGCCAGCCGCATGACCTCCCACTGGGCGAAGTTGCCCGGCGCTCCGAAGGGTTCCTCCTGGTGATAGACGATGCGCTCCAGATTCTCGAGCAGCCGCTCCAGCGACGAAGTGGTCGTGTGGCTGCGCATGCCGGTCAGGCCGATCACGTCGGCCACGTAGCCCGACTCATCGAACGAGGTGTTCGGAAACACGATGCTGAACGTCTGGTGGCCGCGCGCATCGACGTCGGCCAGGTGGTGCATCGAGCAGACGATGCTGGACGAGTCGAGCCCACCCGAGAGGCACGAGCCGACCTCGACGTCGGACCGCGTCAGCCGCAGACGGATGGCGTCGAAGAAGAGGTCGCGGAACCGAGCGGCCGCTTCGCGTTCGTCGCGGACCTCGCGAGGCCGGCCGAGGGGAATCGCGTACCATCGGCGGCGCGCGAGACGCCGCTCACGCAGGTCGAACGTCGCGCACTCGCCCGGCAACAGCGACGCGACGCCGTCGAAGAACGTGTGGTCGGTGTGGTTGTAGCAGTTGAACGCCAGGTAATCGTAGACGGCCAGCGGGTCGGGCCGGCGGGGAACGTCGGCCCACTCGAGAATCGCCTTGATCTCGCTCGCGAAGATGAATCGGTCGCCCGAGTGCCGAAAGTGCAGCGGCTTGATGCCGAACCGGTCCCGCGCCAGAAACAACGTGCCCTTCGCCTCATCGTAGACGGCGAAGGCGAACATGCCGTTGAAACGCTCCAGGCACCCCTCGCCCCACTCCTGGTACGCCTGCAGAACGACCTCGGTGTCGGTGCGGGTGCGAAACGTGTGACCGAGGCGGCGGAGGTCGGCGGCCAGTTCAAGGTAGTTATAGACCTCACCGTTGTAGACAATCTGCAGCCGGCCGTCGGCCGAGGCCATCGGCTGGCGCCCGGCCGACGTCAGGTCGATGATCGACAGCCGACGGTGACCCAGCCAGACACGCTCGTCGGCGAACACGCCGGAATCGTCGGGACCGCGATGCGCCTGGACGGCCATCATGCGGGCCCCCAGATCCGGGTCCGTCCAGTTGAAGCCGCAGATGCCGCACATGGGAGCACCGTTCCTTTGGCGTATCCCGTACCCGTCAGTCGAGGTACCCGAGATCGTGGAGCCGCTTCTCGACCTCGCGTTGCTCTTCGTCGGTCATGGCAGGGAGGTCGGCCTCGGACGCGACGGGCGTTTCGCCCGCCGCCGACCGTGTCACCGGCCGCGCCGCAGTGCCGGTGAGGATCTCCGTCAGGACGCGGCCGTCGGTGTCGTCCGGCACGGGCAACCCCAGCAGGTGGAGCGCCGTCGGGGTAACGTCCATGCACGAGATGCGGTCGAGCCCGGTGTGCCGGATCTCCGGCCCGGCGGCGATGAAGACCCCTTCCGGCCGATGACAGCCGCGGTCCGCGAACTCGGGGCCGCCGAGGACGCCCCGCCGGCCGATACCGAACTGGACGGACGCGTCGCGGGCATAATCGTCGAGCACAAAGAGCAGATCGGGCCCTTCGTCGGCGACCGGCCCGTGGAAGACCTCGTCCCGGCGCCAGACCTTCGTGACGACCGGCCGGCCGGTTGCGGGGTCAACCACCTCGCCCAGTTCCCGCGTGATGGTTGCCAGGACCTCGTCGGCCTCGGCGCCCGGTTCGACGATGCCCTGCGGCTCTCGGCCACGAAGGTTCAGGAAGATCTGCCCGAACTCGCCGTGGCTGTACGCGCGGGTCCGCGACCAGTCCACGTCGTCGAAGGAGACGAAACTCGTGGCCACGCCCTGGCGCAGGCTGTCGGGAACCAGCCGGGCGATCCAGCCCATGCCCATCTTCTGCGCCACCCGGTAGCCGCGCACCAGCAGATCGCTGCGCGCGAGGAACCACTTGAGCGGGTATCCGACGGACCGCCGCAGCCTCAGGCACCCCCGGTTTCGCAGCCACTGGTTGATGTACATGACACCGCGCATCGGCCCTGCCCCGTGATCGCTCACGAGCAGCAGGTTCGTCTCGTCGCCGAATCGGTCGATGAGCCGCCCGACGGCCGCGTCGAGCCGCTCGTACACGTCGCACACGCCCGACGCCGGCCACGGCGGCTCGCCGTCCGCCGGGAACGCGCCGTCGGGCCACAGTTTGTGCTGGATCGTATCGGTCTCGTTGTAGACGAGCATGCCGGCGCCGATGCGGTAGCGGTCGAGCAGAAAGTCGAGGGCCTTCTCGCGCTTCTCGATCGTCGCAAGCACGCTGTCGAGGTACGGGCGAGGCCTGGCGGGGTCGAAGACCTCGCGCGTGACAATCTCGTAGCCGCCCGTCACGTCGTTCAACTCGCCGGCAAGTTCCGCCGGATGCGTAAGCCCCGAGTCGGCGCCCGGCGTGAAGATGCTCGTGACCATGAAGCCCTTACAGTCGCGCGGGGGCCAGGTGACCGGCACGTTGAACACGCCGCACGAGAGACCCGCGCCCGACGCCACGTCCCACAGCGTGGGACCGCGCTGCAGGCGGCTGGTGACGCTCTCAATCCGATACGTGCCGGGCGCCCGGCGGCCGAAATCGAAGACGCCATGCTTGCCGGCGTTCTTGCCGGTGGCGATCGAGGACCACGCGATAGGGCTGACAGGGTGCGTGGTCGAGAGGTTCACGGCGCGGACGCCTCGCGCGATCAGGCCGGCCAGGTTCGGCATCCGTCCCCGTGCGAGCAGCGGGTCCAGAACGCTCCACGTGGCGCCGTCGAGGCCGAGGACAATCGTTTTTCGCCCACCAAGGCTGTTCATCGAGGCAACACTGTACCGCCTGGGGCGTGCCGTGTCCAGCGGTGGTGGACGTCACGGGTTCATCATCCTGGTCAGGCGGCGCCAGTCGCACTGGATGGCGTTCTGCGGGCAGATCCGCTCGCACAGGTAGCACCGGATACACCGGTCGAGGAACTGCGGGCCGGGCACCATCCTGATGTTCCCGGTCGGGCACGCCCGGGCGCACGCCCCGCACGCCGTGCAGAGGGCCTCGTCCAGGTTGAGTTTGGGGAAGAACCGGTTGAGGATCGGTTTGCGGCAAATCCACGAGAGCCGGAAGTGCTTGCCGCCCACGAACGGGTACGAGGGTTCGGCGACCGGGTCGCCCGCGAGGAACCGGGCGGCCGTCTCGGCCATGTCGCGTCCGAACGCCTCGGCGGCGGCCAGGTCGGCGGCGTTCGGCCGGCCCCACTGGCGGAACGACTTCAGGTAAATCGGGTACGTGTCGTAGCCAAGACACTCGAAGGAACCGATGACGCGGCCGCCCTTGGCCTTCAGTTGCTTCCGCAGCCGGCGGAACGTGTTCGTCGGGTTGCCGCCGTTGGTGTTGAACGTCAGCACGGGTCCCGGCTGCGGCCGGGGGGCGAGCGACGCGATCCACTCGCGAACGGTCACCGGTTCCTTGTAGTAGAAGACCGGCGTTCCCAGGGCCACCAGGTCGTAGTCGAGCCAGTCCCGCGGGCCGGCCTCGCGGAGGGTTGCCAGGTCCACCGTCTCAGACCCTGCGCCGTCGAGGCCGCGGCCGATGGCGCGGGCCACCTGTTCGGTGTTGCCGGTCTGCGTGAAGTAAACGATGAGGGCGTTCATTCGCTTGGACCCTCCCTCGTCGCCGCGGGCGGCGACGGCTAAACCTCGCGTGCCTCGCGCTCAACCTGCTCGATCCAGGCCACAATGTCCTTGAAGTACGGCTGCGGGTCAACCTCGAACTCCAGCGTGTGGTGCGCGCCGGGGTACGTGATGACCCGCTTGCGGGCGGTCATCGAATAGACGAGCGAGCGGGTGGCCTCGTTGTTGATGACGCGGTCGCACTCGGCAAGCGCGAGCAACGTGGGCGCGCCGACGGTGGCGGCGGCCGCGCGGACCATCGCGTCGAGGCGGCGGCTCTCGTACATGAACCGGGCCGTCAGTTCGCGAAGGCTCAACGCGTCCTCGGCGATGTAGCGGACCCGCTCGGGGTTCTCGGTGAACAGGTACGGGTCGCCGAGCGGGATGGGGAACCGCCGCCGTTCCTGCCCCGTCATCAGGCACTTGGCCACGCGGACCTTGATCACCAGGGCCACGTCGACAACGGGGATGATGCCGGGGGCCGAGAGGATGAGGCTGCGGTACAGGTCCGGCCGATGGGCCGCGCACGCCAGCGCGAGTTTGCCTCCCCACGAGACGCCCATCAGGTGGACGCGCTCGACGCCGGTTTCGTGGCGTGCGAGTTCCGCGGCCGCGGCAACATCTTCCATCCACGTTTCGGCCTTATCGACGTGACCGCGCTCGTGGTCCGCATCGCACCCGCTGCCGCGCCGCTCAACCTGATACACCGCCACCCCCGCCTCCGCCAGCCGCCGCGACGACGCCCCATACCATCCCGAGTGGCTCTGGATACCATGCAGATACACCATCGCCGCAGGCCTCCCAGAAAAGGTGCCTGGCACCTTTTTTGGTGGTTGCCAAACCCACAGGGGAAGATTGGTGCCGTCGGAAGCGGTGTAGGTGCGCTCGTCGGGTTGCATGGTGGGCTGACGATATGCGGCTGCGCGCGGCGAATCAAGGCAAAAGGCACCTACCTTGACACAGCCAACAAGGATGGGCGAATTCACATCCCAAGTGCAACGGGTCGGTGCCAGAAGAGCTCCGACGGGAACTGATGTGGGCAGGGTGCTGCCGCCGTTTTAGGCCCTGCCGGGGCTCGCGGCCGATGGCGGGCTTCAGGCCAGCGAGGGCTTGCGCCGCTGGTCGATGCTGCAGGCGTGGACTCGAATCAAGTCGCGCGTCCGGGGAACTGGACTGCTGTCAATCCGGCTTCTTCCGACGGCGTCCGTGCAACGTTTTCCGCCCTGGAGGGTATAACACTATAATGGCACGGTTCGGACCTGGAAGCACGTTATGACGGAAGACCACGAGACGATCCTCCGGGTGCGCAGCGGCGACACCGACGCGTTCCGTTTCCTGGTGAGAAGGTATGAGAGGCCCCTTGTCTGCATGATAAGGAATATGATCCCGAATCCCGAGACCTGCGAGGACATCGCCCAAGACGTGTTCGTTTCCGCCTACCAGGCCCTCGGGACGTATGATCCTGCGCGCTGCCGTTTCTCGACATGGCTGTTCACCATAGCCAGGAACAAGTGCCTCAACGCACTCAGGAGGCAGCCGGCCGGGCTGATGGCCGACCTGCCGGAGCGGCCCGACCGTCACGGCGCCCACGATCGCCTGACGGAGAAGGAACTCTTCGAACACCTGGATGCCACCCTGGCCGCCCTGCCGCTCGAGCAGAAGACAGCCTTTGTTCTGTCCGAACTCGTCGGGCTGTCCGGCGTGGAGATATCCGGGATCATGAATGTGCCGGCCGGGACGATCCGATCGCGTTTGAGCCGGGCCAAGGCGGCGCTGCGCGAATCGCTGAGCCGGTTCGCCGGAGGTGACGCATGAACGACGAGAACGCCTATGAGGCGTGGAAGCGAAGCAGGAGCGGGGCGGAGGTGGAAGAGGGTTTCGCCGACCGCGTCATGAAAGAGATCCGCCGACTTCAGGGGCCAAGGGAAACGACGCCGGTCGGGATGCGCGTTCTCGTCCGGCTTCTGTCGAACCGTTACGTTGCCGCGGCGATGCTGATCCTGGCACTGGCTCTGGCAATGGCGCGGACCGGTCTGCTCGTTGCGTTCATTCTGGCCATGCCTGAATAGAAGGAGCCTGAGATGCCAAGCGGAACCGTTGCGGAAAGCACGAGAAGGCGCCCTCTGGCGGCACTGCTTCTGTCACTGCTGGTTACGGGGCTGGGACATGTCTACTGTGGCAGGTTCGGCAAGGGACTGGTGTTGCTCTTCATTGGGAGTGTCCTGGGAGTACTGGGCCCATTTGCCTTCCTCCCGGTGACGTTGTGGCTACGGACAGTGGCAGCCGTCGGGGGCGTCGTGTCTGTTGTCGTCTGGATCTACGCCGTGGCCGACGCCGCCCGCACGGCCCGGAGAATCGGCGCTGATTACGTGCTGAGGGACTACAACCGATGGTACGTTTACGTCATCTTCGTTCTGCTGTCGCTGCCGCTGGCGATGGGTTCGTCCCTGTTCGTCAGGCGAGCGATCGTCCAGGCCTTTTTTATCCCGACCTACAGTATGCATCCCACGATCCAACTTGGTGACAGAGTGCTGGCCAACAAACTCGCCTACCACGACGGGCCGGTGCAGAGGGGAGACATCGTTGTGTTCATCCACCCGAACCGGCGGCACCAGAAACAGATCAAGAGGGTCGTTGCACTTCCCGGCGATACCATCGAGATCACCGGCGGCGCGCTGTACGTCAACGACAAAGCGCTGCAGCGAACCCGCGTCGGCGCCTGCAACGGCGGGGAAGACAAGATGCTTGCGGGCGAGATCTTCCGGGAAACGAACGCCTCGGCCACGTATCAAGTCCTGATGACGGCGCCTCCCGGCACGAACGCAACGGATCAGGAACGCAGGAAACGGTGGAACCTGGACAAGACGACCGTCCCCAATGGCCACGTCTTCGTGCTTGGCGACAACCGGAACCAAGCCCAGGACAGCAGACAGTATGGGCCGGTCCCCATGCGCGACATCATCGGCCGAGTCGATTACATCTACTACCCGCGCTGGGTGAGCCTCGGGCCTGGGGCAGGAGGCTGACGCCGGCGACCAATGGGCACTTCCGTGAACACCCATAACCGCCCTCGTTTCAAGGGCGATCTTGCCCCGCCCTTGTTTCACCGGGCCCGTATGGGGAGATGTGTCCACAGAGTCGTTGGTTGTTGTCGTGGTTGTTGGTGTTGTCGTTTCCCTGGTGCTCGTCGTCCTGGTTGCTGTTCGATGCTACGGCATCGCGTGGCTTCCAGACACCCATTCGCGTTGCGCGCGGCGGGTGGGGACACCCGCCACGCTTGCGGCAAGACCGGCGATTCGCGCGCGGCGGGTGGGGACACCCGCCACGCTTGTACTTCGGCAACGACCACGGCAACGGCAACGGCAACGGCGAGATTCCTCCGCTCGCTTCGCTCGCTCGGAATGACACGCTAAACACGTACGGACACCCGCCGCGCTTGCGGTTCGGCAACGGCGAGACCCCTCGGCTGCGCTCGGGGTGACAGCGTTGGGGGCTCAGCGCAGGACCCACGGTTTGCGGTAGTCGTACATGAGGAGGCGGTTGGCCTGGTCGTGGTTTGTCTTTTCGGTCTTGGCGTCCCATTCGAGGCGGAGGCCGGTGGCCAGGGCGATGTTGGCGAGCAGGGCCATGGTGGTTGAACGGTGGCCGTCCTCGACGTCGGCGTTGGGGCGTTTGCGCGACTTGATGCAGTCGAGGAAGTTGCGGGCGTGTTGGACGGTGAGGTCGCCGTCGGTGCTGGTGACGGTTTGGGCTTTCATCCGCGGTTTTCGGTCCTGGAACTGGCCGCCGCGCTCCGGATGGACCTCGTAGCCTTTGTGGTCGACGTAGACGGCGCCCTGTGTGCCTCGGAACTCGATTTCGCCGCCCGCAAGGGCCGGCGCGCCGCTGGCCTCGTACTGTCCGAAGATGGCGAGGCGTCCGGAGGCGAACTGGAAGACGGCCTCCAGCGTGTCGGGGACCGTGCGGTCGTCGTCGACGGCGAACCGGCCGCCGTGGGCTGAGACCGAGGCCGGGGCCTCGTCGCCGGTGACCCAGCGGATGGCGTCGAGGTAGTGGACGCCCCAGTTGGCCATCTGCGAGGAGTAGAGGCGCCACCACCGGAACTTGTAGGGGGCGATGGTCTCGCGGAAGGGGCGCATCGGGCGGGGTCCGATCCAGAGGTCCCAGTTCATGTCGCCGGGCGGGTCGGTGTCCCTGGCCTTGCCCATGCCGCCGGGTGCCATGTTGCTGAGGCGGTAGGCGCGGGCGACGGTGACCTTGCCGATGCCGCCGCTCCGGACCATCTCGGCCAGGGCGGCGTAGAGTCGCGAGGAGCGTCGGTGGGTGCCGACCTGTACGATGCGTTGGTTCCGCCTTGCGGCGGCCACCATGCGTCGGCCTTCGTGGACGACGATGGAGAGGGGTTTTTCGACGTAAACGTCCATGCCGGCGTCGCAGGCGTCGATGGTCTGGATGGCGTGCCAGTGATCGGGCGTGCCGACGACGACGGCATCGAGGTTCTTGCGCCCGTACATTTTGCGGAAGTCGACGTAGAGGTCGCCGTTGCCGTCGTTG
>Ga0307427_1000413_pt1 | contig 27757 bp, 15 predicted proteins | sample SalMarWE160190MG_FD_202162 | JGI IMG/M metagenome (GOLD analysis project Ga0307427, IMG submission 202162) | Salt marsh sediment microbial communities from the Plum Island Ecosystem LTER, Massachusetts, United States - WE1603-190 | ecosystem: Environmental > Aquatic > Marine > Intertidal zone >... | reverse complement strand
CCGCGCGGAACGTAGCGTAGTAGTACTAAAGGCGGCGAGGTCGTCTGATAGTCGGAGGTCTCGCCGATTCTCGGGATTTCCTGCTATCTGACTTGACTGGATACAGAATCTGGGGTAGAATCTACCGTACAGTGGGGGTAAGCCTGCCGGCCAACAGTTCTCTTGCCCGATTTCGGGTCGGTCGGGGGTGCAGAGAGGTGCCCAATGTCTCCAGCCAAACGTGCGGTCTTGGTCTGTGCGCTGTGTTTCGGCGTTATTCTGGCGTCTGCCTTGCCCGTTGTGGCGGCCCAGAACGGTCCGGGTAACGGCTCGGGTGAAGGACCGGGTCCGAGGCCCTTCGTTACGGCAGTGGCCGTGAGGCCGACCACCTGTCCGGCCGTCAAAACGAGGTGTCCGATGGTCAGGACCCAGTGTCCGGCCCGCGAGACCCGCTGTCCGGCCGTCGAAACGAGGTGCCCGCCCAGGCCGACCACGTGCCGGCCCGTCAGGACCAAGTGCCCACCGGTCGAGACGCGATGTCCCCAGGTCAGGACCCGCTGCCCAACCTCGGAAACGTGGTGTCCGGCGGCCGCCACCAGGTGTCCACCGGCGCTGACCAAGTGCCCGCCGGTGGAGACGAAATGCCCGCCCCAGGCGACCACGTGTCCGCCAAGGCGGACGAAGTGCCCGGCGCAAGAGACGAAATGCCCCGCCGTCAGGACCGAATGCCCCGCCCGGATGACTTGGTGTCCGGTCGTCGAGACGCAATGTCCGCCTCGGCTGACCGAATGTCACCCCGTCGAGACGCGGTGCCCGGCGGTCGAGACGGAGTGTCCGCCTCGGCCGACCGAATGTCGCCCCGTCGAGACGTGGTGCCCGGCGGTCGAGACGGAGTGTCCGCCTCGGCCAACCGAATGTCACCCCGTCGAGACGCGGTGCCCGGCGGTCGAGACCGAGTGTCCGCCGTTTCCGACCGAGTGTGGGCCGGTCGAGACGCGGTGCCCGGCTGTGGTGACGCAGTGTCCGGCCGCGGTAACGCAGTGCCCGCCGCGACCGACGAACTGCCAGAACGTGGTGACGGAGTGCCCGGCCGTGCTGACGGAGTGTCGGCCCGTCGAGACGTGGTGCCCGGCCGTCGAGACGGAGTGTCCGGCCGTGCTGACGGAGTGTCGGCCCGTCGAGACGCGGTGCCCGGCGGTCGAGACGGAGTGTCCGCCCCGGCCGACGGAATGTCGCCCCGTCGAGACGTGGTGCCCGGCGGTGGAGACGGAGTGTCCGGGTGTGCTGACGACGTGTCCGCCGCGGCCGACGAAGTGCCAAGTGATCGAGACCCAGTGTCCGGTGAATGAGACGGAGTGCCCGGCGCTGCCGACGAATTGCCGCCCGGTCCAGACGGAGTGCCCGTCGGGGTACACGCGGTGTCCGCCCGTGCCGACGCGGTGTCCGGTGGTCCAGACGGAGTGCCCGCCGCTCCTTAGCCGGTGTCCGCCGGTCGATACGATGTGCCCGCTCGGGTCCAACGTGACGGTGTGCCCACTGCAACCGACGGCCTGCGTGGGGCCGGCGGAAACCGTGTGCCCGGTCGCAACGATATGTCCGCCGCAACCGACGGCCTGCGCGCCGGGCATCGAAACCACGTGCCCGGTCGAAACGATGTGTCCGCCGGTTGATACGCGGTGCCCGAAGACGTCGACCAGGTGTCCGCTGGAGCAGACACGCTGTCCGCCCGTCCTGACCAAGTGTCCGGCGGTGGACGTGCAGTGCCCGACGCCCAACATCTGACGGGCGCACAGGAGGTAAGTGCCGGGATCCGATGCCCGGCGTCAGGCGACGCCAGCCGATTGGCGCGAATCCGACAGTTCAGGGGCGGTCACGATGGTGGCCGCCCCTTGTCAGTATGACCACGCCGTGGTACGCTCTTTGCGGCAAAGGGAACCCATCCGGCCATGAGCGAGCCAGTCTTCGAAGCGCGCGGCGATCCCCCTGCGGACGATAACTCAAACGAGGTCCCTGTCGGCGTGGTTGTCGCCGCCGTCTGCGGTCTGGCCGCCGCCTGGATCGCCGCCGGCGCCGTCGGGTTGCTGCATCACTCGCTCCGCCATGGGCTGGTGATGCTGGCGATGGGTGCGGCCGTCGTCTCGTGTTGGCCCCGGAAGCAGACGCGGGTTCGGGCGGCAGGGATTGTGCTCGCCGTGCTGGTGGGGCTGGTGCTGAACGCCTCGTCGGCGCCGACCGCGGGCGTGATGGCCGTGGCGGTGGTGCTGGCGGGCCTGGCGGCCGGCCGGTCGGGTGCGGACCGCAAGGTTGTGCTCGTGGCGGCCAAGGCGGTGGCGGTCTTCGGCCTGTACCGGATGGTGGTGATGTCGGTTCCGGTTTTGTGGGCGGTGGCCGACGCCGCAAGCGTTGGACTCGGCCGCGCGGCGGGGGCGATTGCCGGCCGGCCGCTGTCGGTCGGCTCGTCGTTCGCCGGGCTGGATTTCCTTGTCCTGATGGCCGCCCTGTTCGGCCTGTGGCTGGCCGCATCGCCGCGGCCTCGCCTGTGGCGCGGTATCGCTGCGGCCGCGGGAATCCTGGCCGGGCACCTGGTCTATCTGCTCGTTATCGCTCGCGCGGCGCAGTTGATCGATGCCATTCCTGCCGACCAGGCCGGTGAGGCGGCCGGCGCGGCGCGGGCTGCCTTGTCTCGGGAAGCATGGTCGTTCTGGGCGGCTGTGGGAAGCCTGCTGCCGTGGCATCTTCCGGCGTTGGCGGGTCTGATTCACGTCGCCGTGGCGGCGCTGATGCTGCGGTGGTCGCCGCCCGCCCCCGCTGAGGAGGGCGGTACGGTGCGGACGTTGGTTGGCCGGCCGGTTTTCCTGGTCGTCGGCGTCCTGGCGGTGGTTGCGCTTTCCATGGCGACGGCGCTGTATCCGGCGCCGGCGAGTCTGGCCGGCAAAAGGATAGTCGCTTACGAAAAGGGCTTCCTGAACTGGCTCAGGCCCCGGCACGGCGAGTACGGCCGGCTCTCGATCGGCATGTACGGGATGCTGTCGGACCTCGTGGAGAGTTTCGGCGCCACGTTCCTCAAGTCGCCCGACCTCTCGGAAGATGACCTGCGCGACGCCGACGCTCTTGTGCTCATCTTTCCGAACGAGCCGTGGGAAGACGGGCAACTCGACCGCATCTGGAAGTTCGTCCGCGACGGCGGGTCGCTGCTTGTTCTGGGCGAACACACGACCGTTGAAGAGGACGGCGCCGCGCGCTTCAACGACGTCCTTGCGCCGACCGCCATGCGGGTCGAGTTCGATTCGGCCCAATGGGCGGTGGGCGGATGGCTCGACTGTTACGAGACGCTCTCGCATCCGATAACGGCACGGCCTCGCGACGACCGGAACAGTTTTGGCATCGTCATCGGGGCCTCGGTCCGGGCCCGCCGCCCGGCGCGGCCGCTTATCCTCGGACGATGGGGCTGGTCCGACGGCGGTGACCGCGGAAGCGACCGGGCCATGATGGGCAACGACCGGTACGACCCCGGCGAACGCCTCGGCAACGTCTGCCTGGCCGCCGAGCAGTCGCTCGGCAAGGGCAAGGTCATCGTCTTCGGCGACACCTCGTCGCTGACGAACGGCATTGCCATCGGCGACTACAAGTTCGTCTCGGCGCTGCTGGCGTACCTGGTGGATCCGTCCTCGGCCCCGTCGTGGTGGCGCATGGTGCTGGGCCTGGTGGCGGCGGCGGTCGCCGCCCTGACGCTGATCCCGGCGCCGGGGCCGTGGCGTGTCGGCGTGGTCGCTGCGGTCGCCGCGGTCTCGCTCCTGGCGTGTACGGCCGCCACGTATCGAGAGAACGTCACGCTGCCCGACGGGCGGCTGCGGCAGCCGAACAACGTGGCCTACATCGACGCGTCGCACCTGGAGGCCTACAGCCAGGAGGCGCTGCGCGACGACGGCATCATGGGCCTGGAACTGACGCTGATGCGAAACGGGTTCCTGGCGCTGTCGCTGGGCGAGTTCGAGCGCGAGGCGCTCGATCGGGCCGGCCTGCTCGTCTCGATCGCGCCGTCGCGTCCGTTTTCGCGGAGCGAGCGCCAAGCCGTCCGCGATTTCGTGGCCGGCGGCGGGGTGTTCATCTGCACGGCGGGCTGCGATGCGTGCGGTCCGGTCGCCCCACTTCTCGCGGAGTTTGGTTTTCGGGTCGGGGACCCGCGCGGCCCGGACCACGAGCCGGTGCCGCTGGGACATTTCAAGTCGCCGTACGTGAACGTGGAGGGGCGGGCGCATCACGTCCGGTTCCACGCCGCCTGGTCTGTGGTCGAGGACCCGTCCGGCCTGATCCCGCCTCCCGGCGAGTCGGCCGGGCCGGTCCAGGTGTTCGCCTACGGCCAGGCGAACGTGCCGGTCATCCTCGGACGCGGGTGGGGAAAGGGCAGGGTCATCGTCGTCGGCGACACCGGGTTTGCGATGAACAAGAACCTGGAGCGCGCCGACGGGTCGCCGATTGAGGGCATGCGGGAGAACGCCGATTTCTGGCGGTGGTTCCTGGCGCTGGTGACCGACCGTCCCCGATGGATGCCGCCGGGTCCTGAGAAGCCCGCCCCCGCGACCGGGGCAGGCGCCGGCGAGGAGAAACCATGATCCGCACGTGGGTGGCCATCGCGATCCTGGCCGCATCCTGGCTGCCCGGCCTGGGGTACTACCGCGGCGCCGACTGGCGTGTCTGGGCCCTCATGGTTGCCGTGGGAACGGTTCTTCTCGTCGGGTCGATCCCGCGGAAACCGGGCCGATGGCAGGCGGCGGCTGCGGTCGTTCTGCTGTTGCCGGCGATCGTCGTGTGGCCGTGGCCGTATCGGGCGGCCCCGGTTCTTCTGGCGGCGGGTCTGGCGCTGGCGGCCCTGCCGATTCCACGGGGGTGGCCGAAGCGTATCGGCGGCGCGGCGGTGGTGGCCGGCGTTGTGCTGCTGGCCCAAGGCCTCGGGTTCTATGCCTACGAGACGCTCACCGCCCGCTCGCACGACCTGCCCTGGCCTCTGCCGCACGTCCTCGGCGTGATGGCGGGTTTGCTGGGTCAGGACTCTGCGGTCAGCGGGTCTGCGCTGTCGCTGCACTCGATGCGGATGGTTCATCGGATTGGTGCGACGTGGGAACTGCTTCTGGACGGGCCGACCTGCGGTTTCCTGATTGGCGGTATCGCGTACCTGTTCCTGTGGGGCGGCAGGCGGCGGCCATGGCGCCGGGCGGCGGTTCTGGCGGCCGTAACGCTGATCTGGCTTCCCGTCCGGGCCGGTCTTCTGGCGGCGCTCTACCTGCACCGTGTGCTGGTTACGGATTACGATTCGCCGCTTGCAGTGATGAACCAGTTCTGGAGTACGCCGGTGCACCTGGTGCTGCTGGCGGTGCCGGTGCTTCTGGCGTGGCGGTTCGTGAGCCCCCGCGTGGGCGCCGCAGCGGAGAGTCCGCCCGCCGTGGGCGCGAAACCGTCCTGGCGGCGCAGCGGCGGCGTGGTGGTATTCGCCTGTGCCGTTGCCGTCCTGGCGGCGGCCGTCCTGTGGGACCCGGTGGGCGACCGCAAGGCCGGACGCGTCTTCGTCGAGGAAGGCCATTCGACGTGGGAACCGACCACCCGCCCGATGGATACCCAGTGGTACGGGCACGACTCCGGGTACAACTACGCCTGCATGTACGATTACCTGGGCCGGTTCTACGAGATGTCGCGGCTGACGGACCCCATCAGCGACACCGCCCTCTGGGATTGCGACGTGTTGATGCTCAAGACGCCGACGTCGGCCTACGGGCCGGAGGAGATCGAGGCCATCCACCGTTTCGTGAGCCGCGGCGGCGGGCTGCTCCTTGTGGGCGAGCACACGAACGTCTTCCACACGGGCGAGCATCTGAACAGCGTGGCCCGGAAGTTCGGCTTTGCGTTCCGCTACGATTGCCTGTTCGGCATCGACTGGTTCTTCGACCAGTTGTACGAGTTGCCGCTCGTGCCGCACCCCATCGTCCGGCACATGCCGCCGCTCGACTTTTCGGTGTCGTGCTCGATTGCGCCCGGCACAAGCGCCGGCCGCGCGGTCATACGGGCCGCCGGCCTCAAGAACGCTCTGGCCGACTACCACGCCAGCAACTTCTATCCGCGGGCCGAGGACCGGCCGGACATGCGGTACGGCGCGTTCGTCCAACTGTGGGCGAGTCGCTACGGCCAGGGCCGCGTCGTCGCCTTCGGCGATTCGACCATCTTCTCGAACTTCAGCCTGTTCGAGCCCGCCAAGGCCGAACTGATCCTCGGCATGGTTGAGTGGGCCAACCACCGCGACGCACTGGGCAATCCGCGCCCGTGGCTTGCCGCCGTGAGCATCATCCTGGGGGCGTTCGGATTGTATCTGGTGCGCGGCTGGTCGGGCGGATGGATGTGGCTGCTGGTTGCGGGGATGCTGGGCCACGCCGTCTGCGCCGCCGGCATCCGGGAATACAACCGCCGGGCGATGCCGCTGCCGGAAGCCGTGCGGCCGTACGTCCTGGTGACCATCGACCGTACGGCCTCTGAGGTGATTCTCTCGAAGGGCGGGTTCATCGCCGGCAGGGAGGACGGTTTCGCGATCTTCGAGCGGTGGATCCTTCGGCTGGGTTATTTCACCCGCCGGGCCGACGGTCCGGACGCGGCCGGGGGGAACCTGGTCGTCGTCCTCAATCCGTCCCGCGACGCTGCCCGAGAGCACGTGATCGCCCTGGCCGACTACGTGAAGAACGGGGGACATCTGCTGGTGCTGGATTCGGCCAAGAACGCGAAGTCAACCGCCAACAGCCTGCTCTGGCCTTTCGAGATGGCCGTGGACCACGGGACCGACCTCGCCGGACAGGTGACGGGCCCGTCCGGCTGGCCGGCCATCGACGTGGATGCCGCCTGCGAGGTGGCGGGAGGCCGCGCGTTGGCTCGCGTCGGTGGCAAGCCGGTGGCGGCCACCGTGCGGTGGGGGGAGGGGTCGGTCACCGTCATCGGGTTCTCGCATCGGTTCAGCGACCGCAACATGGGCGTGACGGGCGACATCGAGCCGGACGAGACGATGCGCAGCGTGTACGAGTTCGAGTTCAAGTTGCTGCGGGCCATCGTCGAAGGGCAGTTGCCTGCCGCGCCGGCTTCCCCCTGACACCGACCCGCCGCACAATGCCGACGGTTCTCAGGCTAACCCTAAGGAGCGGACTGATGTATAGAGTATCCCAACATGCCGCTTGGTTGATGTTGACAAGGGTATCTTTCGCCGTCCTGTTGGCCATCGGCGCTACGGTGGGCGGCGCAAGAGCCGTAGCGGGCGCCGGCCCGCCCCCAGCGCGGGAGATTCTGGCGGCCACGGGCGTCAAGGGCGGCCTGGTCGTCCACGTCGCCTGCGGCGACGGGAAACTGACGGCCGCACTGCACGCCGGCGACAGTTACCTCGTTCACGGTCTGGACGCCGATGCCGCCAACGTCGCTGCGGCCCGCGACCACATTCGCACGCTCGGCCTCTACGGCAAAGTGTCGGTCGAGCAGTGGACGGGGAAGCGCCTGCCGTACGCCGACAACCTGGTCAACCTGCTCGTCTCCGAAAGTCTCGGCGAGGTTCCGATGGAGGAAGTCATGCGGGTGCTGGCCCCGCGCGGCGTAGCGTACATCAAGACGGGGGGCACGTGGACCAGGACGGTCAAGCCCTGGCCGGGCGATATCGACGAATGGACGCATCATCTGCACGACGCGGGCGGCAACGCCGTGGCCAACGACCGCGTGGTCGGCCCGCCGCGGCATCTTCAGTGGACGGCCGGGCCGCGCTGGGCACGCAGCCACGGGTGGACGCCGAGCGTCAGCGCGATGGTCTCGGCCGGCGGTCGGCTGTTCGCCATCTGCGACGAGACGCTGACGTGCGTGGACGGCACGGTGCCGGACAAGTGGTTCCTCACGGCGCGCGACGCCTTCAGCGGCGTGCTGCTGTGGAAGCGCCCCGTGCCGCACTGGGGCTCGAAGGAGTTCAGCGGCATTGGCGGCACAGGCCGAGGAGTGACCAACGGACGATTCTCCATGCCGCCATACGTGGGCAAACGCCTGGCGGCCGTGGGCGACACCGTCTACGTAACGCTCGGCGCGGCCGCGCCGGTGACGGCCCTCGACGCGGCGACCGGCAAGGAGCGGCGCGTCTACGCCGAGACGGCCCGTGCCGATGAGGTCCTCGTCAGCGACGGCAGGTTGGTCGTTTCGATCAACCCGGCCGAGAAGGTCGAAGCCGTCGCGCCCGGCAGGGGCGAGCCACCCGCTGCCCCGCCCGGCAAGCACGTTTGCGCGGTCGATGCGACCAGCGGACGCGTGCTCTGGAAGAAGGGCCCGTTCGTGGGAGTCCGCGCCAGCAGGGGGCAGGATCCGTTCGGCAGGCTGGAGTTGGCGGCCGGCGACGGCCGGGTCTTCCTTCTTACGCGGGAGGCCATCGAGAGCCTGGAGGCGGCGTCGGGCAAGAGCGTCTGGCGGATCGAGCGCCCCGCCCTGCCCGCCGGCGCCGTGCGGCGAATCGGATTCGCAGGCATGTTCGAGTACCTCCTCACGGTGATGGTGTACACCGACGGCGTGGTCCTGCTGGCCCAGCCCGAACCGAACACGCACCACACCTACCACACCATGCCCGGCACGCTCTACGCCTTCGACGCCAAGGACGGGCGGCAGATGTGGAAGCACGCCTACGGCGGATGGGGCCACTGTACCCAGCCGGACGTGTTCGTTGTGGACGACAGGGTTTGGACCCACGTGAACGCCAAGACCCCGTTCGGTTCCGTGTGGGGCAAGGGGTTCAAGGCCAAGGACACGAGCGAGGTAAACTACCGCATCCAGGCGCTCGACCTGCGGACCGGCAAGGTCCGCAATGAACTTCCGAGCAAAGAGATATTCAACGTCGGGCACCATCACCGCTGCTACCGGAACAGGATTACGGAGCGGTTCCTCATGTCGTCGCGCCGCGGTGTGGAGTTCGTGGACCTGGCCTCCGGAGAGAACTACCAGAACCACTGGGTCCGCAGCGGATGCCAACTCGGCAACCTGCCGTGCAACGGTCTGCTCTACGTCGCGCCGCACCCGTGCGCCTGTTACATCGACGCCAAACTCATCGGATTCAACGCCCTGGCCCCCGCCTCAGCCGGTCCGCGCCTTGCCGGGCGTGCGACCGTCAACGCGCGCCTTGTTAAGGGTCCGGCGTATGGTTCTCGGATGTCGGATCTGAGATCTCAGATTTCAGACGCCGATTGGCCCACGTACCGGCACGACGCCCGGCGGAGCGGAGCGACCGAATCCACCGTCGCTGCGGAACTGAAGGTCGCATGGCAGTCGAACATCGGCGCCCGGCCGAGCGGCCTGGTCGTCGCCGACGGCAAGGTGCTCGTAGCCGGCGTGGACGCCCACGCGGTGCACGCGCTCGGCGCCGACGACGGCCACGTGGCCTGGACCTATACGGCCGGCGCCCGCGTGGACTCCCCGCCCACCGTCCACAAGGGGCTGGCGATCTTCGGCTCGGCCGACGGGCGCGTCACCTGCCTGCGTGCCTCGGACGGCGCGCTGGTCTGGCGGTTCCACGCCGCGCCCGCGGGGCGGCGCGTGATGGCGTTCGGCCAGTTGGAGTCGCCGTGGCCCGTGCCCGGCAGCGTGCTGGTCGAGGACGGCACGTGCTGGTTCGCGGCCGGCCGGTCGTCGTACCTCGACGGCGGCATCCGCCTCTACGCCCTCGACCCCGTGACGGGGAAGGTCGCCAAGCAGGAAACGATCTACCACCCCGATCCCAAGACGGGCAAGATGACGCCCGTGACCGACGGCCACGCGATGACCGGGCTGTTGAACGACATCCCCGCCACCGACGGCGTGAGCGTGTTCATCCGCCAGATGAACGTCTCGGCCTCCGACGGCCGACGCGGGTTGCACCTCTACACCACGGGCGGATACCTCGACCCGAGTTGGTTCAATCGGACGTTCTGGAAGGCCGGCCGGGCCCAGACAAGCGGCCTCATGGTCCTCGGTAAAGACGTGGCCTACGGTGTGGAGATCTACCCCTCGCGCAGCCGCGAGACGGTCTTCAAACCGGGCGCCGCGAACTACCGGCTGACGTGCTATTCGCTGAAGGCAAGCGCCGACGCCGCCCCCGCCGCGGGCGGCAAGCAGGCGAAGGCCAAGCGGGGCGGAGCGCGAGGGCCGAAGGCGGTCTGGGAGCAGCGCGTCCCCATCCGCATCACCGCCATGGTCCGCGCGGGCGATACGCTCTTTGTGGCCGGGTCGCCCGACATCGTGGACCCCAAGGACCCACACGGTGCGTGGGAAGGTCGCAAGGGCGGCGTGCTGGCCGCCTTCTCCGCGTCGGACGGAAAGAAACTCGCCGAGCGCAAACTCGCCGCGCCGCCCGTCTGGGACGGTATGGCCGCAGCCGCAGGACGGCTCTACCTTTCCACGAAGGACGGCAAGGTGCTGTGCTTCGCGCCGCGTTAGTGCAGCAATGCCACTTAGCCCTTTGCGCGGTGGGTCTGGAGTCCCCACCGCGCGAAACTCGCATGACAGAGCGCAGTCCGCGCGGGCGATGATTGACCTTTGCGGCCGAAGAGGCGAGAATACCGCTCGTCCCTTGACGAAAGGAGCGTGGGCGGATCATGCGGAACTCTCGCGCCGCAGGAGTTGCGATTCTCTGTCTGGCGGCGGTCTTTCTGACCGAGCGCCGCGCCTGCGCCGGCGAGGCGGCGCGCGGGCCGGCCGTGCTCGACACGCAGGCGCTCGCGCGGTACGTTGAGGCGTTCAACGCCGCCGACGAGGAACTCTACGCCAACATCCCCAACGCGAAGGCACTGGCGTTCCTCAGGGCGAACGTCCCGCTCTTCGAGTGTCCCGACAAGGACATCGAGCGGACCTACTACTTCCGCTGGTGGACCTATCGCAAGCACGTCAGGAAGACGCCCGACGGCTGGGTGATCACGGAGTTCCTGCCGAAGGTGCCGTGGTCCGGCAAGCACAACACGATTCCGTGTCCCGCCGCCCACCATTTTTATGAGGGCCGCTGGCTGCGCGACCCCGCGTATCTGGACGACTACGCCGTGTTCTGGTTCCGCAAGGGCGGCAGCCCGAGGCGCTACAGTTTCTGGGCGGCCGATGCCTACTGGGCCCGGCACCTTGTCCGACCCGACAAGGCTTTCATCACGGGCCTGCTCGACGACCTCGCCGGCAACTATCGCGAGTGGGAGAAGAAGCGGCTGGAGCCCGACGGCCTCTTCTGGCAGGTGGACGACCGCGACGGCATGGAGGTCTCGGTCGGCCGCAGCGGCAAACGCGCCACCATCAACTCATACCTGTACGGCGACGCGGTCGCGATTGCGAAGATCGCCGGCCTCGCCGGCCGCAACGACCTGGCGGAGGAGTTCGCGGCCAAGGCCGGGCGCATCCGGCGCCTGGTCCAGGAGAAACTATGGGACAAGGAGGCCGGGTTCTTCAAGGTCCTGCCGCGAGACAAGGACGCGAAACTCGTTGACGTGCGCGAACTGCACGGCTACACGCCGTGGTACTTCAACCTGCCCGAACCGGGCAAAGGCTGCGAGGTGGCGTGGAAACAGTTGATGGACCCGAAGGGGTTCCACGCGCCCTTCGGCCCGACCACCGCCGAGCAGCGTCACCCGGGGTTCAAGGTCTCTTACCAGGGGCACGAGTGCCAGTGGAACGGGCCGAGTTGGCCCTACGCCACGTCCGTGACGCTGACCGCCCTGGCGAACGTGTTGAACAACTACGAACAGACGGCCGTCGGCAAGGCCGACTACTTCCAGACGCTTGGCATCTATACCCGCAGCCACCGCCTCAAGCGAGCAGGCGGCCGCATCGTCCCGTGGATCGGCGAGAACCTCAACCCGCACACCGGCGACTGGATCGCCAGGACGCGGCTCAAGGCGTGGAAGAACGGCGCCTGGGATCCGCGGAAAGGCGGCAAGGAGCGCGGCAAGGACTACAATCACTCTACCTACTGCGACCTGGTCATCACGGGCCTCGTGGGCCTGCGGCCGCGGGCCGATGATACCGTTGAAGTCAACCCGCTCGTTCCCGACGGCACGTGGGACTGGTTCTGCCTCGACAACGTGCTGTACCACGGTCGCGTGCTGACCGTCCTGTGGGACAAGACGGGGACGAAGTACGGGGAAGGAAAAGGTCTGCGTGTGCTTGCCGACGGCCGCCAGATCGCCCGATCCGATTCGCTCGGCCGCGCGACGGGCCGTCTCGCCCCCACGAATTGATCGCGCGGCCGGGGTCCGACGAAGGTTATCCCAGGGGGGGAACAGGAGCACCGTCACATGATACGAACTGGACACGGAGTCGCGCTGGCACTGGCCCTGGTCTGCTGCGCCGGGCTGATGGCGGCCGAGTTGGGGCAGAAGGCGGCGGAGCCCGCCGCACGGGTCACGCCCCCGCCCAAAGCGGTGGTCGGAGCCTTCGGCCTCGATCCGTTCTACGCCAAGTACGTGAGCGCGGGCGGCGTGCCCGTCATCGGGTCCGAGAAGGTCAACGATTTCGCGCTGCTCGAGGCGGCGTACCTGGTGAACCGGATGCTCGCCGACCGGCCGGATATCCTCGGCGCCCTCATCAAGAACAAGGTCCGCGTGGTCGTGATGGCGACGGCCGAGTTCACGACCGGCGTCCCGGAGCACAGCGACCTTGATCCGCCCGCCTTCTGGGACAAGCGTGCCCGCGGTCTGGGCGCGACGCCCGTGCGGCCGGCCACGAGTTGCGGCGAGGAGAATCTGCTCCACTACCCGGGCGACCCGTACGACACGGAGAGCATTCTCGTGCACGAGTTCGCCCATACGATCCATCACATGGGCCTCAACACGATCGACAAGACCTTCGACCGCAGGCTCAACGAGACCTACCGCAAGGCGATAGCCAAGGGTCTGTGGAAAGGCAAGTACGCCTCGACCAATCGCGCCGAGTATTGGGCCGAGGCCGTGCAGTCGTGGTTCGACACAAACCGCCCGCCCGACCACGACCACAACCACGTGAACACGCGCGAGGAACTCAAGGCCTACGACCCGGCCGCCGCCAAACTCATCGAGGGCGTGTTCGGCGACAAGCCGTGGCGGTACCGCAGGCCCGAGGACCGCAAAGAGCCCGGCCACCTGAAAGGCTACGACGCCGCCAAGGCGCCACGGTTCGCCTGGCCCGAGCGTGTCACCAAGGCCTTCGAGGAGCACCAGAAGCCGAAGAGAATCGAGCACGAGCGGCAGACGGTCGAAGGCTGGACGGTGCACGTCGATACGCGGTTGCTCGGCCAGGAGAAGGACGTGGGCGGTCCGGCCCTGAAGATCCTGGCTGCCAAACTGTACGGCATCACGCTCGTCGTGCCGGAGAAGGCGCTGGCGAAACTGCGTGAGGTGCCCGTCTTTCTCGACCTCGACCATCGCCTCGGCGCCATGCAGTACCATCCCTCGGCCGGGTGGCTGAAGGGCCACGGCCACGACCCGGCCATGGTCAAGGCGGTCCACATTCCGAACGCCCGAAACTTCGTGAGAATGTGGCGGCGGAACAGCCAGCCGAGCGTCGTCCTGCACGAACTCGCCCACGCCTACCACGACCGCGTCTTCGGCTTCGACTACCCGAAGATCCGGGCCGCCTACGACCGGGCCGTCAAGGCGGGCCGCTACGAGAGCGTCCTGCACATCGGCGGCAAGATGACACGCCACTACGCGCTCACGAACCACAAGGAGTACTTCGCCGAGGCCAGCGAGGCCTTCTTCGGAACGAACGACTTCTACCCCTTCGTCCGCGCCGAACTCAAACAGCACGACCCGGGGCTGTACGAGGTGCTCGAGGAGGTCTGGGGCACGAAGCGCAAAGGGCGGTAGGCCGCCCGCGCCGCGAGCCGCGACGGGCGTCCGGCACAAAGAGGAACGGGCTGTGAACAGACGCGGTTTCTTGAAAAGCCTGGCACTTGGCACAGCGGCGCTGGCCGTGCCGCGAATCGCACGCGGAAAGGATGCCGTGAAAAACCCGAACATCGTCTTCATCATGGCCGACGACATGGGCTACGGCGACGTCGGTTGCTATAACCCCGACTCGAAGATCCCCACGCCGCACATCGACCGTCTGGCCAAACAGGCCATGCGGTTCACCGACGCCCACTCGCCGTCGGCCGTCTGCACGCCCACGCGGTACGGCATCCTGACCGGGCGTTACTGCTGGCGCACCTGGCTCAAGAACGGCGTCGTGGGCGGGTACACGCCGCCGCTCATCGAACCGGAGCGCCTGACCGTTGGCTCGTTCCTCCAAAAACACGGGTACACGACGGCGTGCATCGGCAAGTGGCATCTGGGCCTGGGATGGACCCGGCAAAACGGCTTCGTCGCAACCTGGAAGGATGCCAAGGCGCATTTCAAAGGTTCCTGGCAGGACGGTGACGCGAAGGAGGGCATGAACGTCGATTTCACGAAGCCGATTCACGGCGGGCCGACGGACCTCGGATTCGATTACGCATACTTTACGGCGGCCTGCTCGACCATCGACGGGCCGTTCTGTTATATCGAGAACAACCGAACCGTCGGCATCCCCGACAAACCGATTCACGTAGATAAGAAGAAGGGCTCGGGTTACCGGCCGCGCCCGGGATGGGTCGCCCCGGGATTTGATATCGAGAACGTGGACCCCACGTTCACGCGCAAGGCGATTGAGTTCATCGAACGCAGCCGCAACGAGAGTCCCGAGCGGCCGTTCTTCGTGTACCTGCCGCTCTCGGCGCCCCACGCGCCGTGGCTGCCCCCGAAGTTCGTCCAGGGCAAAAGCCAGGCCGGGCCGCGCGGCGACCAGGTCGTCCTGGTCGATTGGTGTGTGGGGCAGGTTGTCCAGGCGCTCGACCGCTTGAACCTGGCCGACGACACGCTGCTCGTCGTCACCAGCGACAACGGGCCGAGATGGGGCGTGGGCGGGCACAAATCCGCCGGCGACCTTCGCGGCCACAAGTCGCACACCTGGGAAGGCGGCCATCGCATCGCGTTCATCGCACGGTGGCCGGGCAGGATCGCGCCCGGCGCCGTCTGCGACGAGCCGATCTGCCTGACCGACCTGATGGCGACCTGTGCGGCGGTGCTCGGCGTTCGGTTGCCCGAGGACGCCGGCCAGGACTCCTTCAACATCCTGCCGGCCCTTCTCGGCGAGAAACGCGACGAGCCTATCCGCGAAGCGCTCGTGTCGCACTCCGTCTTCGGCGTGTTTGCGATCCGCCGGGGGCCATGGAAACTCATCCTCGAATGCAGAGACTCGGGCGGGTGGGTCAAGCCGAGGGGCCACGGCCCCAAGCCCGGAAGCCCCGGCCAGTTGTACGACCTCCGGAAGGACCCCGCAGAGCAGAACAACCTCTTCGACGAGAAGCCCGAGATCGTGCAGCGCCTGACGGCACTCCTGGAACAATACAAGAAAGAGGGACGAAGCGCGCCGGTCGAAACCGGATGACACGCCGCCGTTGCCTGCTGCTGCGGCGTGTTGCAACCCGCAAAACTATCGCTCCGTTACTGCTCATTTGACGGGTGCCACTGGCGGCTTGTCCGCCAGTGCATTCCCGAAATCGGGTGGGCACTCGCCGCGACGAGTGGCACCCGGCAAATCAACTGGGACAGAAAACTATCGCAATTCAGGCATGTCTCTATCACTTCGCGCGGAGGCCCGCCGCGCAATGCCGTGCACCACTCGAACGTAAACTGCTGTGGCGGGGATGAGGAGGGGCCGGTCGCCGGGACCAGGCACCAGGCACGATGGTCGCACACGCGGGGCCTGTAATCGGAGCCGCGGCTGCGACTTCCTCGGCGGCCGCAGCAGCCGGGCTTCGCCGGAGAGCATCCTCAGCCGTATGCTTGACCAGGTGATGATCGCCCCGTTCGCTCCGAGGCCCAGACACCCCTCCTGCGGCACGTCCCACCCGTTTATGGGGGCAAGGTCCGACTGCTCGCCCCGCCAATCGATGATGGACCTGCCGTCCAGACCCACGCGAATCCGGGCCTTGTCGTCTTCGACCTCCACCCGGACTTGCAGGTAGTGGGCCCGGTCGTTTTCAATGGTGCCGGGTTTGACGGTGCTCTCGTTGGAGATGGCGTGCGCCCTGCGGATACTGGACAGCCCGTGCGCCTGCCCGGCGTACGTGCTGAGGAACAAGATGACCTTGGTCTGCCCTACGGGCAGGACGGTCGAAATGGCATCGCGTCCCTCTGTCCGGACGAACCGGAGTTGCAGTTCATAACTGCCCTCCGGGGCCACCGGAATGGTGATGCGGCTGCGTGTGGCCCGTCGGACGAGGGCGATACCGCCGGGCGCCCGCCGCCACGTGCTGCTGACCGCATCCTTCGCGGGGTCAATCAGCGCAAGGAGGTTGATCCACGCGCCCGTACCGGATCTCGATGGCCCGGACCGCGAGGCCGTGGTCATCTTCGCGGCGGCTTGCTCGATCTTCTTCAGCGCGAGCGTCGCGCGGGTGCGGTTCAGGTCCTTGGGCGTGTGCATCTTGAGGAAGCGCTCCAGGTAGGCGCGGGCGCGGACGTACATGGCGGGTTTGGCGCCGGGCGTGGCCTTGGCGGCCAGACGTGCGTACCATTCGCCGAGTTCGAGGCACGCGAGTTCCGGTGCCGCCTCCACGCCCTTTGCGGCGGCCGGAACGTATTTCAGCAGCGCCTTGTCCACCACGCCTTTCAACCACTTCGCGGCCGTCGCCGGATTGTCGAGGTCCACGAGGTACAGGCGGACGATTTTTTCTCTGGCGGCCGTGTTGGCGGGGTCCCGCTCCACCAGGGCCTTGAGGTTCGCGGTTTCACGCTGTGTCCTGATTTGCAGCGCCATCTGCTCGGCCCGCGCCTCGATGGCCTTGAGTCTCGCGCTGGCGATCTCGCGGGCCGTGTTGCGGGCCCGCAGGCAAGCGGGCAGCGCCTCGGCGGGTGTCCCGGCCGCAGCCTTCGCGTCCGCGAGGGCCAGGAGCGCGTCGATCAGCGTCTCGCCGGCCGCTTTCTTCCCGTCACCCCGCGCGGAATGGAACTGTTTCTGCCGGATCTCCACCACCCGGTCGGCGCATGCGGCGGCCCTATCGGGAACCTGCGACATCAGAAACTCCATCGCCGCGATGGTCGTGGCGACACCGTCCGGGTGCGGCCCCGCCAAGTCGGCCGCCTTCTCACAGAGAACTGCCAGCAGCGCCGGCTGACCGGTCGCCTTCTTTGCGCCCGCAAGGAGACGACCCGCCAGTTTGACGTCGTCCCGCGCGTCTCCCGTCGCTCGCACACGCTTCAGGTCTTCGCCGTAGAGGGCGTTGAACGCCTCGGTGGCTTCCTCGGTCCCCGCCGCACGCAACGGCATCGCTGAGACCACCAGGACGGTGCATAAGACGTAAGCAAGACGAGGTTTGTGACCCATGGCGCATCCCCCCGTTCGCCCGGAAGCGAGAGCGGCTCACTGTCGTGATGAATCGGCACGTCAGTATGGCCCAAAAGAGGTACGGTGTCAAAGCGCTTTTGGGGCGCCTCCGGGAAGGGGTGCGGCAACAATTTCCCTCAGCCTCGCCCCATCCTGCCGTGCCATTGACTTGCCTCAGACGCGGCATTAGTCTGTTTCCGTGCCGCCGGCCGTGCGGCGGTGCGCTGAGACGGTCGTTCCTCGGCCGACCGCGGACAAGAGGAAGAGATCATGTATCCGACCGTTCTGCTGCCGGTGTTGTGTGCGGCGTTGGTTGGGATGGGTGTGGCGTTGCCGGCGGCGGAGGCGGCCGAGCCGCCCGGCGCCGGCGACCGCATCCAGCCTTGGCCGAAGAATCCCTATTACTGGCAGTTCAAGGGCAAGCCCGTCCTGCTCTTGGGCGGGTCGGTCGAGGACAACCTCTTTCAGATACCGAACCTGGCGGAGCACCTCGACCTTCTGAGCGCGGCCGGCGGGAACTACGTCCGGTGCACCATGAGTTGCCGCGACGACGGCAACGTCTGGCCGTTCGCCGGGACGGGCGGCGCGTACGATCTGGACAAGTGGAACGGCGAGTTCTGGCGCCGCTTCGATCGCTTCCTCACCGAGACCGGCAAGCGCGGCATCATCGTGCAGATCGAGGTCTGGGCCACGTTCGATTACTATCGCGACATCTGGGCCCGCAACCCCTTCAACCCGAAGAACAACGCGACCTACACGGCCGAGGCGTCGGGCCTGCCCACGACGGTCAACTCGCACCCGGTCAAGACCGGGAACGATTTCTTCCGGTCGGTGCCCGGGGCGAAGCACCTGAAGGTGGTGCTCACGTACCAGGAGCGGTTCGTTGAGAAACTGCTCGCTTACAGCCTCCGCCACGACCACGTCCTGTACTGCATGGACAACGAGACGAGCGTCACGCCGAAGTGGGGCGCGTACTGGGCGGCGTTTATCCGCAAGAAGGCGAAGGCCGCCGGCCGTCAGGTCGAGGTCACCGAGATGTGGGACAAGTGGGACCTCGCGCATCCGCAGCACAACGCCACGTTCGACCATCCGGAGACCTACTCGTTTGTCGATATATCGCAAAACAACCACAACAAGGGGCAGACGCACTACGATAATATGCAGAAGCAGCGGCGGCGCCTCGCACGCCGGGTCCGCCCGATGAACAACGTGAAGATCTACGGGGCCGACGGCGGCCGCTACGGCAACACCCGCGACGCCGTCGAGCGCCTCTGGCGGAACGTCTTCGGCGGGTGCGCGTCGGCCCGGTTTCACCGGCCGTCGAGCGGCATCGGACTCTCGAAACTCGCGCAGCGGATGATACGAAGCGCCCGCGAGGTGACCGGCGCGTTCAACCTCTTCGCCTGCAAGCCGCACGCCGACCTCCTCTCGGACCGCGACGAGGGCGAGGCCTACTGCCTGGCCGAACCGGGGAAGCAGTACGCCGTCTACTTCCCCCGCGGCGGGCAGGTGACGCTCAACACGAAGGACGCCGCCGACCACCTGACGCTTCGCTGGTACGACATCGACGCCGGGAAGTGGCGAAAGGGCGAGAAGGTCGAGGCCGGCGGAACCGTGAACCTCAAGACGCCCGGCGCCGGCCAGTGGGCCGCCGTCATCCGATAAGCGATAGCGACAGCGCAGGAGGTGCCGCCGTGACGATCCGCATGTTTGCCGCCGTTCTGCTTCTGCCGGTGCTGCCCGCGTGGGCGGCGCCGCCGGTGGTGGTCGAGGAGGCGGATCGTCCGATCGTCGAGGCGTTCCTCGGCCACGCCGAGCGGTCGGCCGCCTACTGCACGGCGGAGCGGATGGCGAAGTTCGCGGCCCAGCCGGAGGACATCGTGTGGCAGGGGTCGCGGTACATCCGCCTGCCGCTGCTCGCGTACCGGCTGACCGGCGACGCGGCGTACCTCGACGAGTTCGTGAAGCGGTGCGACGTTCTGTACGGCTGTCTGACGAAGGGCGGCGACGGGTTCCTCGGCTGGTACGGTCTGCCGCTGCCGCTCTTTCGCCATCCGGACCACCCGGACGAGAAGGTCGATTGTCTCCTCACGAGTTTCGAGGTCGTGCGGATGGTCGCCGATTTTGCGCGCGTGGTCCGGGCCGACGATGCGCTCGTCCGCCGCCACGGGCGCGCGGCCGACCGCTACCTGAAGGTGGCCGAGGAGCACCTGGTCAGAAAATGGGACGCCCGCAAGTGTTACCGCGACCTTGGCAGATTTGGGGCCGTCTACAGCACGCACCCGGGCCTGAAGTCCGTCAAGGCGGCCCTGACGCAGCCGCACAACAAGCACGCCAAGATCGTCCGGGCGCTCGTCTCGCTGTACGCCGCCACCGGCAATGACGAGTTTCTCGTGAAGGCCGTCAAACTCGCCGCGCGGTTCAAGCGATGCCTCGCGCTTGCGGAGGGTCATTACACGTGGAACTACTGGGACCCGGCCGGGCCGTGGGACGTCCATCCCGAGGACCCGGCCAAGTGGAAGCACTGGATCGGCCCCGAGCACCGTGGCGGGTACTACGCCCTGTCGCTCTCGCAGGCGGTGCTGCTGTACGAGCACGGCCTCGTGTTCGACCGCACGGACATCGGCCGGTTCGTGCTGACGCAGACGACGGTCTGCTGGAACGGCGACACCGAGCGTCCCAAGTGGGCCCGCGTGGACGGTCGCGCTATGGATCAAGTCTACCTGTGCGCGTACCTGGCGCCGTTCGACAATGCGATTCGCAAGATGGCTCTCGGCGAGCCGGCGCGCCGGGAGCGCGTCAGGGTCAAGGACCATTCGTGGCAGGGCTCGGTCGTGGCCGCCGAGTATCTCACGCTCAAGTACCTGGTGTACCCGCGTTGGCGCGACGGCTCGCCGGCCGAGAAGTCGACCGCGGCGCCGTTCCTCGCCAAGTCGAAGAACCGGACGCTGCTTGAGGAACGGGCGCTGGAGGTCAAGGCGCCCGGTTACCGTGCGCCCCGGACGCCGGCGCAGATGAATCCTGGAGGCAAGCCATGACTCGACGCGAAACGCTGTGGCGGTGGGTCGGACCGATTCTCCTTGCGGCGGTGATCGCTGTGGCGGTCACGTCGGCCAGGAGCCGCGCGGGGCAGCCGCCCGCCGCCGGGCCGCTCCGGGTCCATCCCGACAATCCGCGGTACTTCACCGACGGAAGCGGCAGGGCGATCCTCCTGGTCGGCTCGCACACGTGGCCGAGCCTGGTGGACATGGGGCCGAGCGATCCGCCGCCGCGGTTCGACTTCGACGCCTATCTCGATTTCCTCCAGAAGCACGGCCACAACTTCATCCGCCTCTGGACGTGGGAGCACACGACGTGGGATACGCGCGGCAACCGCGAGAAGAAACGCCATCACTGCAGGCCCATGCCGTACGCTCGCACCGGGCCGGCCAAGGCGCTCGACGGCAAGCCGACGTTCGACCTCAAGACGTTCGACTCCGAGTACTTCAAGCGTTTGCGCCGGCGCGTCGAGGCCGCGGGCAAGCGCGGCATCTACGTCTCGGTCATGCTCTTCGAGGGCTGGGCCATGCAGCACTCGCCCGGCGCGTGGGAGTCGCACCCCTTCCATCCGAAGAACAACACCAGCGGCGTCAATGGTGACGCGAACGGTGACGGCAAGGGGCTGGAGGTCCACGAACTGGCCGACCCGAAGGTCACGGCCGTCCAGAAAGCGTACGTCCGCAAGGTCATCGACACGGTCGGCGACCTCGACAACGTCCTCTACGAGATCTCCAACGAGAACCATCCGCCGTCAACGAAGTGGCAGTATCACATGATCGATTTTATCCACAAGCATGAGAAGACCCGGCCCAAACAGCACCCGGTCGGCATGACGTTTCAGTACAAGGGTGGGCGCAATAAGGTGCTCTTCGACAGCCCCGCTGAATGGATCTCGCCGAACCCAAGCACCGACGTGCCCAAGGGGCACAACTACCGCGCCAACCCGCCGCCCGCCGACGGCCGCAAGGTCATCCTCACCGACACCGATCACCTGTGGGGCATCGGCGGCGACTACCGGTGGGTGTGGAAGTCGTTCGCGCGCGGCCTGAACCCGATCTTCATGGACCCGTACGACGGGGTGGTTCTGGGCCTTCGCCAACCCCAGAACTGGCCGGCGCTGCGGCGGGCCTTGGGCGACGTCCTTCGCTACGCCCGCCGGATGAACCTGGCCGCCATGACGCCGCAGGGCAAACTCGCCTCCACCGGTTACTGCCTCGCGAATCCCTCCAAGAAGAACCCGGAGTACCTCGTGTACCTGCCCGACGGCGGGAAGGTGACCGTGGACCTCTCGGCCACACCCGGTCCGCTCGTGGCCGAGTGGTTTGATCCGAAGACGGGCAAGACGGTCCGCAACGACAAGGTCACGGGTGGCGGCAAGCGCGAGTTCACCGTCCCGTTTGCCGGCGACGCCGCGCTGTACCTCGCCCCGTCGTTCAGGTTGAACCCCTGAGGGGAAGCCGCCATGGTCCGCTTCGTCGCATGGATTGTCACCGTCATCGGGGTGACGGTCTCGGCCGTCGCCGCCACGGAGACCCCCGTCGTCTGGGACTTTGAGGCCGACGTGGCCGGATGGCGGCCGCGGGCCGAGACGGTTGCCGTCACCCGCGCCGCCGCCGGCGCGACCCCTGCCAGCCGTGGATCGCTGCACGTGCGGGGCCCGATCCGAGTGGGGTGGAACTACGTCACCTCGCCGCCCCGGCCCATGACGCCGGGCGGCCTGTACCGCCTGTCGGCGCATCTGCGCGTCGACACGTTGGGCCCGGCCACGCCGGCCCCGTACCTGAAGTGCGAGTTCGTGGGCGCCGACCGCCGCAAGGACCTCGGACGGGCCTCGACCGAACCCTACGACCCGGCGCGGATGGGCACGTGGCAGCGGCTGGTCGGCGAGTTTCGCGCGCCCAAGGGTGTCGTCTCCGGCTGGCTGGCCCTCGAGAAGGGCACCGCCGGGCCCTGCGAGATCGACGCACGACTCGACGACGTGCGGCTCGAGCCCATCGAGCGGCTCACCGTCTTCGACAAGTACCTTCTGGACCCGCTTCCCGAAGGGCTGGCAAAGGTGCGCGGCGTCCACCCGCGGCTGTACCTGACGGCCGATGGGTTCGACGCGCTCCGCCGCGCCATCCGCTCGACGCACAAGCCGATGTGGGATGAACTCAAGGCCCTCGCCGACCGGTATGCCCGCGGCGGCCCGCCGAAATACATCCGGCACGACCGCTACAGCGGCGACGAGCAACTCTGGCAGCGGGGTGTCGGCAACGCCATGCCGACCCTCGCGATGGCCTACCGGTTGACGGGCGAGAAGCGGTATCTCGACGCCGCCCGGGCGTGGGCCCTCGCTTCCTGCGGCTACGAGACGTGGGGCCTCGGCCGCATCGACGGCATGGACCTGGCGACGGGGCACCAACTCTTCGGCCTGGCCATCGTGTACGACTGGTGTTACCAGGACCTGGGGGCGGAGGCGCGGCAGACGATTCGCGCGACGCTCGTGCGGCGGGGCGGGGCGATGTTCGATGCCGCTGTCACCGGCCGCGCCTGGTGGCGACGCGCCTACCTTCAGAACCATCTCTGGGTCAACGTGTGCGGGCTGGCGGCTGCCGGGCTGGCGGTGTTCGACGAGGTCGAGGGCGCGTCGATGTGGGTCGGCCTGCCGCTCGAGAAGTGTCGCCGCACGATGGAATCGCTCGGCCCCGACGGGGCCAGCCACGAGGGTGTCGGCTACTGGCAGTACGGCGCCGAGTACCTCCTGAAGTTCATGCACCTGGCGCGCGACCTGCTGGGCGTGGACCTGCACGGCGGCGCCTGGTGGCGGAATACGGCCGCCTACGTGCAGTACCTGACGTTGCCCCGTCGGGCGTGGACGCGCCGTAACTCGATCGTCGACCTTGCCGACTGCCCGCGCTACAACTGGTACGGGCCGGAGTACCTGCTGCGTCGTCTGGCGGTCTTGCACCGCGACGGGCACGCCCAGTGGCTGGCGCGCGAGGTCGCCGGCGCCAACATCGCCGCCGCCGGCGCCCCGTGGCTGAATCTCGTCTGGTTCGACCCGACGGTTGAGGCGAAACCGCCGACCGACTGTCCGACGCTTCGCCACTTCCGCGACATGGGCATCGTGAGCGCCCGAAGCGGCTGGTCGGGCGACGAGGCCCTCGTGGTCCTGAAGTGCGGGCCGTTTATCGGACACGAGGCCGTCGAGCGGTTCACCTACGACCCCGGCGGCGGGCACGTCCACCCCGACGCGAACCACTTCGTCGTGTTCGCGTGCGGCGAATGGCTCGTCCGCGACGACGGCTACCGCGCCAAACGCACCGGCCAGCACAACACGCTGCTGGTAGGCGGCAAGGGGCAACTCGGCGAGGGACGCATGTGGTTCGACGGCGCGGCCTGCCTGCGGCGAAAGGCCCGGCCGCGCATCCTCAGAGCCGAGAGCACGCCCACGCTCGACCACATCGCGGGCGACGCGACCGCCGCCTATCCGCCCGAGGCGGGTCTCAACCGGTACGTCCGCCACCTCGTTTTCCTCAAGCCCGACGTGCTGGTTGTCATCGACGATGTGGCCGCCGAGAAGGACACCGACCTGGAACTTCGGTATCATCCCGAGCAGCAGGCGGCGACTCGCCGGGGCGACGCCTTTGTGACACGGGGCGAGAAGAGCGTCATGCGGATCGAGATCCTGGCGGCCCAGGGCGCCGCCGTCGCGGCTGAACCTCTGGCCGTTGCGGGGCGACACGGCGAGGACGGCGAGCAGATGCTGACGGTCCGGCTGCGGCGGCGCGGCCGGGCGTGGCGAAGCGCGGTCGCCCTCTCGTGGGCCCCCAAGGGCGCCGACCCGGCCGCCGTCTCGCTCCGCGCGGACGGCGACGCCTGGACCTTCGCGGTCGGCGGCCGCACGGTGACCTTCGATTGGCGGACGCGCCAGGTGGAGGGCGTGCGATGACTTGGTGGGGCGCGGCGATGATCGTCTTTGGGGTGGCTGGCATGGGGGCGGCGGTTGCCCTTGGCGCTCAGCCGCGAGACGGCGATGCGTGGCGGGCGATTGCCCCGTTCTTCAAGGCCCCCGCCAAGTTCGCCGGCGACGTCGGCGGCTACCGCTCGCCGCTCGTCTTCGACGACGGCCGCCCCGTCAAGACGCCGGCCGACTGGCAGAAACGCCGGGAGGAGATCCTCGGGTACTGGCACAAGGTGATGGGGCCGTGGCCGCCGCTCGTCGCGAAGCCGTCCATCGAGTGCCTCGAGACGACGCGCCGGGAGACGTTCACGCAGAAGAAGGTCCGCCTGCCCATCGCCCCCGGCCTTCCGTGGGAAGGCTACCTGCTCGTGCCCGACGGCGCGGGCCCGTTCCCCGCGGCCCTGGTTGTGTACTACGATGCCGAGACGGGCGCGGGCCTGAAGCGCGGCAAGGAGACGCGGGCGTTCGGCTACGGCCTGACGAAACGCGGGTTCGTGTCGCTTTCGATCGGATGGCCGCGCGCCTACACCGACGGCGGCGGCGCCGAGGTCCAGCCGCTCTCACGCCTGGCGTACGTGGCGGCCAACTGTTACGAGGCGCTCGCGACGCTGGCCGAGGTGGACCCGAAGCGCATCGGCGTGGTGGGCCATTCGTTCGGCGGCAAGTGGGCGATGTTTGCGGCGGCGCTCTACGAGAAGTTCGCCTGCGTCGCCGCCAGCGACCCCGGCATCGTCTTCGACGAGAAGCGGCCCAACGTCAACTACTGGGAGCCGTGGTACATCGGCTTTGAGGCCGGCCGCAAACGCAAGGCCGGCATCCCGACCGACGCCAATCCGCGCACCGGGGCCTACAAGCGGATCATCGAAGACGGCCGCGACCTGCACGAACTCCATGCCCTGATCGCGCCGAGGCCGTTTCTCGTCTCAGGCGGCGCCGAGGACCAGCCCGAGCGGTGGATACCCCTGGGCCACGCCATCGCCGTCAACCGGCTCCTCGGCCACCGGAACCGCGTCGCCATGACCAGCCGCAAGGGCCACGGGCCCACGCCGGAGTCCAACGAGGTCCTGTACCGGTTCTTCGAGCATTTCCTCAAGCACCGGAAGGCGGAAGAGCCATAGGCCGACCGGCTCTTGTGCTTGACAAACCCGACGGCGCGGGCGACAGTACCGGAGCGTCCGGCTCACGCCGCCATGAAAGGAGACCGCCTGTGCTCGCGGCCGTCCTGAAAGACTACGATAACTTGGTTCTGGAAGACGTTCCGCAGCCCGAGCCCGGCATCGGCGAGGCCGTGGTCCGCATCCGGTCGTGCGGGTTCTGCGCCACCGATTACAAGGCCATCAAGGGCATCCGACGCAACGTCGTCTTTCCGCTCGTTCCGGGGCACGAGCCGTCGGGCGTCGTCGCGAAGGTGGGGCCGGGCGTCGAGCATTTCAGGGAAGGCGATGAGGTTATCCTCCAGCCGTCCGGCTACTGCGGCGTGTGCGCGCATTGCCGCACCGGAAACACCCATTACTGCGAGCACGCCTTCACGACGGGCGGCGACGGACCGCCGGTAACGTGGCCCGGGTCGTTCGCCGAGTACACGAAGACGCTCTCCCGGTGCCTGTTTCACAAGCCGCCGTCGCTCTCGTTCGATGCGGCGGCGCTCACCGAGCCGCTCTCGGGGGCGTGGAAGGGCATCGTCCAATACAGCCAAATCGAGGTCGGCGACGACGTGGTCGTCATCGGGACGGGGGGCATCGGCCTGTTGTGCCTGATGGTGGCGAAGGCCGCCGGGGCCGGACGGCTCATCGCCGTCGACGTCAGCGACTATGCCCTCGCCAACGCTCGCACGCTCGGCGCTACGCACATCGTCAACCCGAACAACGAGGATGCAAAGGAGCGCGTCTACGAGATCATGCCGGACGGGCCGGACCTCGTGGTCGAGGCGGCCGGGCCCATCGAGGCGGTGCGGCTGATGGTCTCGCTGCTTCGGCGCGGCACGCGGTGGAACGTGTTCGGCATCACGACCCACGAGACGTTCGAGATGGACGGCGGTCTGACGCACTTCCTGGAGGCACGCATGGACGCCTCGTTCGGCACCACGCCGAAGGCCATGACGGCCGCCATCCGTCTGATGGAGCGCGGCCTGGTGGACACCGGGAAGATCATCTCGCACCGGTTCCCGCTCGCCGAGATCCACAAGGCCGTCGAGGTGATGGGCAGCCCCGAACGCAATAAGGTCATCATCAGCCCGTGACGCCGGCGGCTGACATGCCGGAGGTTAGCCGGCGGGCTTGCCCGCCGCGCGGCGGGTGGCATGGCCACGCTTGCGTGGCCATGAGTGGGAAGCAGCCATGCGAGCCATCGTCCTCGCCGAGAGCGGCCGTCTCGAGATGCAGGAGGTCGAGAAGCCCGAGCCGCGCGCGGGCCAGGTCCGCGTCCGTACGGCCGCCTGCGGCGTATGCGCGACGGACCTCGAGATGCTCGGCGGCGATGAGCGCGTGGCGCGCCCGGCCATCCTCGGCCACGAATGGGCCGGTTACGTGGACGCCGCCGGGTCGCCGGAGGACGTGGGGCTCGTCGGCAAGCCGTGCGTGGCCGAGAACGTCTTGGCGGACGGCGGCGAGGTCGGTTTCGAGCATCCGGGCGGTTACGGCGAGTTCCTCATCAGCGAGGTGAACAGGGTTCACGTGCTGCCGGACGATCTGCCCATGACGGTGGCGGCGCTCATCGAGCCGCTGGCCGTATGTGTCCGTGCGGTGCGGCGGCTGGGACTTTCAGAGGAGCGTTCTGCGCTGGTCTTCGGCGATGGGCCCATCGGCCTGTTGATCCTCGCGCTGCTGAAGCGTGCGGGCGTTGAGACCGTGCTGCTGGTCGGCGGGCGGCCGGGCCGCCTGCGGGTGGCGCTCGCGCTCGGCGCGGACGAGATCGTCAACTACCACGCCGCCAGCGACCTCGCCGGGACGATCCGCGGCGGCGCGGGGCGTGAGTTCGCGAGCGTCATCGAGGCCAGCGGTTCGCCCGTCGCGATGGAGATCGCCCTCGAAGCGGCGGCCGCCGAGGGGAAGATTCTCGTCCTCGGCGATTACGGCCGCCAGAGGGCCTCGTTCCTCTGGAACCGCATCCTGCACAAAGAACTTCGCCTGGTCGGGTCGAACGCCAGCGCGGGCGCCTGGCCCGAAGCGGTCGAGATCGCATGCGACCCGCAGTTTCCGCTTGCGCACCTGGTGTCGGTCCGCCTGCCGGCGGAGCGTTTTGCGGAAGCCATCAACCTGGTTCGCAGCCGCCGCGACGACGTCGTGAAGGTTGTGCTCGAATGGGCGTAGCGCATGCGCCCGGCCTGACGCAGGCCCTTTTAGCCGCGACCCGCAGGGGAGCGCGCGCTCCCCTGCGGGTCGCGGCTAAAAGGGCCTGCGTCAGGCCGGGCGC
>Ga0307427_1000409_pt1 | contig 27901 bp, 26 predicted proteins | sample SalMarWE160190MG_FD_202162 | JGI IMG/M metagenome (GOLD analysis project Ga0307427, IMG submission 202162) | Salt marsh sediment microbial communities from the Plum Island Ecosystem LTER, Massachusetts, United States - WE1603-190 | ecosystem: Environmental > Aquatic > Marine > Intertidal zone >... | reverse complement strand
GCGTAGTTGGTCTTTGGGTATTATTGACATTTTTGTGTCCTCCTCTAAACCTTTTTATTTTATATTGGTTTGGAGGTTTACACAAAATTATTTACAGACTCAAATATAATTTTTAGCTTTAATTTGATGCCATCTGAATCTGCATAGAGTATATGAGAGAATAAGTATAAATATTCCTAAAAATCCAAAAAAGATACTCAGAATTGTCTTTTCACATAAACCACTTAATTCAATTAAAATGCCAGTACCCTCTGAGTTATTTATATTAATTACACCAACTAATACTGCTGCAAAAATACCACTTGACCAAGCAGGTACTTGCCAAATTAAATTATCAAAATGTCTATAAGCCTCATTATAATTATCAATATTATCTTGGAAAGCAATAGTTTTATTTTTTTTAGCTGAATTTTTTATTTCTTTCTCAGAAATAAATTTAGTTTTATTGGTAAACTCTACTGTTCTACTATCTATTAGACGTTCTTCTCTTTTTGAATCCCCATGTTTTACTGTATGAATTACTGAATTCTTAGGCATGTAGATATTATGAATAATATTTGGATGTGTGGTGAAACACTCATCTTTTATATAAATTTTTAAAACCATAGTATTATTATTTAATTCAGCATAACCAATCCAACCTTTTTGAACAATATATGTTTCTTTAACTTTTTTATGATAATGAGCCTGTTGCCAACCACTATCTTTTGTGGACACTGTACGTATATAAGCCGTTCCGTCATTTTTTATTAAACGAAATCTTAATTCACCATTATCCATCTTTCCATGAGGGCAAGTAATGCCATATTTTTTCTCTGCTTCTTCTGTGGAAATTGTTGTTTCTGCCATTTCATCTCCTTTCTATAGAGCTTTATGCATTTTTATTTTGATTTTTAATCGGAATAAATCATATTATCTGTTATATATAAGTTCTACAATTTATATTAGCATAATTTTGGATTCTTTTTTAGAATTAGAAAAAACTATTTAGTTTAGAAATTTCTATTAAAATTTGGTTTGAAATTCCATGAATAGAGCCAGAATTTTTTTATTTTAAAGTTAATAATACAAAAATTTATCTTTTAAAGTAAAGTGAAAAGTGTAATTAATTTTTATAAAAATTTAAACATTTCTGAAGTAATTTTTCTTCCCAAATAAGGTAAGTTCTGGAAGGAATACCCAATGGCCTGACTAACTGTGAGCAAAGTCACACGGGTAAGTACTTAAAAGCTCTGCTTTGCTGATTATACGGTCATTACCGTTTTTATAAGGAGTATTTTTTTCTCTGGAAGGTTTTATTTATAATAGGTTGTTGGTTATTTTAAGTTCTTAAATTGTCAATAGAATTCATAGTTTGAAGCAAACCTGGTATCAAGTTATTTCTTATAATGTTTTTCTATAATGCTTCCGGATGATTACAAGAATAACTATGATTGCCATGAATATAATTGCTATTATCATAGAAACGAAAAGACTATAACTGGCTACTGCTCTGATTATAAATGGTATTAAACTCCCGCCCCCTATTCCTACAGCAAAAAATATGGTGAGAACGAGGTCTTTAGCTGAACTAAAAATTCTTCCTGCAGATGAGATTAAAAGTGGAGGTATGCCGGAAAAGCCCAGTCCGGTGATTGCTGCACCAATGAAATTAATATCCTGCCTGACCGGAAAGATTATCAGGGATAAGCCGGTTAGACTAATTATGGATAATGCAATAAGCAGTGAACCGGCCCTGAATTTATATGATAGAAAGCTTACCATCAATCTGCCGGCAAGTATTCCTGCCCAGAATATTGATACAATGAAACTGGCACTGTAAAGGTCAAAAGATTTTTCTATCCTGAAAAAAGTTGGCGTCCAGGAAAAGACAGTCACTTCTGACATGACATAGAAGAAATGCAGGACTATTGTCATAGCCATGTAAATAAATTTATTTCTATCTTGGAATAGCTCCCCTGCATAGGATGTTTTATTATATTCCGTAAGGTTTTTTCTGCTGTTATCTCTTTTATTTTGATAGAGATATGATGCAAGGGATAGTAAAACAAAAAAGATAACAGCAAGGTATATAAACTTCCAGTTTATCTGTCTGCTTACGATACCTGAAGAGAAGAATGGGGAGGTAAGAGCACCAACTGCAAAGAAACTGTGGCCCAGGTTAACAATGCTGTCCTTATTTTCTACTTTTCCCTCAATAAGACTGGTGTTTGCATTCATAAATATGATTCCTATAAAAAACCCTGAGATGAAATATAATATGTAAAATAAGCTTAAATATTTCGTGAGTATTAGTCCGGCCAGAGTGGGCAGCAATAAAATATGAGCCCATATAATTATTGGGCTGCTTTTAAGCTGTTTTTTTAAAAAGAATAATGCGACAATGCCCAAAACGACGCCGGCGGATAAAAATGTTATTACGATGTTCATATTTTCGGGCGATACGTTAAAATAAGCACCCATATCGAGAAGTATGGGACTTGGAAGCATCATAAAGAATGGATAAATAAAAAGGGAGATGAAGTTTGGAAACTCCATTAAATAATTTTTTAAGTTAGTTCTTCTGGAATTGTCCATTTTTTATTTTTCTAATGGTTTATTATTATAATAATACCCCATATCAATCTGTAACTCTATAATTTTAATATTCCCGGCAGGTATATTGATGGGTCCTGTGCTTAATGGATTTGTAGGGATGATTAAGTATATATTTATATATCAGGATTTATTGTTGGGCTCTTAAGCAGATCAACATAGAAGAATCCGGGAAAGATTTAAATCAACTATAATCTTTGATATGCCTTATGAAAGCATAAACCTTTCTGCAGGATAATATTTCCTTATCTTCGGTATAGAGTATGGCAGCGTTCACGTCTGCGGTGGCAATATATAAGGCATCATAGAATGTCAGATTATTTTTTAATGCGATATTTATAGTTTTTTCAAGAATCTTTGAATCAGGGTAGATTATCTTCATGTTCATCTTTAAAAGACTTTCTTTTATATTGGAAATGTCTTCCTGTGTTAGGGCAGGTTTTTTAAAAAAAGCATTTAAGACTTCCAGAAAAAAAAGATCAGGTACAATTATCTCTACTTCTCCTGTCAGCTTTTTTCTCTGTATGGAAAGAGCCAAATCGACATAATTCTCATCTTCATCTTTGAACCATTTTATCGCTATTGAGGCATCAAGTACTATGTTCATATTAATGATCCCTATCCCTGGATTCCCTGATAATCTCGGAACCTTTTTTATTGTCTTTGAATGTGCCTATTTTCTGCCTGAGGAGTCTCGAGGTTTCAATTGCCCACTCAATTTCTTTTCTTTTTCTCTCAAGTTCTTTTTTTTCTCTTACATCTGCAATATATGATGCAGCAGCCTCGCGGATAAGTAAGCTTTTTGTCAATCCCTCTTCGTCACAGAATTCATTTATTTCTCTGAGGATTTTTTCAGGTATGGTTATATTTATTTTTTTTGAATTCATATATCTTCACCATTAATGAGTATAATTAGTAGGTATTAAATGTCAAGATATTAATGCCTGTATTAGTCACATTCATTATTTACAGGGTATAACCAGAGGCCTATATAGAACAGTCAACTATTAAAAACTATGTGATTATTCAAATCTTTACTGGATTTTGCTTTAAATAAAGTTATGGTAAATGAACTGATAATGGTTAATGATATGCTTGATCACCTGAGCATATATATAAATTTGAAAGAAAATGTGTTTATTGTAAAATAAATATAGACAAAATAAAATTTTCTATTGTGTTGTAGTATTTATTATTTTTTTTAATTAAGTATCCTGATGAATACAATTAATATTTTGAAACATCTGGTTATTATTTTACTCTGCTATATGGTTGCGAGCATTTCAATTATTGGTTGTTCTGTAGGCCAGACTGAAACTTTTGACCCAAGGCCCGCTCTCATGGAAAATGAAATAGAATTTAGCAACATTACCACAGGCAAAATAAGCAATTCATACTATACTGCCTGCATCATTAAAAATAAGACAGACAAACTCTATGATTTTCATGTTGATTTTCTTTACTATGGCCCGGGTAACAGGCTGCTAGGAGTAAACCAGACAATAGTCCAGGGGTTTTATCCCGGAATGGAAAGAATATTATTTAACCTTGGTGCCGATGACTATACCGGGGCTAACCCTGTAGAAGCCAGGGTTGTAAATATTATAAAATCTGAGAGAAGCAGTATTACTCCCAATTTCAAATTTGACAATCTTTCTGTGTACCATCATGAGTTTGGTACTGAAGTCTTTGGTGAAGTAACCAACCTGGACGAAATGCAGTACTCGATTATACTTCTGGCAGTAATATATGACAGGAATGGTAATCCCATTGAAGCAAATATTCATGGTGTAGATAACTTATATCCTGGTGAAACACGCATATTCTCTGCTCCATTGCTGGATAAAATAGAATCAGATAAATGTCAGGTATATCTTGACTCTATTACTTCTGTAATTCCTGCACAAAAACAGGCGAACATCACATTCTCGAATAAAGAAGTAAATTATGATAGTAATAGCAACCGGGGCAGCCTAATATTTGATGTCATCAATAATGATACATGCAGGTATCAAAATATTGATTTAGTGGCTGGATTTTATAGTCAGGGAAAGCTCCTCTATGTAAGAGAAGATTATATCCATGATATTGGGCCTGGTGAAACCTTTCATTTTGACCAGAGAATATTGGAGGGTGACTGGACTGAAAAGGAAGTTAAAATAAATATAAATGGCTATTCAATTGATTAAAGAACTTAGAAATCTTCAGCTCTTTTTTAACAGTTTATTCTTATTATAATACCCCGAATCAGTCTGTAACTCTATATTCTTTATATCACGGTAATATGTTTTTACATATTCATACATACGTATATATTGATAATTTTGCAATTGTGCATTAAAATAGCACTAATTTATTGCTATTTTATACCATAGCTTTGATCTGGCAATAATGTGAATTAAATTTATTATTTCTAAAATGAAGGATAGGAGGTGTGCTTATTGGTAATTTTTTCTCTGGTCAAATGAGTCTTTAAAAATCAAAAAAAGATTAATTGGGAGGAGGGAAAAGAAAACTAATGGAAGTAAAAAGAGAAAGGTGGAGCAGCAGGTTTTTATTTATAATGGCAGCTATGGGCTCCGCAATCGGGCTGGGCAATGTCTGGCGCTTTCCTTACGTAGCATATGAATACGGGGGAGGCGCTTTTCTTTTTGCCTGGGTTATTGGACTTCTCGTGCTTGGAATACCATGGCTAACGATGGAATTAGGTATGGGAAGATATTTTCAGAAAGGTGCACCAGGAGTATTCAGAGGTATAGGTAAAAAGTGGGAATGGGTTGGATGGTGGCCTGTTTTTGTTGCTTTTTTGATAGTTGCTTACTACACTGTCGTTATGGCATGGTCATTAAGGTATGCCATTGATTCACTGACAATGGCGTGGGGGACCGGGCAGGCTGCTGCCGAGAGTACAGCTGGACATTTTTATGAAAAAGTATTGCAGATTTCATCAGGTCCTGCTGAATTTGGGTCGCAGGTATGGTCTACTCTGGGTATATTAGCTGTTATATGGATTATTTTGTTTCTTATAATGTTTAAGGGTGCAGGTGTTATAGGTAAGGTTGCTGTATGGACTGTGGCTATCCCCTGGGTTTTGCTTATAGTGTTGTTTATCCGGGGAATTACTCTTCCAGGTGCAATTGAAGGTCTTAATTATTATCTCACAACTGATTTTTCTGAACTAAGTCAGGGCGGAGTATGGTTTGCTGCCTTCAGCCAGGTCGCATTTTCCCTTTCTGTAGGCATGGCAGGTATGTTTGCCTATGGAAGTTTTGTGGCTAGAAAAGCTGATATAAATAATAATGCAGCTATAACCACGCTGGCTGATAGTGCTACTGCATTTTTTGCAGGATTTGCAGTATTCAGCATAGTAGGGTTCTTAATGCAAGCATTATCTATTTCCGCCACCGAGGTAGCTGCTTCAGGACTGGGACTGGCCTTTTTAACCTTCCCTGCAGCTATATCGATGATGCCTGCAATGAATGGATTCATAGGCGTGGCTTTCTTCTTAACCCTTTTCTTCCTGGGTATAGACTCAGCATTCTTCCTCGCACACGGCGGCGTTGCTGCGCCTCTGAGGGATAAATTCGGCTGGAGTTTAGCTAAATCTACCCTGATTGTATGTATTGCAGGATTCTTACTGGGTATGCTATTTACTACTCAGGCAGGATTATACTGGTTAGATATTGTAGATAAGGCAGTTTCCTTCTACGGACTGCTGATTACAGGTTTTCTGGCATGTATAGTAGTTGGCTGGGTATTTGGAGCCAGAAAAATACGGGAGCATTTAAATGCTACATCAGATTTCAAAGTTGGTGCATGGTGGGAATGGGCAGTAAAAGTAATTGTTCCTGCTTTAATACTTTTTGTGGTTATCTATGGTGGATTTATGTCTGATATCCCGGAAGCCTATGGAGGATATAAGATCGGTCCAATAAATGGTTCACATATAATATGGATTATACTCGGTGTAACCCTCATATTGAGCTTTGTACTCCAGTCAATTAAAACTAAAGAAACCGGGGGAGGGGAAAAATGAATGTATCTGCAATAATATCTACTGTAGTAGTCTGGTTAATAATCATTGTTGGTATGGTCTTGTGTTTTACACGAATTGGCAAAGGTGGTAAATGGGAGGATTAGGATTACCATTAATTTGAGCGAATGATTTGAACCGCCCTGCCCTGAAAAGCAGGGCGGTTCTATTTTCAACTGTTTTTCTGTTTGCCTGTCTATTAAATTGATTAAGTATCATGTGAGGCATGGTATTATTAAAAAATTACATTCATTTTAAATTAACCGGCAGTCTTCCATGTTAAGTTGCCTGATTATAAAAAAGAAAATTCAACACACGCATTAAATCCCTTGACAACTACCCTTAATAGTAATAGTGTATGACTAAGTAGTCATATGACTATGAAGTCATATCTATAATTTACGAAGGGGAAGCCAGATGCCTAAAGAAACATTTATAAACCTCCCTGATGGGAAAAGGCAGCTAATAGAAAAAGAGGCAATCCATGAATTTGCTGTATCTGGCTATGATAAAGCCAGTATTAGCAGGATTGTTGAGAGATGCAGAATTGCAAAAGGTAGCTTCTATCAGTATTTTGATGATAAAAGGGATTTGTTTTTATATCTAATAAATAGAGTAAGCGAAAAAAAACTTGAATTTATGTCATCTGTTCTACAGAATCAGAATCAGTATGATTTTTTTACGCTCAACAGGGAATTATTTATTGCAGGGCTTAAATTCGCAGAAAAGAATCCCGAATTAATCCTTATGGCTAACTGGCTTTTTAAAAGTAGAGGGCACCCGGTTTACAATGAAATTATTGGTGTGGGATTACAAAATGCCCAGAATGTCTATAAAAAACTTTTAAGGTATGCAATATCAAGAGGTGAGGTCAGGGGTAATATAGACCTGGATTTTGTAAGTCATATGATTTCTTCTATGAATTTTAGCATAGTGGAGTACTACTTTCAGAATATAAAAAAGGGGAAAGCTAATTTGCAGAAGATAGACGAAGGCATAATTAAGTTAGTGGATTTATTTATTGATTTTATAAAAAATGGTATCGGGACACACAGGAAGGACACTTAAGAAGGGAGACAATAACAATGATTAAAGTAGAGGGACTTTATCATTCTTATACCAGGGATGAGAATTTCGCACTGAAGGATGTAAATTTTGAAGTGAGAGAAGGCGAGATTTTTGGTTTTCTCGGACCATCAGGCGCAGGAAAATCAACGACACAGGGAATACTGACGGGCCTTTTGCAGCTTCAAAAAGGTAATGTAACTGTTGCCGGTTATGATATTAGAAATATTGAAAGAAAAATGTTTAATAAAATAGGCATGTCATTCGAGCAGTCCAACGTATATAGCAAAATGACAGCTCTGGAGAACCTGGTTTTTTATAGCAAATTATTTGATGTTAAAACACGTGACCCTCTGGAATTAATTAAATTAGTGGGTCTGGGTGGCAAGGAGAATATAAGGACAGGCGAGTTCTCGAAGGGAATGAAGCACAGGCTTACATTTGCAAGGTCTATGATTAACAACCCGAGCATGTGGTTTCTTGATGAACCTACTACGGGGCTTGACCCTGCTATAGCTGCAGGCATTAAAGACATAATAAAGGAACGTAATAGTAAAGGAGTAACAATTTTTTTAACCACTCATAACATGTTCATTGCCGATGAATTATGCAACCGGGTCGGCTTTATTGTTGACGGGGTAATAAAGCTAATAGATTCGCCTAAAAATCTAAAGCTTAAATACGGGAAAAAGCTGGTAGAAGTGGAGTATGTTACAGACGGTGGAGTGAAAAAGGAAACTTTCTCGACTATAATACAGAAGGATAAGGATACTTTAAATAAAGTCATATCGGAAAATGAAATCATTACAATGCACACAAAAGAGGCGACGCTTGAGGAAATCTTTATAAAAGTCACCGGAAGGGGGCTTGTCTGATATGAAACTGCTGATTAGCTTCAAAAAAGAACTTATTCTTGCCTCGAGGAGTTTTTACTTTTATATAGAGCTGGGATTTGCACTGGTAATTCTTGCAGTTTTATTACTCGCTGTTCCGGAAAATTTTAGCACCACCACAGCCCAGTATATTTATATTGACCTTCCTCAGGAGATAAAAGATATATATGTGGATGAAATGCTTAAAACCGAGCCAGGCATGGAATCGGAAATGGTTGAGGTAGAAGCTGGTGGGAGTGTTTATGAAGCGCAGCTTATTAGGACCGAGGGAGAGGAAATTTATCTTGTTGATAGTGAAAAAGCAGTTAAAGAACTTGCGTATGAAAGGAGGAATCCAGGTGCTGTTATCGGAATGGATAGTGATAATCAGCTTGATTTTAAGTATTATCTGCAGGGATATGAGTCCACACGTTTAAAAAATTTAATATCAATAATGTTTAATAAGGATGCGGGTACCCTGGAAAAGTTAATGGAGAGCCAGGAAGTTCGCTACCTGACAACAGGCTATGAACCTATAAACGATAGGGAAAATACCATCCCCCCTATAATTTCATTCAGCAGCGGTCTCATGGGAATGTTTATCCTGGCTTCTTATATATTCCTTGATAAAAAGGAGGATGTCATAAAAGCGTATGCGGTAACGGCATCTCCAATATGGCAGTATCTTCTGAGTAAGATTTTTGTGGTTTCGCTTACTTCTGTAATCTCTGGACTAATTATCACCATGCCTGTTATTGGATTCAGGATAAACTACGGACTGGTGCTCCTGCTACTGCTTACAGCCGGTTTCTTCTCATCCTCGCTGGGGCTACTTATTGCCAGCTTTTATGATGATTTAATGAAGGCTTTTGGTATTGTTTATCTGCTTGTGATACTGCTTATGGTCCCGGCGATAGCATATTTTATATCTGGATGGAACCCTTTCTGGGTAAAACTAATACCAACATATCCTTTGATGCAGGGGTTTAAGGAAATTATTCTGCCTGAAGGTAGTATAGTATATCCGTTACTTACAAGTGCTGGATTCCTTGCTGCTGGAGTTATACTTTTTGCTTTTACGAACATCAGGTTCAAGAAAACACTGAGTGTATAGGGAGGAGTGGCTATGTTAAAGAAGATATTTAATATTTTTGCAAGGGACCTTAAGGTAAATTCACGCGAATTTATAACTATATATATAATAGCTATCCCGTTGATTATGGCAGTAGGAATAAATCTTATATCGCCCGGTATTAATGATACCACTGTAAATCTGGCTCTGGTAAAGGGAGAAAGCCCGGAGCAGGCGGACTATTTTAATGACTTTGCTCATGTTGAGTTGTTTGATGACCCGCAGGGAGTTGAAGACAGGGTAATGGCAAGGGATGATTTAGTTGGTGTGCTGCCGGGAGGCGATGGCTATTTTATCCTGGCACAGGGAAACGAGCCCGGTTATATTGTAGAGTATGCGAAGCTCTTGAATGTACTTTATGAATCAGACGTGCAGCTTGAAGATGCCCGATCAGAAATAATTGAATTTGGCAGAACAGTTTCGCCTTTAAAAAAGCGGCTGGTAGATATGCTTCTTCTTTTGATTTCCATGCTCGCCGGTATGCTTATTTCTATGAATATACTTGAAGAGAAAATGGATAAGACCGTCAGTGCAATAAACGTAACGCCTACTTCACGAAGTGCATTTATACTGGGTAAGGGATTTACGGGAATGTTTGTTGCAATGGTTTCATCAGTTGCGTGTATTTTAATTACGGGCTTTTATGATGTAAACATGGGACAGGCAGCCCTGGTCATCTTTTCGACAACAATATTGAGTTTAATTATAGGGTTTTTACAGGGTTTAAACAGTAACGATGTAATGGAAGCTGCGGGTAGCGTAAAACTTCTGTTTTTGCCTCTGGGAGGGTCCATTGCTGGATATGAATTCGTTGCGGAAAAATGGCAGATTTTTTTCTGGTGGTCACCATTTTACTGGGCCTACAGGGCTATTGACAGCATACTTTCAAAAAGTGGTACATGGCCGCAATTATTACTTTATACAGGAATTATACTTGCTATATGCGGCTTTGTTTACGCGCTTCTTGCTCCCAGAATAGCAAGGAAACTTCAATAGCGATTTAAGTTATTTATGAATAATAATGAGAAAAATGGAAAGGGGATTGATAAAAAATGGGTTATACAATCGGGGGAATCGCATGCCTGGTTTATGCTGCGTTTGTATATTATGTAGCAATCGGGAAACCGCCTGCGATAATTAAGATAATAAAATTAAAGTTTAATAAAAAAATGAGCGATAAAGCAGCAGTGATATTATGTTATGTATTCGCTACTATAGCACTTGCAGGAGGGATTGTTTTACTTATTCTGGGAAGAGGCTAAGGTAAAAAAAGATACGGAATTACTATATTATATATTTTATCCTGAATAAATCCTGGCGAATACTTTTTGAATTTATCTTTTTTATTGCGCGGGTATAAAACTTTTTTAACTGTCAGAATTCTACTCCTGATTATACAAACCAGAAGAGCAAAATTATGATTCGTTTTTTTAAGAATTTAAAATTATCGCAAAAAGCATAAAATAAAGTATTCTAAATTATTTTTTCTCTATTTTCTCCTGCTCCTCTGACTCCTGATAGCTGAATTCCTCGCATTGTAAAACAGGAAACTTTCGTTGGAATCCGCATTCTTTGTCATATACACATGTAGAGCATAAGCCTTTATTTTTCATTTTTTCCCTCTTTTCTAGCATATTACCCGAGTATTTTTTCTACCTCTTCATTATCATAATCCATAATATAGGGTATTCCGGAAACGGAGGCTGCTTCTCCGGTAAGTGATATAATGTCATGGCGGTCTATGTAATCAATAGCAAATTTTCTTGCTCCGCACATAAATTGCTTTAAGCCCTGACCCAGTCTCCTGAAGTAGCTGTACAACCCTATGGCTGACCCGGGAATATCATCGGCTCTATTATTAAATCTTTTTCTTAAACCTGTTACCTCTACAAATACTGATTCCATGTCACTTCCATATTTTTCAATTGATTTAGATAGATTGCCACTGGCTATGTTTTCCGAAAGTGTTTTTCCTACCATACACGCAGTTATTGGAGAACGGGCCATACCCACTAATTTGAAATAGGGAGCACCCAGAGCAAGACCTTTAAATATCTGGTCTTCAAAGGTAAAGCCACCTGCAATTGCCATATCAGGCACATATAAACCTTTGAAGTCAAGAATTTTTGCATATTTGTATGCCATGGACTGGAGATAAACTGTTGGAATACCCCACTCATTCATCATTCGCCACGGGCTCATACCTGTGCCGCCACCGGCTCCATCTATGGTAAGTAAATCAATCTCGCCTTCGGAAGAGTATTTAATGGCTTTTGCCAGATCGGAAGGCCTGTAAGCGCCTGTCTTTAAAAATATATGCCTTGCGCCAATTTTTCTAAGGTGCTCGATAGTATTCATAAAGCCATCTCTGGTGGGCATGCCTATTCTGGAATGTCTCTCAAACTCTTTAAAATCACCATGTTTGAAAGCTTTTTGAACATCCGGGTCAAGTGGGTCAGGTAAAACAATATAACCTCTTTTTTTTATCTCGATTGCCCAGTCAAGGTTATTTATCTTTATTTCTCCTCCAATACTTTTTGCACCCTGACCCCATTTCAGCTCAACTGTTTCTACGCCCAGTTCTTTTATGGCATATTCCAGGACGCCGAATTTGCTATCTTCTACATTTGCCTGAACTACGATACCGCCGTATCCACCCTGCTGCCAGTCTCTGTAAAGCTTAACCCTTTTGATAAGTTCGGGAGATTTTGCTATCTTACCGTTGCCGTTGAACTGAGCAGCGGGGTCAATTCCGCATACATTCTCGCCAATAGTTAAAATGACTCCCGATATGGCTGCACCAATTGCAAGCCCTTCCCAGTTTTTCCTGGCAATATCTGTTGAACCAAGACCGGGTATAATAAAAGGCAATTTTAACTTTATATTCCTGTCTTTTCCTATTGCTGTCTCCAGTCTGACATTGGTAAAAACAGCTTTGTCGCTATCTTCTTCTATCCCTTTTGCTCCGAATGCAGTTCCCATAATATTGAAATGAGAGTAGTCTACGGGATAATCTTTCTGGGAAGCTGTAGTTATATCTCCGTAAGGCTGTGGATATAACACTTCGGTGCTTCGGTAAGAAGATTTGCCTATTTCACACAGACCGGGGCAACCCTCGCTGCAGGTAACGCACATTCCGCTAAAAGGACTTACATTGTCTCCATAGAGATTTTTTGTCCCTGTAGCTGTTGATGTATTTATTTTTGAATAACTCATACTAATCCTCCTTATATAAATTAATAAAAAGCAATAAAAAAAGCACAAAATCCCTATTGGCTACTTTGCCAATAAAACTTTGTGCTTCAACGCAAGATAGGCTTCTTTGCCTTAAATATTCAATTTTTACAGTGTAATAATAATATCAATCTATATTAAGTGTCAAATATTTTTTTATTTAGATATTTTATCTGGAAGAAGAGACCCGAAATCTTGACGTGAACGATTGTTCACTATATAATATTTTTTATGAATGAGAAACTTAAAAGAAGAATAGAGCTTATCAGAAGATTTTATTTTGAAAATAAAAGGATGCCGACTTATTCCGAGATTGCAGGTCTTTTTGGATGGAAGTCAAAGAACTCTGTCTACAGGTTTATTAAAAAAATCCAGTCGCTCGGGATAGTTGAAAAAGATGCAAAAGGCAGACTTATACCAGAGAAAATCGAAATGGCCGTTAAAGTTCTTGGTGTCGTGGAGGCCGGGTTTCCAAGTCCTGCTGAGGAGGAGCTGCTCAATACGCTTTCTCTTGACAGATGGCTTATAGATAATCCATCTTCTACATTTATGCTCAAGGTGTCAGGAGATTCGATGTCCGGTGCGGGAATTTTGCCTGGAGATATCGTACTGGTGGATAGGGCACTTACTCCTAAAAGTGGTGATATAGTGATAGCCAATGTAGACGGTATGTGGACCATAAAGTATCTGAAAAAAAAGGGAGGCAATTTTATACTTGAACCGGCAAACCCGGAATATAAAACAATAAAACCCGAAAAAGAGTTGGCAGTAGGGGGCATCGTAACTGCTGTTATAAGGAGGTACAGATGAATATGACCGGCGGAGCCAGGAATGGACCCCTTACTATTGCATCCTGGCCAAAAGCGATACTTCATGCGGATGCAGATTCATTTTTTACTTCTTGCGAGCAGGCTTTAAATCCTGCCCTTAAAGGAAAGCCTGTTGTCACCGGAGAGGAGCGCGGAATAGCTGCCTGTGTTAGTTATGAGGCAAAAAATTTAGGCGTAAAAAGAGGCATGCGGATAGGGGAAATAAAAAGGATGTTTCCGGAGGTTAAGATACTTCCGTCTGATTACGAATCCTATAGCCTTTTTTCTGTTCGTATGTTTGATATCCTTAAGGGTTTTTCTCCTGTTGTTGAAGAATACTCGATTGACGAGGGTTTTGTTGACTTAACAGGGTTCAGAAGGTCCTATCACTGCTCATATAAGGAAATAGGTTTTATGGTCAAGGAAAAAATTAAAAGAGAGCTTGGCATCACCGTTTCTATTGGCATAAGCCTGACAAAAGTTCTTTCAAAGATAGCTTCAAAGTTAAAAAAGCCTGATGGGCTGGTAGCTATCCCCGGCAGAGAAATTCATACCTATCTTAAAAATCTCCCTCTATCTAAAGTATGGGGCATAGGGCCAAATACTTCTTCTTACCTGGAAAAGCTTGGTGTAATAAAGGCTCTTGAATTTGCAGCAAAAAATGAGATATTCGTAAAAAAAAATCTCTCGAAACCCTTTTTTGAGATCTGGCAGGAGCTGAATGGTATAAGTGTTTATCCTGTAAAGGCAGAATCTAAAAATGAGTATAAGTCTATAAGCAAGGCAAAAACTTTTACACCGCCTGCGGAAGATGAGCTTTTTCTATACGGTCAGCTTTCAAAAAATCTTGAAGATGCCTGCGCGAAGGCGAGGAGGTACGGCCTGTTTGCCACAAAAATTATAATTTTTTTAAGAAGTCAGGATTTTAAGGATGAGGCAGTTATGTTAAAACTCAGCAGACCAAGCTCATATCCGCTGGAGATTCTGCCTATAGCTAAGAAAGGATTTTATCTTCTTTATAAAAAGAACAGACTATACCGTCAGACAGGAATTGTTCTTACAGAACTTGCGAGCGGAGATTCTTTGCAGCTTACACTTTTTGACAGTTCTCTAAGGGTAGAAAAAGCCACAAAGCTTTATAATGCTATGGATGAGCTATTTAAAAGATTTGGGAAGCATGTTGTTATGCACGGCTCAACTTTTTCTTCAGAACTTTATATAAGAAACGATGGATACCGGGGGAATAAACCACCGAGGATAGTTGAGTTGTTTAAAGGTGAAAGCAAAAGGCAGAGGGTGGGCTTACCTGTGCTGAGATAAATACCTGGGTTATAAGAATGTATATTTATAGAAAAAACGGGGATAAGCTTTTTTTATTTACCATCCACGGCTTGCCCCGCCGCCGCCCGAGAAACCGCCTCCAAAACCGCCGAAGCCGCCGGAATGTCCCGAACTGGAAGAATAGCCTGAACTGCTTCTAAATGAGGAACCGCTGCTTGTACCACTTGATTTATATAATTTTGGTGTTTCCTCAATCTTTTTTTCGTAGAAACCACAGTATTTACATTTTCGCTCGATTTCAATTTTACCCTTTGATTTGTAGGTCGATTTTTCAATTGTGGTCTGTTTTATTGACAAACCTAATTTATTGCAGCTCGGGCATTTATGAAGGCTGATGTAGTATTTTAAAAATATTATAAGAGAAATCAATATAATTATAAAAAATGGGAAAAGAACAACTGAAGTTATAATTAATGGAAGGAATTTAACGAGAGCGGGTTCTTTTTCAAATTGACTTTCAACTATGTCATATGTTCCACCAATCTGTCCCATTCCCTTCTCTACATATATCTGGTCTCCAATGGCAACAATAGCATTATATAGACCTGTGTAGAAATCACCTTCCTGAAGCCTGGGGATAAGTATCTCATCTAAAATATACCCTGCCTCAAGGTCTGTAATAACACCCTCAAGGCCATAGCCCACCTCCATCCTTAAGGGCCTGCTTCCTTCCTCTCCTTCAATACCTATAAGTATAAGGATTCCGTTATCTTCCTCTTCTTTTCCTATTCCCCATTTTTCAAAAAGTCTTAGTGCATATTCTTCCTGGCTTAACCCTCCAAGGTTATTTACTATTGCTACTGCTATCTCGCTTCCCGTGTCTTTTTCTATTCTAGCTGATAGTTCTTCAAGCCTGTCTTTAGAGGTTTGGTCAAGTTTAGAGGCATAATCGTTTATGTAGCCGGAATAATCCGGAAAAATAACATCATCTGTTTGAGAAGTGCCGGATTCTTGTGGGCTATCTGTTTTGGATATAGCCTCTTTATTAGAGGCACATGAAGAAGTAAAGAATATGCTGAATAGAATCGCAAATAAGCAGATAGAAATTATAAATAGAGAGGTAATTTTTTTATGTTTCATTTAAAGTTTTCTAATTATAAATTAATGAAACTGGAATAATGATCAAAATAATTCTATTATTACGTTAGAAGATTGTCTAAGAGAATGATTATTTTACAAATTAGCTGAGCTATAAATAAGACTTTATAATTTTTACAAACGCTTTTAAATATAAGGATTAAATCTTGCTTTGAGATGATTGCAATTGTACTTTTTTTGTATGAAAATCATTCTGTCATTACTGGTATCTACTGTAGTCTCCGATAATGCTTTCGGGATTTAAATTGTCTTCAAATTCACTGTAGGGTATTGTGACCGATAAACCTCCTGCTGCATAAGGTGCTACCTGGTAAGGGAGGAATTTTACCATTAATCCCCGGGGTGTTGCAAGAAAGTTCCTGAAGTTTTCTTTATTACCGGGGTCAGTGCCATTCTTCAGTAAATTCATGTCGGGTTCAAATCCCATATCACTAACCTGCATTGCAAGACTCTCTCTGCAGTATTCAGAAATTACACTATAATAATCGTATCCTTCCTTGAATAATTCTCCTATTTCTACTGTCTTTATTTTTTCCGGGTCAAAATTAATAGTACTGTAGTATAACATCCCGTGGGCTCCTCCTAGGTAAGGGTAAATATCAAAGCATATAGAAATTGCATTTTTATCATACATGGCAACGGAGTAATCTATTGCTAGAAAATAATTTGAGTCAAAATTGCTTTCTTTATATGAAGATATCTCATTTTTAAAATCATTTATTATGGAGAGAATTTCATCCTCATAAACTATCGTGTTAATGCTCTCATCTCCTTCACCCGCTACAGCGGATTGGAACTCTGGATAAGAAATATCAATTATGTAATTTTCTTTCATATTTTCTTCAAAAATTCTTTTGTCTATCAGCCTGCTGTAACCTGCTGAAGCCCCCTTAAATTCATTTATCTGGAGCAGATACATAATAGAATCAAATGTTTCATACCACTCCAGTACCGGAGCTGATGTATCTCCATTTATTAATTTTTGATAAAAATCCTCCTGGCTATCCTGATTCCATGAAATCTGCCCGGGACAATTTTTATTATCATATGAGAAGTACTGGTTCATATTTTCAATTATTTGCCCGGGACTGGCTGATAGTTTTATCTTTACCCGGTAATCATTATTGTAAAAGAGAGCTTCCCGGTCAAATGTTACACCACACACATTATCATATTCCGCCAGAGTCAGAAATTCTTTTACGTTTGTATCGAATACCCCGGTAAGTTTTCTGGAAGATTCAAAGGAAGAATCAGGGTAATTGCCCGGTAAACCGTTTTCAAGAGACGCTTTCTCACTTAAGACATCTTCTTTATTAGAACCTTTCAGGCTTTCTATGGGATTTATACTGACTTCTAAAAAAATGCCGGGATATTCTCCTGGCTGTTTTATATGTGAGGAGATGACAAGGCTTTCCTGTGGATAAATAAATGCGAAATTTGCTTCGCTGTTATAAAACATTATATCATTTTCTAAACTGCATGGTTCCTCATAAACGATATCATTGTTATTCTTATCTCTGTCGGATGATTCAGAAATTTCATTCTGCTCATCCTTTTTTTCGCTATCGTCAATATATTCTGTTCCCCGGACAGCATCAGGGACATTATCACTTGACTCTTTACCGTCTGTGGAGTTTAGATTTTCTGTTTTATCGCATGAATTGATAATTGATACTGATAACAAAAGGCAGACAATAATGATGATAGTCAGACAATATTTCATTATGAAAATAAGTAATTTCTTTTAAAATTTGTTGAATCTCTTTTTTTAAAAATTTCAAAGAATCTATCTTATATTATAACAATATAGAAGCCAATATTATAGAATGTATTAAAGACATCTGTTAGAAAAAAACCTGTAAAAGGGCTATAATCATCTACTTAGATAAAGATGTTATATTCTGAAGTCAGTTAACGATTTTTTAAAAGAATATTTTAGGAAGGTTGAATCAATGCAAAAAAAAGCAATAGAGATATTAAAAGATATGGATAGAAGCTCAAGGGTAACCGGAATTGGGAGTCTTCCTTTTCTTGATGAAAATGAGGCGTGTGACCTTATTTTGAAGCACTGCCCTGATATTCCTTATGTGCCCCAGCTTACCAAAAGGGATGTAAGGGAAAATATGTTCCTGCAGTTTGCCGAGAATTTGCCCTGTGTTATAGAGGATTATGAAAAAAAACAGGCTTTTTTTGACGAAGAAGCAGACAGAGAAAAAAGTATGGCTGAGTTTTATGATTATGTGGCATATAATTGTTACGAAAATTTTAAAATTAGCCCCGAATACCTGAAAGCATTTTATCCGATGCTTGAAAAATGCAGTGATATAGATAGCTCATTTATAAAGACACAGGTGACAGGTCCAATTACCTATTTAATTTCATTGACCAAAAAGGATAAACAGTCAATGATTTTTGATAGTGATTATGCCGAAGCCATAACACTCGGGCTGGCAATGAAGGGTTTATGGCAGGTTCAGGAAATTAAAAAGGCAGGAAAGATACCCATACTTTTCTTTGATGAACCCTCGCTCTGGGGTCTGGGTTCAGCATATCTTGCTGTTAGCGATGAGAGAGTATCCTTTCTAATAGGTAACCTTATTGATTTTATAAGAGAACGTGAGGATAACCTGCTACTTGGCACTCATTGTTGTGGTAATACAAACTGGAGAATAGTTCTTGAGTCTAAAATTGATATTGTAAGTTTTGATTCGTATAGTTTCGGAGAAAAACTGGCGCTTTATCCTGAAGAAGTAAATAAGTTCTTAAGCAGGGGAGGATTTCTTTCTTTTGGCCTTGTTCCAACTGCTGAGTACAGGGAAAGCATAACTGAAGATGAGCTATATGATAATTTTAATTCCGTTCTGGAGAAATTCGAAAAAGGTGGCGTAAGCAAAGAAAATATATTAAATAATATTATATTTACTCCTGCCTGTGGTATGGGAACAATGAGTGAAGACGATTCTAAAAGAGTTTTTGAACTCACAGGTTCGCTGGCAAAACGGATAAAGTAAATAGTTTATAAAGATAAATAGTCGGTCTTCGTAATTTTTATTTTTTACTCTTTTACCCAGTCAATCAACATTATTAGAACAGGCTCATTTTTGTTTATAGATTTTTCGATGATTTGAGTATTTATTAGTTCATTTATTGTATCTTTTTCTAAATCAATTAGTTTTAGCCGTCCAATGAAGTCAGTGGCGTAGACATCGTAGGCAATATTTTTTCCGTCCTGTGACCATTCAAGGTTGGTTATTTTGCTTTTCTGCTCTGTTACGATTGTTTCTATCGAATCGCCGTTTTTATCGATTATATCTATCCTTGCATCTATATATTCCGGATAGCATCCGCTGTGGCTGTTAATTGACAGGGAAAAATCCTGGCTTCCATAGGGGTTCCATGAAATATCTGTTACATAACCTCTTTGTTTTTCAAAAAAATCTGTGCTGCCATCTTCAAGATTAAATATCCAGAGTTTATGGGAAGCTTCAGGTGAACAGGTATTTACATTGGTCGCTGAATAATAGTTTTTATATGCGACCATTCTTTCTTCATCTGGAGATAGTGAGAAGCTTGAAAGCGAAAGGTCGTTTGAGGGAGGGAAAAAGTCATTCCAGCTTATTTTGCTCCAGTCAAAGTAAGTAAAGACTTTTGAGAAATCTTTAATCTCACCTGTATCAAGCGAAACTCTTATGAATTTAAAGCTGTCATTTTCTATGGCTATAGTATAAAAGTAGTTATCTATTACCGAGAATTGTGAAAAGCTTGAGAATAGCTGTCTGTTATAATTATTTTCAAGTACTGTTTTTTCCTGGTCATTTTCGGTATTTCTTATGACAAGATTGGAATCGGAAAGATGAGGATTAAATTTTTCCATCAAAAAACTGCTTCCTGCATTAATACTGGATTCTTTTTGAACTGTCATTGGATATGCCAGATATCTATTTCCAGCCGAAGCGAGTATGTCACCGGGATATCTGTCTGATGGAGAGGTACTGATTTCGGCGCTGCTGTTTGTTCCAAAGTCAGCTGTAACCATTATCTGGCCCTTGATATCCCAGTTAAAAAAAATAAAACCATGAACTTCCGAGCAGGGATTATTGGGTGAGTATATGTAGTAATAGTTTGTAAGTTCCTTTGATGTTACAAGGCCTGTTGGGTATTCTTTTAAATTTAATATTTTATTATCGCTCCCATCGGGGTTAATTATTCCTCCATCCAGAAATTCGCTGAAATTAAGAAGGTAACATTTGGTTCCCGCTGTAACGATTTCAGAAACTCTGTTTCCGGCAAGCTGGTATAACAGTTTATAGGAAGGCTCTTTTACTTCTTCAGAAATAGAATCTTCCTCTCCGGCGGTTTTTTCTTCTGTGGCTGTCCCATTTACGGCAGAATCTCCGGTTTCAGATTCTTTAACAGATATTTTCTGGTTGCTGCAGCCTGTATTTAGCAGTAAGAAACTAACAATAATAACAGATAAAATTAATAAGGGTAAAAGCATTATTGATTTTTGTAATGTCCTTTTCATTTTCTATCTCACGTTAAGTTTGTTTGAATATTTATTAATAAAATAATTTATATATTATTTAATATAAATTTAATAACATTATAACATAATCAAGTCAATAGTTTTAATATTTTTTGTTGAAATGTTTCTTATTTATAGCTGCTGTGGAATTAGATATTATTTTTTTATCGCATGCCTGGGAGATGCTCCTGTATCCCAGAAGCTTGAGATTTTCTCTGGAAGTGATTGACCGCTTTTTTTAAATGGTTTGTTTTCGGTTGAGATAATTTCCTTTGTCAGCTTTTTGTACGCCCTGGCACCTTTACAGGACGGGTCATAAGTTTTAATTGGCTTGCCCATTGCAGGAGCTTCTGTAAGCTTAACATTTTTGGGTATGATTGTTTTAAATACTTTATCGGGGAAGCTTGTTTTAACTTTTCTTATTACCTGTTTTGACAGTAATGTATTTAAGTACATAGTAAACACTATACCTGTTATTTCAAGAGATTCATTAAATTTTGATTTAATATTGTTTATGGTTTGAACAAGATGTTTGACTCCATCAAAGGCATAAAATTCACATTGAATCGGTATTATAACCTCACTTGCCGAGATAAGAGCATTGGTAGTGAGTATTCCTAAAGAAGGCGAGCAGTCTATAATGATAAAATCAAAGTCATCCCGTAAATTTTTAAAAGCGTTTTTTAGCCTGAACTCTCTTAAGCTTGATACAGAAAGTTTAATTTCTGCATTTGAAAGATGCTGGCTGGAAGGAAGCAATGCTAAATTATTATATGGAGTTTCAATTATTACATTATCAGGGTTATCTCCATTAACCAGAATATTATAGACGGAATTTTTTAATTTTCTGTAATCAAAACCCAGTCCAGTTGTAGAATTACTCTGGGGATCCATGTCAACAAGAAGTGTTCTAAAGCCGAATCCCCCCATATATGTAGCTATATTTACTGCAGTTGTGCTTTTGCCAACACCACCTTTCTGGCTTGACACGGCGATTATGCGTCTGGTTTTCTCTTTGCGGTAATTATAAGAATGTTTTGTTTCCATCATAAGAAATCTTATTGTAATAAGTTGTGAACATATCTTTTTATTATATATAATGTAAGACATGCTCTTCACAATTAAATCGGGATATTAAACTTGTATTATAGATTTATAACATAATTTTAGCTATAGGAAATTTTAGATTTTAATATTTATGTTATTTTTTTTAGAACTTTATTGTAAAATTAGATTTAATTTTTAAGACTCGATACAATTATTTATGAATAATATAGCCATAGTCACAGATTCAACCGCTGATATCCCCGAAGAATTATCCAGGGAAAATGATATAACCGTTATACCCATTAGTGTGGGTTTTGAGGGTAAGTTATATAAAGATGGAGAGGAGATAAATAGTAAAATTGTGTTTGATAAATTGAGAGAAGGCGTGAGAGTACATACATCCACACCTTCCGTAGGTGAATTCGTGGAAGTTTATAATGATTTAGTCAGGAATAAAAAGAAGAATTTGATTTATTCAATCCATCTCAGTTCAAAACTATCTTCTACAGTTAATGCTGCAAACCAGGCAAGGAAATTTTTTCCTGAAGCAGACATCAGGATTATTGATTCAAAAACTGCTTCTATCGGAATGGGGTTTATTGCTCTGGAAGCTGCTAGAGCTATAAAAAGGGGAGATAGCGAAAAAAAGATAGATAAGATTATTGATTATCTTATTAAATACGTCGGTGTCTTTGCAGTATTTGAAGATTTTAAATATTTATTTATGGGGGGAAGGGCGCCTTTCCTGGGAAAATTTTTGTCAATGTCCATAAGATTTAAGACTATCGTTAATATCAAAAATGACGGAAAGGTTGGCTTAATTAAATTTGTAAGAAATAAAAGAAATTCACTTATCGAACTTTACTGGCAGGTTAAAAAAATTATATATCCGGTTAATGGGAAAAAAATCGGAATATTTTACGGCGAGGATATAAATACAGCTATAGAGCTGGAGAAGATAATAAGAAGCGACAGCAAGATTGAAATAGATGAATTAATACTAACTGAAGTTACCACAGTAATGAGTGCTCACACAGGGCCCGGGATATGGGGAGTTTCTGTCTGCCCTGCAGTTAAATATGATTTGATTTAATAATTTATTCTTTTATTTTATATATAATGCTCTTATATGCTTATTTCAGGGTGAAAGTTACTGTGACCGGAATCATTACTTCCTTTTCAATAGTAGAAGTATCATAAGTCCCCCAGTCTGAAACCTCGGTGGAGTTGACGGGGAGAACCTGAACCACTCCAAGATTTGCAGACTTTATTGCACCTATAGTTTTATCGCTGCCTTCGGCAATCTTCTGGGCTCTCATTTTAGCATCATTTATTGCATCGGGTATCAATTCTATTCTTAGCTCGGGTAATTTTGAGTAATAGTACTCAAGGGACCTTGTGGAGAATATTACACCTTTATTTATAAGTTCCTGGGTACTTTTAGCCATATTGGTGATTTTATCTACATCGCTTGATTGAATTGTAACCTTTTGATTTAACATGTTTTCTTTTGGAGCGTTAGGGTCATACATATATAACTGTTCCATAAATACAGGAGTAATCGTCAGGTCATATTCGCTGAATCCGTTTTCTTCAAAAAATTCCAGAACCAGTTCCTGGTCATTCTGAATCATCTGATATCCTTCTTTTAAGTTTTCGGCAGGCACGGTTCTGGTAAATTCGGAGGTCCATATAGCAATATCGGAGGTAACTCTTTCTCTTACAGACCCGGTTACTGCAATAGTATCCTCTGGTGTCCTTACTTTATAAAAAGTAAAAGAACCAATTGAAGCGCTGATTATCAGGCATATTCCTACGATAATTGCAAAATAAATAATCTTATTTGAGTTTTTATCCGTCATTTTTTCCATTTTTTTATAACATATTTGGTGTGATATTAAATGTTTACGTTGAACTATTTATAAATCTTATCAATTTTAGTGGGCCTGTCAAGCGGAGTATTTACGGGTTATATTTTTCATGAAAAGTACTTAGCAACTAAAACACTAGTTTAAGATTTTTTTATTTTAAAAGTACCAGGCTTAAAACCATTACTATCATTCCGCCTGTAAAGCTTACCATGGGAAGATGAAGGTATCCGTATGATTTTGAAACCGGAAGCAGTTCATCAATAGATATAAAAACCATTAATCCTGCAATTCCGGAAAGGAGATATCCAAGTATTACAGGGTTCAGGAAAGGATAGAGTATAAGGGCTGTAATGAGTGCACCAATTGGCTCTACTACTCCTGATAAAAATGACCACAAAAAAGCTTTTTTCTTACTTCCTGTTGCCTTATAAACCGGTGCAGATACCGCAATACCTTCGGGTATATTATGAATAGCAATAGCAATTGCTATGGCAATTCCTAATTTTATATCTACCATTGAACTATAAAATGTGGCCATACCTTCTGGGAAATTATGTATTGCTATACCCATGGCAACAAACAGGCCGGTTCTCAACAGTTTGGGGTCAATCTTGCCATCCATTTTCTCTTTCTGGCCTATATATTCGTGAGGGATAAGAAAATCTATAAGGAATATAGTAATAAAGCCAACAAAAAAAGCTATACTTGCTTTAATAAATCCCAGTTCGTCAAATCCTGCGGGAAGAAGTTCAAAGAATGAAATTCCCACCATGACCCCTGCTGTAAAACCAAGAGCTGAGCTCATAAATCTGGGATTTTCTTTTTTAAACATAAGGCCTATTAAGCTTCCTATGATAGTGGAAAGCCCTGCCAGAGAAGTAAGCAATAGAGGTTTTATTAACTGAGAGTCCATTTTTTTAAAGTATTTCTATTGATAATATTGCAATAAATCTATCGATTATCTGTAAATTTTATTGTTTATTAAGATTTTTTTATTTTATTTGTTTATCTAAAATTTGTCTACAGTTTTAGCAATCTATAGGTCAATTACAGCTATCCTTAACACGGGTACAATCTTTAATTAAAAATAATAGAGGTTATAACTTGTTTATTGCAGCTATAGCCAATGTTTTAACCCTGCTTATAATGTGTGAAATTAGTGTTTGGGGGTTAAAAAATTAAAGTTTACCTTAAAGAAGGCGGGTTATTCATAAAATTAAAACTAAATAAAAAGTATGATTATTTTAGTTAATTAATTATGTTATAATAATTTAAAATATTATTGGAATTAATAGCACATCTGGATATTAAGGCAGGAGCATAAATGAATATTAATAGAAGCAGCAGGTTTTATACTCTTGAAGAGGTAACGGAAATGCTCGGCGTAAGTGAGCAGGAAATAATGAATATGATTACTCTAAAGAAGTTGCCTGCGGTCAAAATAGAACAATCAATACAAATAAAAGAAGAAGATATAGAGAGATTTCTTGACAGTCTGGGAAAAAATGATGTTGAAGATGAGAATGCTCCGAAAGTGAAGGCCGGGACAGAGGTGCAATCAGAAGTGGCAGATAGTGCGCAGGGAAAAGGTATAAACCAGACAGGATATATGGTAAAAGAAGGGCTTGAAGATAATATTATAGAGTTAGCAAAGTCATACAGGGGATTGTTAAGGAAAAAGCAGGAACTTGAAGAGGATATTAATTATCTTCAGTGCAAGTACGATGAGTTTAAGAGTAGAATAAGAAAAATAATATCGGAAGAGTTTAATTTATTTTTAAAGAAAATAGACGAGGAAGATTTACAGATAAGCGAAGGAATTATGGAAAATGATTTTAACGATGATTTAGGTATAGATAATGATATTGATACGATAGAAGATGACGAAGGGGAGGGTTATAATAATAAAGAGAAAACATTTCCGAAAGATAATGGAGGAATGACAGAAAATCTGATATCAAAAAGAGATAATAAAATAGAGCTGCTGGAAGACGGAAACGATGATTGATAATTTTGTGTCTGGATAGTTTTTAGCTGATTCTTTGTTGTTGGTAGATTAGATTTTTTGAAATGAGGGTTTATAATTTTTTAAAAAAAATAACTTTGGTTTATCATATGAGAATAATGCTTTAGGAAAGTCAGAGGTGATATTTAACTTCTGATTTTTTTTAATAATATATTGGATTTAGATTGATTATAAAAAATTTAATAGTTATGCCTGGAAATGGATATTGAAAGGATTACAAAAGAGCAGCTTATAAATAAACTGGTTGAAATGAACCAGAAAATTATTGCCCTCAAGAAATACGGAGGGCAGCTAACTAACTACAAAAAGTTGTTAGAGGAAAATGAGGGGAAGTATAAAAGCCTCCTTGAGACCGATTCCATCGGTATAATCATAATAGATGGCAGGGGAATAATAACAGAGTGCAATGATAATGCCCTTGAATTTTCAGGATACTCACGGTCGGAATTAATAGGTAAATATTTTACAAAGCGCGTTAATATCAGCACCCGTGATATCCCGAGATATCTTAAAATATTTAAGGATATTTTAGCCGGGAAAGAGGTCGGTTCATTTGAAATCAAGCAACACAAAAAAAATGGAGATGTTCTTTTCGGGGAAGTATATTTCGGGCCTTTAAAAAATAGCGATGGCAATATCATCGGCTTTAAGCTGATTATAAAAGATATTACCGGAAGGAAGAAACTTGAGGATGAATACAGGGAGGTTAAAGAGAAGTTTTCTAATCTTTTTGAATCTTCAATGGAAGGAATTATTGTTCATGACAGTGGAAAAATTATAGATGTAAATGATGCTTTTAGTGAGATTTTTGGATGTGATAGTTCTTATGCTACAGGCAGAAATTTAATGGATTTTATTGCGCCTGAATTCAGAGATGTAGTTATGGATAAAATTAATTCCGAAGATAAAAATCCATATGAAGTAATAGGAATTAAAAGTACAGGCAGTAAAGTATTCCTCAAAGCAACGGGCAGATACATGCTTAATAATGGTAAGAATTTAAGGATAGAGATTTTCAATAACATTAGTGAGAGAAAAAAGGCAGAGAAGAGAATCAGGTATCTTAGCTTCCATGACAAGCTTACGGAACTTTACAATAGGGCTTATTTCGAAAAGGTGCTTGTCAATATTTATAGAGGTAGAGATTTCCCTCTTAATTTTATAATTTGCGACCTTAATGGACTCAAACTGGTAAATGATGCTTTTGGCTATAGTGAAGGTGACAGGCTAATTAAGAGAATGGCTAAAATATTAAAGTACTGCTCTCGAGAAGAAGATATTATTGCCAGGTGGGGAGAAGATGAATTTTTTATTCTTCTTCCGAGGTCTACAGAAAAAGATGTGGAAGTGATTTTAAATAGGATAAAGAAGATTTGTTTAAAAACAGTTGACCAGAAAATCCCTTTGAATATCTCAATAGGTACTTCAACAAGAGATGATAAGAATCAGAATTTAAGGGATGTAATAAAAGAAGCAGAAAATAATATGTATAAAAGCAAGTTACTCCAGAGAAAAAGTGTTTATAATTCTATTATTCTGTCACTGGAAAGAATATTATGGGAGAAGAATCGTGAGACAAAAGAACATGCAGACCGTTTAAGAAAACTATCCATAGAGCTGGGGCGGGCAATAAACTTACCTCAGGATAAGCTTGATGAACTTGAATTACTTTCTGCTCTTCACGATATTGGCAAAGTGGGGATACCTGACAGGATTTTATTGAAAAAAGGAAAATTAAATTCGAAAGAATGGAAGATTATCAAAAGACATCCTGAAATAGGATATAAAATTGCAGAATCGACCCCTCAGATAGCTTCTATTGCGGATGATATCCTGTCACATCATGAATGGTGGAATGGCTCGGGTTATCCACAGGGGTTAAAAGGGGAGCAGATACCAATTAATGCCTCAATTGTTTCAATTGTAGATGCCTATGATGTTATGACTTTTGGCAGACATTACAGACCTGCGATTTCTGATGAAGATGCGAAGAAAGAACTTCTGAGATGTTCCGGTATACAGTTTAACCCGGTTCTTGTAGATAAGTTTGTTATGCATCACCATAAGATAAATTGAAGCTGAGAAGTAAATAAAGATAAATTTTAGATATTACTTAGATTAGAATTAGAGTCTGTAAATAATTTTGTGTAAACCTCCAAACCAATATAAAATAAAAAGGTTTAGAGGAGGACACAAAAATGTCAATAATACCCAAAGACCAACTACGCAAATTAATTAAAAAGTACAATCTAA
>Ga0307427_1000408_pt1 | contig 27929 bp, 38 predicted proteins | sample SalMarWE160190MG_FD_202162 | JGI IMG/M metagenome (GOLD analysis project Ga0307427, IMG submission 202162) | Salt marsh sediment microbial communities from the Plum Island Ecosystem LTER, Massachusetts, United States - WE1603-190 | ecosystem: Environmental > Aquatic > Marine > Intertidal zone >... | reverse complement strand
TCTAGATGATATATTGTTAGGAGATACCATTGGCTAAGAGAATAAAAGAAGAGTCCTTGGAAATAAGTGATCTTTCCACTGACTTTAGGGGAATAGCTGGTTGGTTTTCCAGTGGAAATTATCTTTTAGACGAAATCTTAGGAGGAGGTTATGCTTATAGCCGATCCTATGAACTATATGGGCTGCCATCGTCTGGTAAATCTCTTTTAGCACTTGAGGCAGCTAAGAGTGCACTCGCAGATGGTAAGAATGTTCTATTCTTAGATACTGAGAATGCTTTATCTCAGAATCTATTAGAGGGTATGGGGTTTGTTGTTAAGATAAATAAAAAGAAGATGGATATTAGCTATGCCGGTAAAAATATGATATATGGAAGTCCGGATACTATGGAGGATGTATTCGAGACTATACATAGAACAATAGATATTTCTGTTCAAAAGGATTTGCCAATTCTTGTAGTGTGGGATACCGTAGTGGCAAGTCCTCCAGTCGCCATGGTAAATGCAGATTCTGAAAAAGCATTGATCGGAATAATGGCAAGGCAATTATCATGGTTATTTCCCAAATTAAATTGGAAATTGAAGACATCTAAAGTAACTTTGTTAATGTTGAATCAGGCAAGACAAAACATAGGACCTTTCCCCATGATAACATCCCCAGGGGGGTGGGCAACTAAGCATTATCAGACTGGTAGGATATTTCTAAAAACTACTGGAAAGTTTACTTTGGGGGATGATCAACTTGGTAGTGTGGCTACTCCAGTAATTGAGAAGCTGAAGGTAGCCCGTCCTGGAAGGCGTGTAAATCTTGCACTTGTTAATAATAATCATGTACAAGAATTAACAAAAAATGGTGTAAAATATCTTGGGATAAGTGAGGCTTACAGTGCATTTTTTGCCTTGAAATATTCTAGCAAATTCAAAACTGTTGGATCTTGGTTTACGCTAGATACAGAACAAGGGGTTTTGAAATTTCAGAAAAGGACTTTTCCAGAATTATATGATAAAAATAAAGAAGAAATACGCAAAATAGTTATAGAGACAGTTAAATAGGGGGATAGCTTTAATAATGTGTCTAACAATAATACTCTTAATTATAGGTTGTATCTTTATGTATGTGGGTGCAAATTTTGTTCCTTTTGATACGGATAATGATTTTTCCTTGTAAAAATGTCTAAATTTCCATTTATTCCGAGAATATTATTACTTATTGGTTTGAGTATGGTATTTTGTTCATCACTATTTGCTGTTATAATTGTAATTAGTAAATATAACTGAAAGTAAAGGAGCCATGTATGAACGTCAAAAGCGACAATAGCCGCAATGGAACCGTCCATGTTGGGGTAGGGAACGATCCGGACATCTGCATTGCCATCTGTGGTGCTTCTGAGGACTACCGTATCTGGTCCCATTACAAGCATCTTGCGTGGCACCAGACCGATGAGAAGGCAAACTGTAAACGGTGCCTGAAGATAGAGGCAAATAAATGAAAGCAATGAATGCGGCGATCGAGGCACTTAATGAAATCGAAGCTGTCTGGCAAGAGGCATATTCATTTGAGTTTGTCGATGACGTGGCGCGAAAAATGGCTCCCAGGATATTCGACCATATCCGGCGGCACCTGAAATTACGGTTGGAACAGTATGAGATAGATGTTGAGCAACTGCGGCAGGCTGCGGCTGCTGGGCTTGAAGCACTTGTTGGGATCGATACAGACGAGTATGGCGATCCCAATAATGGTCCCACTGGCTACCGAGAGGAACGGGAAGCTCTGCAGACTGTCCTCGCCGCACTCCATCCCGAGGCCATCACGCCCCAGCCAACAAGCGTAAATGCCCAGTATGCGGCGGCACTGGCAAGAAGGGAGGGAAGGCTGATGACTGAACCCATGCCCGTTAAGTGTGCAAACATAGATTGTGTCTTCAATGAAGACGGCTGGTGCAACCGTGCCCCAGATTTAGGCATCGAGCTCGATGAGCTCGGCGTCTGCGACACATTCCGAAAGATAGAGGAGGCCCCCGATGGCGACCAAAGATGACATTGCACTGTTGGCTGCTCAAGAGCCGACTACATTCCTGATAGCACTGGGAGTTGCTAAACACATTCTCACAATACATCCGATGCCTGCCCCTCGGAGCGACGACGTGGCGCAGTTGGCATATCTACTGGCGATTCAAAAGAAGGAGGCCCCCGATGGCAAGTGAGAGAATCAAGGAAGGAACCGTGAGGATATGAGCTGGTATCTGGGGTATATCGCCCTGTTTGGCATCCTGCCAAGTAGCGAGCCTAACGAAGATGTCGCTCGTGAGCATTGGCACTTATTCATTACGTTGCCAGGAATTGGGGAATCTCTAATTATGGGCAATGCAGAATGTATCATCGATGTAGTATATGAGCGCCTTTATGTAGTCCGAGCCGATTATATCCGGCACATTCCAAGCGGCAGGATGCCTGACATGCGGATAATAACAGCTCGTCCTGTTTTTGATGCCCTCCGAACTAAGCCCTTGAGTGAGATAAACACGAGCAGTTTTCCAATATGTGCCAAGCACACTAGAGGCCTCGCTTTTGAGAGAATCAAGAAAGGAACCGGTGAGAGTATGATGACCAACACCGACAAAATAGCATATCTATTCGCCAAGTTTCCGCCACCGTGGAAGATACAGTACCATCACGGTCGAAGTGGTTTCTGGTGGTTTGCAGATGCCAATGGTGAACGAGTATTCTTGAACTTCCAGGGTGTAAAGAGAGGCATCTTAGCTCTCGTCAACCAATACAGAAAGGAACAGTGAGGTGAATATATGAGACAACATAGGAAGGGTGAAGTGGCTATTGTGGCTGTTAGTAGGGATAGAAAGGGGCAATAGAAATGACAAATGCAATATCTATTGTTGCAACCGCGGATACCCATATCCATAATTTTTCTGCTTTTGCTGTTAGGGGTAATTCATATAGCAGACTGGAAGATGCAATAGAGGTTTTGAATAAAATTGCTGATGTTGTCTTGAAGGAAGCACAAGGAGGCAAGGATGTATTTTTTGTTCACTTAGGTGATGTCTTTGATATACATGATCCCCTACACAATAAAGTTGTTGCTCCTTACCTAGACTTTGCTGAAAAGATTGCTCCATATATAAAAAAGCATATCATTTTGGGGGGCAACCATGACAAATGTCATCTAAATTCATCAGTAAAAACTATGGGGAAGGTTCCTGGAATTGATGTTATGTGCTCCCTGAAGAGTATTGAGGTTGGTGGAATACCATGCACTTTTGCACCATGGGGATATGAATTGCCGAAGCGCTATCAAGGAGGCATTTTATTCTCACATGCTGAAATTTCTGGTGCTATAATGGGATCCGACTATATTTGTAGGGGTTCCACTATAAATTTTAGTCCTAAGAACTACATGTTATCATTATTTGGTCATTTCCATCGTCATCAACAGTTGGCAGATAACGCTTGGTATATTGGCAGCCCTCTACAATTAAATATGGGGGAAAGAGGAGATAAGAAGTATATAGCAGTAGTTGTAAACATTAAAGATAATGATTATGATCTTAGATGGGTTGAGAATAATTTTAGCCCTAAAATGGTTCAATTAGAGGATATAGGGGATAGTAGGAAGCTAGAAGGTATAATGGGTAATTATGTTAGGGTTCTTAGCTCTTTGCCAAAAGAGCATAGTGAGTTTAAGAACATACTAGCTATATTGGAGCGTGATGCTAAATCTTTTGATTTGCTTCCTATGAATACTACTCCTATTGTTGAACGTATGGATATAGGGTTTGAGGATGATTTTGAGGAAATAGTTAATAAGGTACTGGAGTATAAAAAGATAGGGGAATTGAATAAGGGTAAGTTAAAAGAGATAGCAAAGGAAATATTTATTTGAAACCTGTAATAGAGGATGGTGCAAATGACTATGGAGTATCAATATGGTCACATTAAACTATATAAAGATCAACAATTTTATGATCCTTAAAGATATTGATCTAAAGTTTGAAGATGGGATACATTTCCTACGTGGGGAAGTAGAGAATTGTTCTTATTCAAATTCCAATCATGCTGGGAAATCATCCATTGTTGAAGCACTATGTTGGTGTTTGGGTAACTTTACAATTCGTTCAATAAGAGGGGACGATGTAATCAACGACTATGCGGATAGATGTCGTGTTGAAATTGGTGCTAATGTTGACGGTAATGATTGCATCATTGTTAGGACCAAGGAAGAAAAGAAGGGGTCAGTTGTAAAGGTAAATGACATGGCACCAGAGGAGAGCGAGGAGTTCTTACAACATGTATTTGGGGATTCTAATAATATCCTATGTACATTGGTTTTTGCACAGGATGCAATGGACCATCTTCATTCAATGACTGGTAATCAGAGAAAGGCATTGATAGAGGGTAGAATCCCACATTTCTTGAGATTGGCAGATGGCAAGGAATCCCTTGAAGTTAAGCTATCTATATTGCAACGAGAAATGTCTGAGGTTGACGCTAAGCGTGTTAAGATACAGGATAAGGTAAGTAGTGAAGCTGCCCATCTATTATCGCTCTCCGTCCAGCTGAGTGCCCTTAAATTGGATTTGGAGGGGAAGGAGGAAAGACTAGCTACTGAAAGACGAATTCTTAAAGGGCGTAAAAAGATTGCAGAAGATTATATATCTGGTGAGGATAGGTGGCTTGAGGTTTCTGGATATGAAAAATGGAATGATAAATTTACTCTGCTTATTGAACGTAATGATAAGCTAGAAGAGGCTCAAACCGAGGTTGAAAAGAAAGTTAAAGATTTAACATGGAAGCGTAATAATATTGATACCCAAATGAGCAAGATGGAAAATCTTGTCCCTTGTTTTGAGTGTGGGGATGGGAGTAATCCAAAGGTTATTAAACTCCCACAGATGGAACTGTCAGATTTATCAAAACTTCAAAATCAGATAGATGATCTTAATAAGCAACTAGGCCAACTTAATATGGAATTGGATAAAGTTAAAAGGGAAAAGAATGTAGCAGATAGCTTTTTGCATAATATCGATGATCAAATAGGAACCCTGATAGGAGACTGTAACGTAGAGATAAATGGCATTGAATACAAGTTGAAAGATAAATCTAATGGATCATTGGTACCGTTAGAGACACTAATTAAAAACAGTGAGGAATCAATCAAAGTATTTAATAAAGAAATACAACATTTGTCCGATCTATATAATAACTATGTAGATACAAATGAGCATTATTCCTGGTGGTTACGAGAAGGTATTGAAGCTATCCGATATAGCCTATATGAACTCTTATCCCCATCATTAAACAAGTACTTGTCAGATATAGTATTGGAAATGATGGATGATTCTGTTAGAATCAACTTTGTAACTCAGAAGAAGTTGAAAACTGGTGAATTACGAGACAAGTTTGAAATTGAGGTGGATAATGATGGAGTTAGTCGCAATGGTAATAGTAGGGGTGAAATAGAACGAGAGGACTTCTGTGTAATGCTTGCTGTTAGGAAAGCAATGGCAAGTATGAGGGGAACTACTAACTTGTTATTTATAGATGAACCATGTGCTTATTTGGATAGAATAGGTATTGAGAGATTATTGAATGTATTGAAAAAAGAGACACCAAATATAGGCTGTGTAATCGTTACTTCCCAGTTAGAGCAGATTGAAAGTTCAATAGATGATGTGATAACGGTTACTAGACGAAAAGATGGAAGTTATCTGACGTGACCAAGACTAAATCGCAAATAGGAAGAATGTCCAAACGTAAGGGAAATAGATTTGAGCGTAACCTTGCCAAGATTTTTAGTAATTGGGCAGGAGAACCTTTTAGAAAAGTTCCTACTTCTGGTGCATTCCCAAAGCAGGGGGAATTGGGGGTTGCTGCAAGGACGGTACTTGCTGGTGATCTAATAGCCCCACCATGGTTTCCATTTTCAGTCGAAGCAAAGAATCATAAAGATTACAGATTGGATGATATGTTACTTGAACCAGGAAAATATAAAATTCAGGAATGGTGGAAGCAATGTTGTGATGATGCTGAAAGTTGTGGGTTAAAACCTCTGCTTGTAATAAAGAGAGCCAGGCGACCAATATTCTGTATTTTCAAGCCATTTTTTCAAATGGACTTTCCAAAAACATATATTAGATTTCATATTTCAAACGAGAGTTTATATTTATTCAACCTAGAGGATTTTCTAGGTTTATTTTCACCCAACCATTTTAAGACACTCATTGTCAGAAAGGAGCAAAATGAAACCTAGACCTCCTCTGGGACTTAGACTTTTGATTAAACGTGCAACATTACATAAACAAGCAGCACATGTACAACCTCCTACAATTCACACTCGTGCCCGGCGACCTCATCAATCGTGCACGGAGAAACAATTGCATTTGCAGGTTGGAAATGAAACGGCTGTTGCTGAGTGATAGAAAAAATCGTTGATGGTGGAAGATGTTTTGTCCTAGGCTGTGGCCCTCAACTATCAGAAATTGATAAAAATACTATTGAAAAGCTAAAAAATGAGACTACCATTGGTACTAACACTTCCCACTACAAGTTCTGGCCTAGCATCTGGTATGGTGTTCATGCTGCACAGCTATTTATGTATTATAGGCATAAAAGACGATGCTTAGATAGGGGGGAGGATATAAAGACTAGAGGGATGTTTCAGATCTCCCGACCATTGGAAAAAGTTGCTGAAAATGAGTGGATTCTCCCATCCTACCATTCTCTATTGGGGGTAGAAAAAGTAGAATATCATCGCTCTATTGCTATGAGAAGGAGGGATACTTTTTCTAGAAAGATTATATATAGCTCTCCAACAGTGTCAGTCATAGCTACAGAGATAGCCGTTATGTTAGGATTCGATGAAATATATTTAATCGGGGTTCAGATGAATAGCTGGGAGCATTTTTTCTCTAGGGATGAAAAGACTTATCAGGAAGTGCTGCAAGATGCAAGAGCATTCCAAGCTCTTTCTCCGATATTTAATAGGAAAAATGTTGAAATGGAGCATCTTACCAGACTATTGATGACAGATGCAGAAAATCTTACCTTTTTCAGGTCACGTGAAATATTGGCCGAGAAAAATACCATTAACTCATTCAAAAAACTAATAGAAGATTATGGTGGTATATCCATGTATAATACTACTAGAGATAGCGTTTTATATGGTAAAATCCCATTTAGATCATTGAGTGAATTGTTTTGTAATACTAAAGAGGAGTTTAGATGAAAACAGGTGATGGCTGTAAAATAGATCTAGAAAACGTACCTACAAAGGTAAACAGTGCAGATGATCTGTTATGGTTGCTTGAAAAGACGGAGAAGGGGTATGGAAGGAAAACTGCAAGATTATCCGTAGAAGAACTTACTTTTTTATACGAGACGGCAAAAAGCTTATCGGGAAGTCCGCACTTACTTGAGATAGGTAGGATGTATGGAGGATCAACTATTGCGCTTGGAGTTGGTATGCCAAAAGCTGCTTTTTACTTTCCATAGATATAGCTGATATAAATGCGGCAGAAAATATTTTGAGATTGGGACTACAATCTCTTGATGCAAGTCATAAAAGCTGCTAGCTGATCTAGTAGAGTAGTCACAGATAGAGTTTCATTGGTTGTAAATGATGCAAACAACGTGGAATCATTACCAGGTTATTATGATCTTCTTTTTATAGATGGGGATCATAGCTATGATGCTACCTCAAAAGATTACAATAAATGGAAATATTCTGTTAAAAAGGGAGGACATTTAATCTTTCACGATGCGAATCCAAATCCAAGCTTCAATGATGTAACTTGGCCTTGGCAAGGACCTCTTAGAATAAGCAAAGAAATAGAAGAAAAGGAGAATATGTGGTTTAAGAAAGTGGGTAACCATGATACAATTGCTCATTTTGTTAGGACTAATAATGACGGACCTGTGTAAATTAAAGGACAAACATAGGGGAGAAGTAGTATTCGTTATTGGTGGTGGGCCGCAGTTAGGAAAACTTTCTTCGAGAACGCTTAAATGGTTAGAAAATCAAACCACTATTGGATGTAACCAAACTATTTATTACTTGAAGACTACTTACTGGACAACTGCTCATATTATATGGGCAGCTTTTTATCATTATCACGAAGCTGAAATGAATGGTTGTGTTCCAATATTTATGAACCCTCATAGTAAAGAGATGACTCAACCTTGGATGACAGAAATTAACTTTTGGACAGAATTTCCCTTTGTAACTGATGAAGAAATTCAAAAGGATAATGAAAAGTTATTACCTACCCCCGAACTTGGACCGATGAGAACGGAAACAATAAAGCTTATTCAACTTGCCGTTTATATAGGGGCTAAAAAGATTATATGTATTGGGATGGAAATGAACTCATTTGAGCATTGTTATACCAATGATGAAAAAAGGATAGTTATTCTAAAAAAAGATGCTATAAGAGCAAAAGGAGAGTTTCAATTTATCCCAGCTGATGATTTCATTGGAGTAGAAAGAACTGTTTTACCAAACTCTGCTCAATTACCTTTTAATCGAGTTGATGGCGGTTCATCTGTTCCATTTATGAAAAGAGAAGCAAAATATCTTGATATGGTTTTGAAGAAGAGAGGAATTAAACTGGTATGTGCTGCAAAGAAAAGTGCTTTAATAGATGCTGGAATTAAATATGAGGAGATTGAAGAATTGAAAGAGGATTAAATGGACTGTAAAATAACCTATAATGATATAATTGAAAATCCAGCTGCCATTAGCAAAAATGATTTGTTTTGGCTGCTTAGCAGAACAGGATATAATGAAAGCCTCTACACCTTTAAGATAGCAAAATTGTTAAGAGTAGAGGTTGCATTCCTATGGGATATAACTCGTAAGCTACCCACCAATGCAAGCATATATGAAATAGGTAGATATAGAGGTGGGTCAACATTGATTATAGGTATGGCTATGCCAGATACTGCCCATTTTACGTCGATAGATGTTGCACCTCCTGATGATATTATGGAGTTAATCATAATACTGAGCTATTAGTAGTAGATGCTAATGATGTGCATGTTGAGGAAAATTCAATAGATCTTCTTTTTATAGATGGGGATCATAGCTATGATGGTGTAAGTAGGGATTATCATAAATGGAAAGATTACATTAAAGCTGGAGGACATTTAATATTTCACGATATTTTTGATGCCCCAAATGCAGGTGGAGTGAAAGTCCGAGCGGAGGGGGTTCATAAACTATATGAAGAGATGAGAGTTGATAGGGATTGCCAATTTAAGTTTTGGACCCACGTAGGTTCCATGGGACACTATATAAAAAAATGGAAGTAGAAGATGTCTTTTATATCTGAAACGAAGGATTTATATAAAGGTGAAACATGCTTTGTTATTGGTTGTGGTCCTCAACTAGCAGATTTGACGAAGAAGCATATAGAAATAATAAGCAATTCCATATCAATAGGATGTAATGCCTCTATTTATTTATTACCTACTACTTATTGGGTGTCCTCATATATCCTCTGGTGTAACATTGCTAGAAATAGATTTACTATGAGAACTAATTCCATACATTTCCAAAATCCTAGAGATAATTATACCTTCAATGAGGAATGGATAGAAACAGTCCCATGCGATAAATGGCCGTGGATTATTGACAAGGAACTTCTTATTAAACATCACCTTAAACGTGGAATGGCATATAGAACAGCGGCCATGAAACAAATTCAGTTTGCTGCACACTTAGGATGTAGTAAGATTGTATGTATTGGCGTAGAAATGAAAACTGAGGATCATTTTTACACAAAATTTCCAGAGATATGTGAAAAATTGCATAGCGATTTTGAATTGGTTAAACATAATACAGGAATAACTGATGAGAGAAGAGAAAGATTTGAGCAATATACTTTAGGGGATAAGACAAAACCTAAACCAGCATTTCCAAATACAATTAAAATTACAAACGAGTTTGCATATATGGATGAAATTCTTAAGAGAAATGGAGTAGAGCTTTCTTGCACGTCTAAAAATAGCTTTATGATAGATGCTGGTATAAAATATATTCCATTGAATGATATACATAATTATAGAACTTTACTGGGGAACAAGACATTGACTATTTCTAAGATTGCTAATGGTGGAAGATGCTTTATTCTAGGATGTGGCCCACAATTATCAGAAATCGATAAAAATATTCTTGATAAATTGAAACAAGAAACTACTATTGGTACTAACACGTCCCACTACAAGTTCTGGCCTAGCATCTGGGTAGGATTACATCCAGGACAGCTATATATGTATTATAGGCATAAAAGAAGATGCTTAGATAGTGGTGAGGATATAAAGACTAGGGGAATACTTTTTACTTGCTTCCCACCAGTAAAAGTAGAATCCGATGTAACCATATTACCGCATTTCCACACTATTTTCAATTTAGATAGGGTTGAATATCATCAACCATATCCATACAATACCTTGAAGAATTTTACAAATAGGAGGATATATCATTCTTTTTCAATAGTAGTAGAGGCGATACAACTTGCAGTATTACTTGGATTCGATGAAATATATTTAATTGGTGTTCAGATGAATGTATTAGATCATTTCTACACCAGGTTACCAGAGATATATGACGAGATAGTAGAAGATGCTAGATCATTTGGAATGGAATCCCCCCCATTTACAAGAAAGGAGATTGAGTGTAACTTTTTAACAAAATCGTTAATGCAACCGTATAAGGAGCAGCCATTCTTTGACAAGAATATGTTGGATCAGAAAAAGATTGTTATGGATCATTACAAGTGGTTGAAAAGAGATTTCAGCGATATAAAGATATTTAACACATCAACCGACAGCGTGTTACAGGATATATTTGAATTTAAGGATTTTGGGGATATAAGATGGAAGAAAAGGTAACACTTTTTGTATTAACGTATAAGAGGCTTTGGGCATTACAACGATTTGTTACATCCGTACAGGAGCATACTACATATCCTCATCAAATAATAGTAATTGTTGACGGTAACGATATTGAATCTTATCAATGGGCAGTTGATAATAATTTGAATACTACATTAGTTTCATGGCAACGTGAATTTGTTGCACAGGCTAATCTGGGTAGTTTCATGTCAGATACTGAACTATTTTGCTTCTTCAATGATGATATGACAGCTACACAGAATGGTTGGTTATCTAGTGCTGTTGAAATGTTTAATACAAAGTTTCCAGATGGTAAAGGTCTATTGTCATTTGACGATAGTGTACAACCAGAAGGAATAGTGGCAACTTGTGGGTTGATAAGTAAAACGTTTGTAAAGACTGTATATGATAATACTCTATTCTACCCAAAATATAAACATTATTATAGTGACAAGGAATTAACATTGATTGCCAAAAAGATTAACTGTTATTGTTTTTCTGGAATCCAATTTCTACATTCACATCCATGTAGAGATCGTGCTGAGAATGACATTGTTTATACACAAAGTTATGATAACTATTGGGATAGTGATAAAGCTTTGTTTAATGAGAGGCAGCAGAAGGGATTTCCAGTTTGATGGGGGATACAATAAGAGACTTAGTATTTCTAGCTAATGCAATGTACAAGAGAATTCATAGGGAGGAATCTACTTTACCAGGAGAACGATTACTCGATCTAGACATGGTTGGAGCGAATTCTAAAATAACCCGTTCTGATGATCTTCTGTGGCTATTAAAGAAGTGGCCAGATGGTAAATATACAAGAAGGACAGTAATATTAGACAAAGAAGAAATGGAACTTTTATTTAATACTGTTAAACTCTTACCAGAGAAATCCAATATTCTTGAAATAGGTCGTTTGTTGGGTGGGAGTACTATTGTCTTGGGAACAGGCATGGGAAAAGATAGTCATCTTACTTCAATCGACAATATACTACGAGGTTGTGATAAAACTTTGGAAAAGGCTTTAGAAATATTAGGAATACGTGATCATGTAACTCTTATTACAGCGGATGCAAACAGTGTAGATTCACTGTTTGATTATTATGATCTTATTTTTATAGATGGTGATCATAGCTATAATGGAGTTAGTAGGGATTATAATAAATGGAAATATTCTGTTAGAAGAGGGGGCCATTTATTATTTCACGATGCTTTCCTTCCTTCAGCACCAACACCAGCAGAATGTGGATATGGTACTTACTTATTGATAGATGAAATTATACATAATGAATCTAAATGGTTCAAGCTAACAGAAACTGTGAATACTCTTGCACACTTTACACGAATGGAAAAAGATTGGGATGAATAAAACCACTAGAGTTTACGCTGTTGGTATTGTAAAAGATGAAAAGGATATTATTGTCCAGCAAATTAAATGGTTACACAATCAAGGTATGGATGGTATAATTGTAGCAGACAACATGTCAACTGATGGAACGTATGAATTGTTGAAATCGCTACATTACCCAAATTTGAAAGTAGTTATTGATAAAGTAACCCGTCATCATCAGAATGAGTCTATTGTTGAACTTGCTAATTATGCGTGTGACCTTGCCAACTCTACTGATTTATGGATTGTGCCTTTTGAAGCTGACAATTTTATTTGCACACCAGGCAAGAGAAATATAAGGGATTCTTTATTAGGTCTTGATGATAGTATAGGGGCTATTAAATGCAACGTCTATACCTATTTTCTGACAGAACTATCTGATGAGAAAGAACCAAATATTTTTAAGCGGATTCAGTACAGAGAAAATTGGCAAGTGGATGAATATATATACAGAACTGGGAAAAGTAGAAGGACAACTCAAGTATGTTATCGATATAAAATTGGTCGTAGAGTTCCTTTAGGATTTCACTATGCGTATGACAATCAAAATGAGCAAGACAAGGTACCGACAGATAGACGTTTCTACATGACAACTAAACATTTTCCAGTTAGGAGTAAAGAACATTTTATTGTTAAATATACAAAATGGTTAAAAACAATGGAAGATCCTAATTCAAAATGGGCAAAGCATACCTCTGGGATACATAGATATTACGGTAGAATGATTAGAGATGATATTAAAAAAGCAATGGCTTTATTCGAGCAAGATTGGGTTAAAGATTCTAAAGATTTAGTATATGATCCGCTAATAGAGAAGGTAACATAAATATGGGGTCAACATTTTTCTTTAGGGATGCTCCACTAATAGATTTAATTGCTGACAGAATTGTCCCATTATTCAAAGATCAGAAAACAATAGATATTTGGACTCCTGGTTCCTGTTCGGGGCAAGAGGCTTATACAATTGCAGCAATCTTCAGGAACAAATTATCATCTAATTTGTTTAATAAGATTAGGATATATGCTTCGGATATTAGATCTGGAATGGATGAAATTATAGAAGATGGTATCTATAATTATACCAAAGAGAGACAAGAAGTAATAGACTGGATTGAGACAGTAAATTCGATGGATAGGATTAAAAGCAAAAGTGAAATTTCAGACTGGTTTCTAAGAGACTACGATACAAGATTACAGGAATGTATTGACAAGGGGTATTTCGTGGGGGATAAATCTGGTATTACGTTTCAAATATCAGATGAGTTAAAGAGAATTGTTACCTACACATACCACGATATAAATACACTAAACCCATTAAGAATCGATAACTCAATCATAGTTTGTAAGCATTGTTTATGCCACTTCAAATCTGAACTTATGAATGGGTTTGTAAAAATGTTTCACGATGGATTGATTAAGAATGGTATATTTATAGTTGATCCAGCTGGTGGTAATGAAAGATTGAGAATTTCATTTATTGGCTATTTTACTTCAATCAAGATGGATAATTTACCAGGAAATTTATATTCAGATATATTTCCAACGATAAATGATTCCTCAATTTGGAGGCGGAGTTAATGTTAGAGATGGAGATTGGAAAGATAAAAATAGGCGGTAGTAATCCTTGCTTTATAGTAGCTGAAATAGGAGCAAATCACTGTGGTGATGTTAATCTAGCAAAAAAGATTATCAAAGCTGCTGCTGATTGTGGTGTCGATGCTGTTAAGTTTCAAAAAAGAGATATTGAAAGCTTACTATCCAAAGAGGGAATGGAAAGACCATACATAGGGAAGCATAGCTTTGGGGAAACGTATGGGGAACATAGGAAGGTATTAGAACTATGTCAAGATGAGTATATTAAACTAAAGAACTATGCCGAGTATCTTGGACTTGTATTTTTTGCATCGGCATGGGATATAAATAGTGTAGATTTTCTTGATGATTTAGGTGTTGATATATTTAAGACACCCTCTGCTTGTATTAGGGATTTAGAACTATTAAAATATCTATCAACAAAAGATAAGCCCATTATCATTTCAACTGGTATGTCAACATGGGAAAGTATAGATAATGCAATAGAGGTGTGTGAGAAATGTGATTTAGCTTTGCTACATTGTTGCAGTATGTATCCAGCCCCGTTTGCCGCTATCAATCTCAACGTCATACGTAATATGATCGGGAGATATGATAGAGTCATTGGATATTCTGGACATGAAAAAGGTATCGCTATTTCTATTGCTGCTGTTGCACTTGGGGCTAAGATAATTGAAAGACATTTTACATTAGATAGAACTATGAAAGGAACTGATCAAGCTGCTAGTCTTGAACCAGCTGGAATGGGGAAGCTCGTTAGGGATATTAGAGCTGTTGAATTAGCAATGGGAGATGGAGAAAAGGGAATATATGTTGGTGAGTTACCGGTAATGGCAAAACTTAGTAAGAGTCTTACTGCAAGAATTACTATACCTAAAGATAGTGTAATAACAAGAGAAATGTTAGTATGTAAATCTCCAGGTGATGGAATACCACCATTAGAAATTGGTTCCATTATAGGTAAGAGAACTTTAGAATGTATAGAGAAAAATACTTTAATTAAATATTCAAGTATAGAGTGAGTTTTAGATAGGACCATGAAAGATATTTCAGTTATACTTACTAATTGTAACTACAGCCAGTATCTTGCAAGATGTATAAGAAGCGTAAATAACCAAACGGTTAGGGATAGAATACATTTCATATTAGTTGATGATTCTTCATCCGACGATAGCCCACGTATAATAGCTCGACATGCAGATATTATAGATGAAATTTTAATGCTTCCAAGAAATGTTGGACTTGGAAATGCCCTTGATTATGCTCTTGTTAAAGTTCACGAGCAATTAACATTTCGCCTAGATGCTGATGACTATATAAACCCACTCTGCATCGAAGTATTGTGGAGATACCTAAATCTACATCGAGAGAGGAACGTTTGGGGGGCATCTATTGATTATTACTTGGAAGAGCTAGATGGAATTAGAGGTAGCAAATTAAGTGCTATTACTTATCCAATTGGGGCGGGTATAATGTATAGAACTGACAATCTATTGAAAATAGGTGGATGGGATCATAATTTTAGAATTGGCGAAGATGTTGATCTGGCACTAAGAATAGAAGCAGCTGGTGGTGAGATTAAGAATGTTCCCTTACCATATTACAATTACTGTCAACATTCTGATAGCCTCTCCCATGGAAATTTGAAGTCTGGAGAGTATAATGTATAATGTAGCGATTATTCCGGCAAGAGGAGGAAGCAAGGGAATTATCAATAAGAATATAAAATTACTAAATGCTCGTCCTCTCATATACTATACATTAAATTGCACATTAGAAGCAGCCATAGATAAGTCAATTGACGAAGTGTTTGTCTCTACTGATGATCCTTTAATAAAAGATGAGTCTATGTCATGGGGATATGTAAATATCATTGACCGCCCCAAAGAACTAGCTACGGATGATGCTACTACGGATGATACTCTAATTCATGCAGTTAAATGGATAGAAGAAAGGAAGAATAGAAAAGTAGATAATATAGTTCTACTACAACCAACTTCTCCAATTAGACCTCCTCATATTATTAGAGATATGATGGCACAGTTTAAGTTAGGAAACTATGATAGTATGTTATCAGCTGGTCAATTTCATGGATTTTTATGGAAGTGTATTTGGGAATTAGACGGGCAATCAAATGCTGCCCCCCTTAGTGGCAAGAGAGTAATGAGGCAAGAGCAAGATAAAATATACAAGGAAAATGGAAGTGTATATATTTTCAAACGTGATTTATTGCTTGGAACTAAATGCAGACTTGGAGGCAAGATTGGTCTTTTCGGGATGGGTGGTATATATAATGTTGAGATTGATAGTATAGATGACTTTTATATGGTTGAGAAATATATACAAGGAGATGAATAAAAAAATGGTCTGGATTTGTGCCGAGTTGGGAATAAACCATGGTGGAGATCAAAATCTAGCTATGGAAATGATTCGAGCTGCTGCTGAAAATGGGGCAAATGCTGTGAAATTTCAGCATTACGACCCCGACAAAATCTTTCCAACTAGCAAGGAAAGGAACAAGGAAGCGTGGAAATGTCATTTTGGGGTAAAACCTTTAACTCGGTTCCTAGAATATGCACATTCCCTACGAATAGCTTTTGGTATTTCCATCTTTGACAATACGGGTATGAATCTCATTCCAGTTCTCAAGCCAGATTTTATCAAACTGGCGTCTAGAACAGTTCTTAAAGATTGGGAATTTGGTAAAAAAGTTATTGATACTGTAACAGAGGGGCTACCAACTGTTGGATATAGAGTTGTTGCTAGCCTCAATACTGAATTATTACAACAAGTATCTATACCTCATCTTAATTCAAAATTGGATGAAAAGTATAGAGGAACTACTGCTATTGAATTTTTACGGCCTGAGCTATTCTCTCCAGATGTAAGCAGACTTTATTGTGTTTCCTCATATCCATCTACAGTTGGTCAATATGATTTGCTTGATTGGGTGTTCAAGGAGTATGATAAAGATGTTGGAATTGAACACTCCCCTAGATTTTGTGACGGGCTTTCTGACCATACTCTTGGGATAGGATTATGTCTAACTGCAATATCTAGAGGGGCTACTTTGATAGAGAAGCACTTTACATTGAATAAAGCACTCCCAGGAAGTGATCAGATATGTTCCATGACCCCATCTGAACTTGCTAGTTTGCGTAAATGGGGGGACGAGATAGAGAGGGTAAGACGACAAATTCAAGGTTAGAGAGTATGTGGGAGTTTATATTCTATCGGAGGGTATTAGATATATAAGGAATCATTATCCAGATATTCCTAATAATGGATATGTTAAAACCATATCAAATTACACGATACCAGAACAGGAGGCTACTGTTGATAAAGTTTGTTTGTTTTCTGTAATTGCACATATATCACATCACGAAATGTATAGGTATCTTTTAGAGACGTATCAGGTATTAAAATCTGGTGAAACCTGTGTATTTACCTTTAGGGAATGGGAAGATCCAGATGAATGGGGTAGGTTTTTATCAATGGTAAAATTGGATTCTGATCTGATTAAGAAAATGATGGTTGAGACTTTTATTTGTAAGAGTGCTCTTTTTGTGTGGGCAAAGCATCTTGGATTTAAGGTGGAGAGAATTTATCAAGATAGTGAAATATATGATATGGTTGGGATTCACCAAGCTATGGCTATATTTAGAAAGTAGGTGGGATTTATTATGTCAGATACTAGATATGTATCTTTTGATGATGTAGATTATATGAGTCGTAATGAAATAGATGGTTTTGAAGATATGGCTTGGTTATTTAATTGTAGCCCAGGCAATAGGAAGATTATTAGGATGGATTTTGATGAGGCTGCATATTTATATAGAGTAACTAAATCTTTAGGGGATTGCAATTGTTTAGAGATTGGTAGATGGCAGGGGGGATCAACATTTTTGCTAGCTGCTGCAACTACTCCTAAATCACGTATAATAAGTATAGATAAATTAGACAAGATACCCAAACAAAAAGATGGAAAGATTGTTACATTAGTTACTGAATCTTTGGTTAAAGCCATGTTACATTTTGGATTAGATTCAAAAGTAAACATTATAGTTGATGAATCCACTAATATTTCAGCTATTCCAAACATGTATGATTTGATTTTTATAGATGGGGATCATAAGTATAGTGGTGTTCTAGCAGATTTTAATCATTGGGCAAGATCCCTTAAAATAGGTGGGTATTTATTACTTCACGACGGTTTATATGGATTGGAGAGGGGTGATGGATTCTCCTACTCTGGGGTTCCAGTTTTAGTTGATGAAATAAAAACCAAAGCTAATGCGTATTTTAAGCTAGATAACGAGGTAGGTTCAGTTGTTGGATTTAAGAGAACAGATGTTAAGTTTCTTAAATTCCCACCACCTTTTAAGAAAGATTCAGAGGATATTAAAACTGTTTTGTATAATGAATAATATGTGGATGAGATCATACATAAGGAGAAAGAGTGGTTCAAGTTAGTGGGGAGTGCTCTGTCAACCGTTAAGTTCGTCAGGACTAATGGGAAATGGCCGGAACAACTAGACGTGTGAGGGTGTTTACTTAGTATAAGGGAATGATAGATTCCTCTATTAGTAAAACCTAAACACTCAGAGGAGTGTAAACCAACAATAGAATGGAGGACAGATGTATGTCAGTAGCTGAAATTCCAACTAGTGTGTTACAAGTTCTTGCGGCTATCGCAAAAGATGGTGTTGAGTTTGAGGTGGGTAAGGTTGATTGGTCTGGTGAGTTTCAGATATACCCCAACACGTCCTTGACGTGGAAGGTTATCACGAACGAGATACCCGGAAAGAACGGCAAGGTGCAAATGAAGTTAGAAATTGACGGACATTGTTTCACACAAGATTTAGACAATATATAGGAAATAGAAACAGCGCGTGATGTACTTTGCTATGGATTGCATACTGAGGAGTAGCAAGAACTTGAGGCTGCCCTCACCGCGTTAGACAGCAACACGCAAGAAAAGGAGGCTATATGAACGAGCAACTGAAAGCATTACTGGAGAAACACAAACTGCCGTGGGAAACACGTAGTATCAAAGGCGGCATTCCACAGGTGTTTGACTTAAATGGCCAGGTGGTATTAAGCAGGGATGTAAGGCAAGTGGCTATCACCCTCGTCAACCAGCAGCCAGCGGTCGAGCAGTGCAAGTCGCGCATTAAGGAGCTGGAGGCGGGCATTGAGGAACTATATGAAGAGAGAAGATTGTCTCAGATCAACGTCGAGAGACTGGTCGAGACGAGCGCAGAATTACAAGAGGTCGCGGCCTTGCGCGGGGACAATAACCTACCCCATCCTACTGATGACTTCGACAAACTCTGGACTGCCCGGATGCAAACGGCATGGGACGAACACAAGGTCGCCCTTGTCGCATTCCAGCCCAATCATTTCGTTGAGGTCAACGATATGATGCCGAAGTATTCAAGGAAGGCAGTTGAGTGACTCAGGGAGGCAGGGGATCGAGTTGTGTTTCTATGTGACGGGTTAGACGAGGTTGAATGGGCAGGAAACAAGGACGTTGAGGAATTAAGGGCCGCAGTCGCTATACTCCATCCCGAGGCCAATACCCACAAGCAAAGGGGATATGTATGAACGAGAAAGGCGTTAAGGCCTTGGGCCTTACGCTTAAAGGCGAACCTGAGCGCGATGATTATCGGCCATTTGCCTGGATACAAGCGCCCAGTATTATATGAGGAGGAGCCGGGGGTTATTACCACCATTGCTCTTTTCCAGGAAGAGGAGCAATCTGTATTGAAAAGGTACATTGAGGTTATTCTTATCTTTCTAAGGCTCACCAGACGATACTCCTACTTGTTAAAGATATTAAACCATCAATGTTACCATTCACCCATAATCAGAACTATAAAAGCTAGAAAGATGACATGGTGGGAGCGTCATTTCTCATGGCGGCCAAAATGTTATAGCCCTGGTAATTATTGGCGGGTAAGAGGCTTTGAACCATTAGAGGAGGATGATGATTATAGTTTACCCACAATACGATCTGCAGTATATTAGAGTTTGAATGAATAACTGTGTTAAGCATAAAGTAAGAAAGGAACAAGAAATGACACAAGTAAGTACAGAAGATAGAATAGCAGCTATACAAAAACCATTTGAAGTTGTTGTTGGGGGTGGAAATAAATTTCCAATACCGGATTTATCAAGTGTGGAGGATACTCACATAACAGACGAGGACTTTTGTAATGATGTAACTACAAATCTTGATAATCTGGAAAATGATTTAGAATCTATTAAATGTGTGGTTAGTGATTTAAGATATAGGATTTATTGGAAAATGATACGTCATCAATCACCACCTATAACATTAGAGGAAGCTTTACGTGATGTGGTAAAGAATGATAATGAAAAGCTCAGAGTTTGAATTGATAATTATGTTAAGCATAAAGTAAGAAAGGAAATAGAATGGAATTTGCACCAATTGTTGAGGGTTATATTGTACTTCTAGTCTGCAAGAATTGTCTCAAGGAATCTCCCGTATCAATAGATGTTGGCAAATCAGTTGATGATTATGTACGAGAGACACATCCAGTTTGTGGCAACTGTCATCTTGATTTAGAGGTGGTTGGTTGGCGAACAAAAAAAGCTATATAGCTATCTGAACTGTTAAGTATTATCTAACAGTTCATTATGAATATATATGAATGAGGAAATTAAAATTAGGCTTAACACAATTATCAATTCAAGCTGTATGGACGTCGAACTTCCACTTAATAGTGTTGATGTTATAGTAACATCTCCTCCATACTTTAGATGTCGTGTGAATAATGTAGTTACAACGTGGTATAGAGGTGATCCAGATTGCAAACATGAGTGGGAAGCAACTATTGTTAGGGGAATGTCTGGTGGGAAGAAGTCTAAGAAAGTTCGTATCAAAGGTACAGATAATTTTCAGATAACTACCGATCAAGTGTATAAGAAATGTGTTAGGTGTGGTACGGTAGAATGTGAACTTGGATGGGAATTAACATTAGAGGAATATGTTGATCATTTGGTTAGCTGCTTTGATAACTTCTGGTTCAGTCTAAAGGATTATGGTTCTGTTTGGGTTGTAATTGGAGATAAAAGAGATGCTAATGGATTCCTTTTAAGTGTTCCACATATCTTTTCAAATGCAATGCAACGTTCTGGGTGGGGTCTTATAGATGACATAACCTGGAAAAAAGATGATTGCTTTCCCCAATCTTGCAAGAATAGATATACTCAATCCACAGAAAGAATATTTAGATTTATTAAAGCAAAAAAACCTGTATTCTATGTCGATGAGGATAATCTTATAGTGTCTAAAAGTAAAATAGGCAAGCAGCATAAAATGTTTTTCACACAACAGTTTGAACCACTAGCACATACCAACGTTAAATCTGTGAACACCCCTAACAAGCATGAGGGCTATGGTGTTGGGACATATAGTGGGTTTGCCTATGATAGTAGAGATTACCCCTACGGGCGCAATCACAGGGATGTATGGGCAGTATCTAAGGGAGGGTTTAGCGGCAAGCATTTTTCTACCTATCCTCCACGGCTTGTGGAAAAGATGCTAGCTGGAACTTTACCATTAGGCGTTTGTTCTAAATGTGGATTACCAAAGGTGGTTGTATTCAAGAAGAGTAAAGTCAAGAGGGATAGGCCGAATGCTACAACACATAGATGTGAGGAATCGAGTCCTAGTCCAAATGATTACAGGGCTACCATGATAGAGGACGTTAAAATTGCCACTTGTGAATGTGGTGTTGGGTTCAATAGGTCAGTAGTGCTTGATCCCTTTGGTGGGGCAAATACTACTGGAATGGTTGCAAAACGTATGGGAGGAGATTACATTTGTATCGAGCCAAATACCACATATCCTGATAGGAGTAAAAAATGACGGAAATAATAAACCTCCTAGGAGGCGCAGGGACCGGAAAAAGCACAACGGCAGCTGGGCTATTCTACAAAATGAAGCTGGCAAACATTCTAGTTGAAATTGTTCCCGAATATATTAAAGGATGGGCATGGGAGCGTAGAAATATTACCAGTATAGATCAGCTTTACATTACTACAAAGCAGATGAGATTTGAATCCATTTTGGTAGATCAAACTGACTGGATGATTTGTGAATCTCCTATATTACTATGCCCAGTCTATGAGGCATTCTATTCTAAAAATAAATCAGAGGGCTTAATTGAGAGAATAGTCCCCCGTTTCATGTTAAAAATGTTCAACAATGGATGTTTTTACCATAACTATATGTTGAAAAGAACGAAGCCATACGTTAAGGCTGGAAGGTTCCAAACTGAAGCAGAGGCAAACGAAGTGGATGCTTTGATTGAGGAATGGATGGTGGAGCATGATATAGCATTCAAAAAAGTTGATGTGGGTGACGCTCAAAAAGTGGATTTCATTTTAGACGATTTAGGAATATATACACATGTACAAAAGGAGGATTAAAATGATAGATGGAAGCTTTCCACAAGATCCAGAGCCTGCTTTCTCCAATGCACTTGAGCAGTTGGATATTGAATTTGATAAAATATCACAAATTATCAAATTAGCAAAAGTGTTTGCTAGAAGATTTATTCCTTTTGAGCAAATAACAAAGCAAATTGAGGATGAACTTAGACAAGGGGAATCATTTATCTACACTACCCCAACTCTAGATGAGATTATAGAAATAGAAAGAAGGGAATATGAAGAGGCTCTAGAATAGTGGCAGTGCTTACAGAGGGGGTTTGCTATCCTAGACCACGCAAGGGTCCCCATAAATATTCTGGTGGTTTTAATGAGGGGGTGGAGAGGTTGCTGCTTAGAAAGGCTGGTCTATGGATCCCCTCAGAAATAGAGAAACAGATCATAAAGGATACTGATCCAGGGGAAATTAGGCATAAAGCTAAAGTTGATTGGATAAGAAAGAATAAAATGATCCTTCATCCATTTGGTGGCTACTCTGAATATGGGATTAAGGTGGATCTTAAAACTAGATATGAGCGCACTGATATTGGGGAAGTTAAAATGCCAACTGATGTAGTTGCAGATGCCCATTGCTTACCCTTTAAGGATAATACTTTTGATTGTGTTATTCTAGATCCACCCTTTAGCCCTGAATATGCTAAGAATAAGTGGGATGCTAAGCCTCCCAAGTTTAAGGTATATTCAAACGAGGCAAGCAGAGTTGTTAAGGAAGGTGGATTGGTAATAGTATATCACTGGATTGCAATGTCTAGTGTAATAAATTGCATCTTGGTGTACCGATTGCTTATAGAGGGCCGCAAATTTCAACATGGCCGTATAGTTCATTACCATAAAAAAGACACTAAGCAATATGAAACAAATAGGATGGAAAGGGAGATTAAAAAGCAAAATGTATAAAGCATTGACAATAATACTGAGGATCTTGGGTGTTATTATAGTTACAATCCCTGCTAGTACTGTTATGATTGTAAGCACCTTGCTGTTAGCAGTGTTTGCTATTATAGCACTATTTTTAGGCGCAGTTGTTGAATTCTGTGGCAGATCAATTCTTAGGGTGATTCGCCCCTATTAGGAGGAGCTTGAAATGAAAGACATTTGGAAGACAAAATATCCATTACCGTGGAAAGTTTATTATGATTGTTCAGGTACAAAAGAAAACCCGGTGGGGATTATGGCTGCTAATGGGGTCGCAGTAGTAATTTTTGAGGACGATCCTGGAGATGATTACCCATACGAGCAGATAGTTGCATGGGCAAATGCTTGTGGTGATATTTCTACTAACCTCCTATTAGATTTAGATAAACAGGTTATAGTAATAAGAAAAAATGAAATATATATTGATAACTGGGCAATTTCAATGGAGAGAGATGGAGAATATTTTTCTAGGTATGTAGCACCAGAACATATCAACTTTAGCCCTCGATTGATTGGTAATATTGACCATCACAATAGAATAGATGATAGCTATACAACTACTAGTAAAATAGTAAATATAACTGACAAAAGGTGCAAGACGTCTAGTGGTTCCATTTACTTGTTGGGTAAAATTGATCCAAGCTTTGAAAAGCATCTACATGAAAAGTATCCATATTGGAATGGAGAAGGAATCCCACAAAGAATTAAGGATTTTATCAATAAAGGAGATTGAGATGAAGTATTATATAGCAGTAGGCTTGATTTTTATTGTAATGCTATGTCTTGGATGTTCACCACCACCAGACTGGGTGCCACACCATGTAGAAGGTAATGTTAATAGGGTGCAAGCAATTTTTGGGTTTCATACAGCTGGCATTCAAATAGAATGGGCAGATGGTAGTAGTACGATTCTAATGCAACCTGCTGCAAGACATACGTCCAGACTGGAAGTGGTAAAAGGATGGCTTTCACAGATTAAGATAGGGCATTACTATCAGATTAGCTGGGAGTATGATAAAAATCCTCAATCTTCACACGAAATTTGGAGGGTTACAATACAGGAGATTGAAACAGTAAAATGACAATTAAAATTATCAATGACGACTGTTTGGAATATCTCAAACAAATAAATTGCCCATTTATCAACTTGACTGTCACATCTCCGCCCTACAACGTGGACCTAGGAAATAATAAATATAATAAAAATCCCTATGATCTATATGTAGATAATAAAGATCATAGGGAATATATACAATGGTTGCGCCATATTTTTGAACAGATATATCGACTAACTATAAGTGGGGGTAGATGCTGTATTAACATTGGGGATGGTAAAAATGGGGCAATTCCTACATCTTCTGATATTATACACTTTATGGTGAGTATAAATTGGATCCCAATGACTCATATTATATGGGACAAATCGCAATGTGGAAATCGTTGTTCATGGGGTTCCTGGATTTCTCCATCTTCTCCCTCATTCCCAACCCCCTTTGAACACATATTAGTATTCGCCAAGAGAACTAAGAAGCTGCAACATCAAGGAATAACAGATCTGACTAGAGAGGAGTTCATGGATTGGAGTTTAGCATTATGGAGATTTCCACCAGAAACAAGGCAAAAGAAAATTGGTCATAGTGCAATGTTCCCAATAGAACTGCCCAAGAGGTGTATAAAGATGCTTTCATGGGTTGGAGCTACTGTATTTGATCCTTTTGCTGGTGCTTGCACCACTGCCCTAGCAGCTAGGGAACTTAATCGTGATTGTATTTGTTGTGAGATAAGCAAGGAATACTGTGAATTAGGAATGAGGAGGTTGGAAAATGACTAGGAGAGAGTTTAAGCGTCAAATGAAAAATATTTTTGAACATTAAATAAGAAAGGGGTAATAGCTTGGCATTATCCAGTCGTGCACTTTGGTATAGTAGGTATTCAATGGGGGGCCATGAGGGATTTAAGCAAGGTTTACATAGAGTTGCGAATGCAATAGGTAAAAACCAAGAGCAGAAGGATAGATTTTTTAATGTAATGGATAAGATATTTTTCCTCCCAGCTGGAAGGGTATTAGCAAATGCTGGAACAGACAATCACCTACTTTTTAATTGTGCCGTATTACCGGTTGAAGATGATATGAAAAGTATCTTGGATACCAATACTAGAATGGGTCTTTTATGGAAAGCTGGTTGCGGAGTGGGAGTAAATATATCTCCCCTAAGAGCAGAAGGGTCAATAGTTAAAGGAGCACTAGGAGAGGCATCAGGACCAGTATCGTTTGTAGATATATATGATGCTACTGCTTCTACTATAAAGCAAGGTGGAAATAGACGTGCAGCTTTAATGGTGATACTTAATGATGACCATAAGGATATATTTAAGTTTATAGACGCAAAACAAAATGATAACATAAGATGGACAAATTGTAATATCTCAATAATGATAACAAATGGTCCTGAAAATTGTCCTCCTGGAGTATTGGATAGAATAGCAGAGGGGATGTGGGATACCGCGGAACCTGGAGTTTTATTTCTAGATAACATTCAAGCACAAGCTGGATGTGAGAATGTAGTTGCTACAAATCCTTGTTCCGAAGCTGTTTTGCCTCCATTTACTTTCTGTAACTTGGGGTCGCCAGACTGGATTGATATATGGAATAGTTCTACTTCTCAAGAGGATTTTCTTAATAGGCTAAAATCAGTTTATTATACATCTTTGGAAATGTTAGATAATATTTATGATGTTACTGATTACTGCTTGCCAGAAATGAAAGAATCTTCCTTAAAGGATAGGAGATTGGGTTCTGGGATCATGGGACTAGCTGATTATTTTATGGCAAATGAGGTAGTATATGGTAAGGATAATAGTCTCCAACTATTAGAAGATGCTTTAATAGCTAGAAATGAAGCTGGTGATAGATGGAGTATGGACTCAGGTAATCATAATGTAGTCAAGTTCTCCGTTGCACCTACTGGAACTATCTCCCACATAGCAGGTTGTTCTGCTGGTATTGAACCTATATTTCATTTTATTAGAAAGGAGAAGCATGGGGATGAGTATGTACCTTATATTCACCCAATGTATGAGAAGTATGGTGGCAGAGGTAAGAAATTGCCGGAGTGGATGGTTACGGCGGAGCAGGTCCCCGCCGAGGAGCATCTAGCTGTTCAAGCGTTAATACAAAAATACACAGATCAAAGTGTGTCGAAAACAATATGGATCCCTAAAGATTCAACATTTGGATATGTAAAGGATATTATTAAGAGGGCATATAATATGGGCATTAAGGGACTCACGATCTGGAGAGATGGTTGTAAGCGAGCTGGAGCAATTAGGAAAGCGGATAAGTGCCCAAATTGTGGGGCAATTGTTGAATCGGTGGAAGGTGCATGTTTTTTCTGCGCAGAATGTGGATATTCTGCCTGTTCACTATAAGGGATGTATGACGCCACTAGCATCTGTAAAATCGATCTGGGTTGATCCTGGCGCTATATATAAGTATTGTAGGAGTGAAAGTAGCATACTAATAAAGGAGCAAGCAAAATGAAGGAGATACAACCACTTTTTTTATTACTAATAGCTGGATGGGTAGTTGTAGGAGTAATATACATATATATATGGTCGCAGCGATCTCCAAAACCTGATTCAACAGCAATATCTGAATATTACGCCCCCTCAACGATAAGCCCCCTTGAAATTGGTATTGCACAAACCGAGTTTATACCGACAGAAAAGGCTTTGTATTTGCAAATACACACATTTAAGGGAACTTGCCTTTTACTTTGTGCTGTTGACTATCAACAAAAAATAGCACTGGAACAGATAGGTAATAAATTGGTTATTGGAAATAGGTATCACATAGATCTAGAAGAAAGATATAAGGTAAAAGGGGATAAAAGGACAAAGGTTGTAATTAAGGCAGATCTTAGAATAATAGAGGAAAATGCCTGGGACGACAGATATATAGACCTGGAGCGAAGTAATGACGAATACAATACCTCTTCTACAACACCGTAAGTTATACCTCCGCAAAAAGGAGGTTTGGACATCTGTAATTGGAGAACTTTTAAGGAGCAAAATTCGTGTTTATTTATCTTTCCCATATCCCGGTATCCATAAAAGAACGTGTGCAAACTGGATTTCACCAATAACCAAAAGGTGGGCAATAGGAGATAGGGGGACTTGTAAAATAGGGTTACATTGTTATAAGGGTTATGATAAAAAATGTCCACAATTTATACCGAGAACAGGTACCTTCCTTACCAAAAATGGATCATTTCCAACTGGACTTATAATGTCCTTGGAAAAGAGACTTCTAGATGATGAAGGCATAGCTACAATAATATACGATGAGAGAAATAAGCCAAATACAATTACTCCCAAGAGTAAATGGGAATGGATAGGGCCAGAACTGTTCGAGCATCAGGAGAGAGCCAAAGAAAGATTCTTAGTATATGGGTCCGGCATAATCAAAGCCCCAACTGGTAGTGGGAAAACAATGATAGCTTCCAGTCTAATTCAACATTTAAGCTTGACAACTATTTATCTAGTAAATACTAGACCACTTTTACACCAAACCATAGATGCTATACAACAGAATATTAGGATCCCAGTTGGACAAATAGGAGCCGGCAAGTGGGAGGAAGCAC
>Ga0307427_1000407_pt1 | contig 27932 bp, 38 predicted proteins | sample SalMarWE160190MG_FD_202162 | JGI IMG/M metagenome (GOLD analysis project Ga0307427, IMG submission 202162) | Salt marsh sediment microbial communities from the Plum Island Ecosystem LTER, Massachusetts, United States - WE1603-190 | ecosystem: Environmental > Aquatic > Marine > Intertidal zone >... | reverse complement strand
TGCCTGTCCCGTAGGTATGTAATATCGTACTGGGGCCCGCCGCCTTTCTTGTCCGCCGTCCTTGTGGCGGATTGGAGGGCCTGCCCGCCAGCTTTATGGAGGGACAGGGGGAATATAGGATGTCCCCATTTATTCATACTCTACCGGTTTACGGTTCATGATCTACATAGCAGGATGCCCCTCTTTACACAAAAAGATTGAAAGAAAAGGGAAAATGGGATAAAGAATATGTGGCTGGGGAGACAGAATTAGAAATTTTTATCAGGAAAGAAAAAGTATATAATAGTGTAATATAAAAGATAAATGTCTGAAGGATGATGGAAGGAGAAAACCAAGACAAAGGGGGAATAAATGGGAACTTCAAAGTTTGAGAAGAGTAAATCTTTTATGGAAATACTAAAGGCATTGAACTATCATGATGAAAGAGAGGCTGCAGTTGATTTTACGATCCTATCTGCTTCCGCAAGATATGCTGAGTTTTCAGAGGAGTGCCAGCGCTTTGTGAAAATATATGGTACCGAATATAGGGAGTTTGAAAAGAAGATTTCTAATAAAGTAAATGAAGAAGATTTTGGGGAAGAAGATGATCTTATGGCCTGGAAGTTCGCAAAAGAGGGGGCTGAATTCTGGCTTGAGAAACTCGAGGAATTAAAGAGTGTTTTATAACCTGTTGAGAAGATACCGCCCTATAGTAAAAGAGTTCAGGGTAAGAAAATTCAGGAAAATCCATAATGCACATGAGCTGGTGATGGAAGTGCTTTTAAAAGACGATTCTAAGTTAGCCATAAAGGATTATTTGTTTCAGGACGGAATCAGAAAATATGCCTACCACTGGCAAGATAAGAATGGAAAATTACTTATAAGGTGGGACAATGCTGGCCATTGGAAAAATATTTCTACATTCCCTCATCATAAGCATATTGAAAGAGTAGAAAATGTTGAGGATTCAAATGTTCGAAATATAGACCAGGCTCTTGAGTTTATTTCAAGTAGGCTGGAACAGGCAGAGTGAAGATCTTACTCATCGCCCGCCCCCCTTTTTTAAACAATTAACTCAGGTAATGCGGAAAAAGTATTGCAATTTCTGCACGAACGTCCCCCATTACAGAAGGTCTAGTCAGGGAAAAACCACGCCCTTTAATAATTATCTCAGAACCAAATTCAAAAGGCGACTATCTTGCTATAGCTGGATCGACTAAGATTCACCCATGGTTTGAAGAAAAACATATCTTGGTTACACCGGATATTGTTCTGGGAGGAAGTCTTGACAAGCCGACCATTTTCCCTGCAAGCAAGCAGATTTTGATTGATTCAAAGTTCGTGCGCGTTCAAATTGGTCGTATTCCAGTTGAATATTTGGAGACGCTTTTTCGCCAGTGCTTCTCACAATATACAAAAGCTTTTTTTCAGGGAGTACATGCCCCAAAAAGAGTTTTCTAAGCCCAAAAAACCCCCTCAACCATAAAACCATGTGGGGGGGGGTGATGGGAGACAGGTATTCCTACCGCGACCCATTAGGCCCTTGCAATAACGCAGTTAGATAGCAACGTCCCCTATTATAAATGGACGTCCCCTAGAACAGATGAAGAATCGTCTAAAACCATCAATCAATCACTCAAAGAACTGAAGGCGGGGGTTTCAATGGGAATTTCCGGAATTTCGTACGCAGGAAGAGATGAAAAATTTTAAAAAAGAATACTACGAACAATCAATCTTCTGGGATCAAGATTATCTTCAAAATCCAGCAGAAAAAGAAAGAATAAAACAGATTATTAATGCTATTCCTCATAACACACACACTGTTTTAGATGTAGGATGTGGAAATAGTGCTTTTCTCAATACCCTTACCAGCACTTTTCCAGATAGGTTTGGCAGAGTAGTAGGCTTTGATTCCAGTAAAGAGGCATTGAAATATGTGAAAACTGAAAAAACTTACGGGACTGTTTCTGACCTACCTTTTAAAGGTGAAAGTTTTGACTTGGTGACTTCTTTGGAGGTCTTAGAACATCTTACACAAGAAGATTTCAAAAAAGGAGTTTCAGAACTCCAGAGGGTGAGTAAAAAATACATTATTATTACAGTACCTAATGATCAGGATTTAGAGAGGTCTTTGGTGATATGTCCAAAATGTCACTGCTGGTTCAATCCCTGTTTTCATATTAGGAGTTTTAAGAGAGATACCCTGTCTAATTTGTTCAAAAATTTTAGCCTAATTAAAATTAAAGAGTTAGGGCCTATAAGTAAATATTATTCTTACAATACTTTATTGGTCACATTTTATCTTGCTTTGGCGAGACCAATCCCACCAGAAACTGCAATATGCCCTCAGTGTGGATATCAATATAAAGATAAAGAAAAAACCGATAACCTCAGAAACAATAATAGCTTTCTCCATTTTGTATCTAAAGTCCTATTCTCATTTAAACCTTTGGTTAAATTAATCTTGCATGCAAAGAGAAAGAAAAGATGGTTACTGGCGTTATATGAAAAAGCAGATAGGTAGATTTACAATAGACACCTCAATTACTTTTGCAACAAGGATATTGCAGCTTATTTTAGGAATTGGCACTTCCATTATCATTGCTCGAGTTTTAGGTCCCCATGGTCAAGGAATTTATTTCTTGGCAATTATGCTTCCATCTTTGTTAGTAACTTTTGGTAACCTTGGAATTAGTCAAGCTTCCGTTTTTTATGTGGGTAAGAAAGAATATCTGCCAGGAGACATTCTTGGAAATAACATTATACTTTCTTTCTTGCTTGCCATTGCTGGATTTCTAATAGGGTTAATAATCATTTTATTTTTCAGTACCTCTTTGTTTCCTGGGGTTGCAAAAGTATATTTGTTCTTAGCCTTATTTTTAGTCCCTTTACAATTTTTCTTAAATTTTATTAATTATCTTCTTTTGGGTTTACAGAAGATAAAAGAGTTTAACTTTATCAGTATTCTTCAGTCATTTGTTTTTTTGGCATTATTGTCAATCTTTCTTTTGGCATTTAAATTTGGCGTGAGGTCAACTATTACCGCTAATATCTTATCCTACCTTATCGGGGTAATGGTTTTATATTATTTGGCAAAAAAGATTATCGGGACTTTTCATTTAGGCTTTAATAAGTTTTACTTTAAAGATGCTCTTAGATATGGTTTTAAGGTTTTCTTGGGTAATATCCTCGGATTTTTACACTATCGGGTAGATGTATTTTTGATCAATATCTTTTTAAATCCGTTGGCAGTTGGATTTTATTCGATAGTAGTGACATTGGCTGAAAAAATTTGGCTTGTTTCTCAATCTGCAGGGATAGTACTTTTCCCAAAGGTATCTTCGGAAAAAGATAAAAAGAATCTAAAGGAGTTTACTCCCCTTGTCTGTCGTAATATTTTACTTATAACTGGCATAGGTGCTATTTTATTATTCTTTTTAGGGCCACTGTTAATAATCTTCTTTTATTCGGAGAAGTTTTCAGATTCTGTTTTGCCATTTCAGATTTTATTGATTGGGGCAGTAACAATGAGTGGATGGAGAATTTTAGCCAATGATCTATATGGTCGAGGAAAACCAGAATTAAATATCTATATAAGTCTTGCATCAGTTATGCTGAACATAATTTTGAATATCCTCTGGATTCCTAAATACGGTATTGCTGGGGCTGCTTGGGCAACATCGGTTTCTTATACGTTTGCATTTGCCATAATAACAATTGTTTACTGCAAAATCTCGGGAAATTCGATTTATAAGACCGTCTTTGTGCAGAGATCTGATTTTAAACTCTATAAAGGATTTGTCATCTCAGTAGCCAGCATCTGATACCAGCAACTTAAGGAAAAGAATGTGAAAATAATAAGCCTAATTGGTGCCAGACCCCAGTTTATTAAGGCCGCTATGATTTCAAAAAAGCTTAGAAAAAAGGGGATTGAAGAAATTTTAGTTCATAGCGGTCAGCATTATGATTTTAATATGTCTGATATATTCTTTAAGGAGTTAAATCTCCCAAAACCAGATTATCACCTGGGAGTTGGCTCAGGAAGCCATGGGGAACAAACAGGCAAAATGCTCATAGCTATAGAAAAGGTCTTATTGAAAGAAAAACCGGACTGGGTTCTAGTCTACGGTGATACCAATACCACCTTAGCTGGTGCTCTCGCTTCAGCAAAGCTTCATATCCCTGTTGCCCACATTGAGGCCGGTTTAAGGAGTTATAACAAGAAAATGCCAGAAGAGATAAATCGGGTCTTGACCGACCATATATCCCAAATCCTCTTCTGTCCCACAGAAACTGCGGGTAAAAATCTTAAAAAAGAAGGTTTTACCAATATCGTTAATGGAGGAAATTTGATTGCTAATGATTTTTACTCTGATAGTTCATCTTCTGAGTTAAGACTTACGGCATACGACTTTCCACTCGTTATCAACGTTGGTGATGTAATGCTTGATATTGCATTAGAGGTAAAAAATAAAGTTGATGGGAAAGGGATATTAAAAAGATACTCCTTAAGATCAAAGGATTATATCCTGGTAACCATCCACCGCCAGGAAAATACCGATGACTATAAAAACTTGAAAAACATCTGTGAGGCCTTGATAGAACTTGCCAATCAAAAGTTAACAATATTCTTCCCTGTTCATCCAAGAACCAAAAAGGCATTAGATAAATTTAAGTTGATTGACAATATTCCTGATAATCTGATATTAACTGAACCTGTTTCTTATATGGAGATGATAGCTCTAGAAAAGAATGCCCGGGCAATTATTACTGACTCAGGAGGGGTACAGAAAGAGGGTTATTTTTTCAAGGTTCCCTGTATAATACCAAGGCAGGAGACCGAGTGGGTGGAGTTAGTAGATGCTGCATGGAACATAGTTACCGGAACGAATAAAGATAGGATAGTGGAAGCAGTAACTGCAAGTTTAAGCAGGGATACTAAAAGATGGATTGATTTTTACGGTGGTGGACGGGCCTCAGAGAAGATAGTGGATATCTTACACCACCAAAAAAAGGAAGAATGCACAAAATGAAAAAGGTCTTATTAGTTTCTTATCGGTGTCCTCCTATTACGTGTGTGGGTTCTCTGCGGGTAGCAAAGATGATAAAGTACTTGCCTGAGTTTGGCTGGCAGAGGAAAACCGCAATTTGGCACTTATGCAGCTTTTGCTTCTTTGGCGGTAAATATACCCTTAAACTTATGTTTTATACCAAAATGGGGGATTTCGGGTGCTGCTCTCTCCTCAAGTATTGCGTATATCATAGCTGCTTTGATGGTGACTATCACTTTTATAAAAATTTCTAATAGATCATGGAGTGAGGTTTTATTTATTAAGAATGAGGATTTCCAGGATTATAAAAATCTACTGGCTAAATTAGGAGAAAAAGGGAAACAAATGTCCAGTCGTTTTCCATTTTCTGGCAGGATAGACCGAAGCACTGCAGCCTTGAATCACGTTAGAACTGAAAAGAAGCTATCAAGCATTGAAAATCTCTCGGCGGTTCAAGATAGAGAATTCGATATAGTTTCTTGCTTAGAGGTTATTGAACAGCTGCCCCTTGATATTTATGATAAGGCACTCAGCGAGATCACAAGAGTTAGCAGTCATTATGTTTTGATCGCAACACCTTATAAACAGAGTATTAGAACAAGTCTCTGCGAATGCCCGAGTTGCCACACAAGGTTCAATCCCAATTATCATATGTGCAGTTATGACGAGGATACGTTACGCGCACTTCTTTCTTGTTACGGCTTTGAGCCTGTAAGAGTTCAGAAAATAGGCCTTGTTTCTTCTCTGTTGTTTATCGAAGTGTATTCGTGCTTGAACCAATTCGCCAAAAATCATGTGGACTGTTTCCGCAAAGCAAAAGCAAAACAATTTCCAAAATACACAATTTGTCCAGTATGCTACTACAATGAAAACGAAAAATTATACGCCATATTGTAATCAAAGAATAATAAGTTTGCTAACGAGGATGTAAACACAGTGAAACGTTTTATAATAACTTTATGGCCCAAAAAGTGGAGGTTTAGATGGATAGCGTGCCTATATTCTAGAAAACCGATTCAATAAGAAGTCGAGAAGATAGATAAATGCCGTAGGCCTCAGATTTTTTCATAATCTGGGATGAGACAAATTAGTAATTCTTAAGGGAAAAATAATGGCCTTTTCGCAATATTATATGGGTAAATTGATAACCAGTTTTCCAATTGACTCGGTATCTTTGACTTAGTACTCTCAATATACATTTCCGATTTCGGCTTCAAAGCGATAAATCCAAAAGGCTTTGAGGAACAGAGACACACAGTTCACCTACACAAAACAGCGAAGCCAAATAATGATTTATAACAAAAAAATAATCACAATAATTGGCGCCCGACCGCAGTTTATCAAAGCTGCGGCACTAAGCCGCGTCATACTGCGGCGAGACAGTGTCGCGCAAGAAATCGAGATATCAGAAAAGATCGTCCATACGGGGCAACATTACGACGACAATATGTCGAGGGTGTTTTTCGATGAGTTGGATATTCCGCAGCCGCATTATAATCTTGAGATCGGTAGCGCTTCGCATGGCGCGCAGACGGGACGGATGCTCGAGGGAATCGAGAGGATTCTGCTTAATGAAAAACCGGACATGGTTCTGGTCTACGGCGACACGAATTCGACGTTCGCAGGCGCTCTGGCCGCGGTCAAACTGCATATTCCAGTCGCGCACGTCGAAGCTGGTCTGCGCTCCTTCAACCGCTTGATGCCGGAAGAGATCAATCGCGTGATGGCGGATCATGTTGCTGATTTGCTTTTTTGTCCTACCAATAGCGCAGTCGAGAATCTTGCAAAAGAGGGCGTTACGCGAGGAGTCCATCAGGTGGGAGACTTGATGTATGACTGCGCGTTGTTCTACCGCAAAAAGGTAAGAGGTGAAGAGAAGAAAATACTCGATAAATTCGATCTGCAAGCGAAATCCTATTATCTGGCAACGGTTCATAGGGCGGAAAACACCGATGATCTGGCTAGATTCCGCGGCATTTTCGACGCTTTGGCGGATATATCGACGAGCGATCGCCCCGTGTTTGTGCCGTTGCATCCGAGAACGATGAAAATAATCGACGAAAGCGCCATTGCGCTCGACAAGAGCATACGCATTGTTTTCGCCTGTTTCGTATCTTGAAATGGTGGCGCTCGAGAACAACGCCAGCGTGATAATCACCGATTCGGGTGGCGTGCAAAAAGAGGCTTATTGGTATCGTCGACCATGCGTTACCCTTCGCGACGAAACAGAGTGGATCGAAACCGTGGCGCGCGGTTGGAATATATTAGCAGGCGCCAACCGGAGCAATATAGTCGATGCCGTTCAGGTCTGCGAAGTATTGCCTGAATCGTACGATGAATCGCTTTATGGCGATGGCGCTTCTTCGGAACTGATTTATGAGATTCTTTTGAATTTTTCCCAAAACGATTTTGACTGACAAAAAAGAAAAGTGAAACACTATGCGTGTTTTTTTTATCACTGACGAATGGACGGCGCTCCGACGTTTCGTAAGGAGGGAAGTGGACTTTCCCGAGGGCATGCCTTCTGTCTATGTTCCTTGGCTGAGATATCAAGCAGCCGGGTACGAAGTTCATATCTTCCTTGTTGGCGATTTCGATAAAACGGATATGTTGGATTTCCAAGGCTGCCAAATTCATCTGGTTCCGCGAGCAAAAAGATTTCAAAATCGCATCTGTCATTTCCCACTGTATATGGTTAGACAAATTTCGGACTGGGCATGTCTTTATAACTCTGCTGCAACTATTGCTCGTGAAAAGTCGCCACACGTTATTTATAGTTACCAGGAGAAGAATACATACGTTGGATGGTTGTTGGCAAAACGTTTTCAAGCAGTGTTTATCAAGAGATTTTTCGGTACATGGGCTTACAAAAACTGGTATCTCCACAAGGACTTGAAATCGAAGTGCTATGCCATTCTGGATTTTATAAAGTGGTTGTGGCCCTCCGATTTGCTGATAGTTACTCAAGATGGCACGCAAGGGAATAAGATAACCGACCTGTTACATATCAGGAAAGATAAGTTCAGAATGTGGCTCAATGGAGTGAATAAAGACTGGTCACCTGATGAAGAGATCTCTATATCTTTACGCTCCTCTCTTGGGTTTTCGGACGAACATTTAGTGCTGATGTGTCTAAGCCGACTAGCTGACTGGAAGCGCCAGGACCGTGTGATTCTCGCAATACCGATCATTTTGAAAGTTATACCTAATGCCCGGTTAGTACTCGTTGGAGATGGGCCTAAGCGCAAGGAACTCGAGGGAATGGTCAAAAATATGGGGTTATGTCAATACGTGTATTTCACTGGAATGATTGAGCATAACAAGGTGCGAGACATGATCGGTGTAGCCGATATTTTCCTGCAGACCAATGATATCTCGTGTCTTGGCAACACGTTGCTCGAGGCGATTATCTGTGGCAGAGCGGTGGTCACATGGGATGTCGGAGCGACGCGTAGCGTTCTTATTGACGGGCAAAACGGACGTCTCATGCCGGATGCAAAACCCGGAACAATTGCGCAGACGGTCATTGATTTAGCCAGGAATCCGGACTCGATGAAGCAACTTGCCCAAGGCGCCCGGGCGTATGCTGAAAACCATCTGCTGTCTTGGGACGAGAGAATGGAAATGGAGATCGAGCAAGTGAATAAGATTTATGCCAAACGCTTCGGTCGTGTTGGGAAACACTAACGATAATGATAGATCACAAACAAAATAGCATATTTGAAGATGATTATGCCAGTTGATCAGCAGCACAGGTGGCATTCTCATTGGCCCAATGGAAAAAATCATGGCAGAATGTTTTAATGGAAGTTGCTAATGGTTAATAGTACAAGAATCTTTACGAATAATGTTCCAATAAATCAAGATAGCGCAATTATAGCATCGGGATCCTTAAATATAAGATTATGGTGCGGTTATCGGAATTTTTTGTCTCTTCTTTTTCTCATAGCCTATCTTGTATTCATCCCAGGAGGGAAGCTTGGTTTCTATATTGCTGTAGCCTGTCTCATCATAAAGTTGACAACGACACCAAATATTGAGTCATTTGGCTTATACATGCTTTTGTTTGGCATGAAGACACTCGGGATGGTGACTTTGGTTTTTGGGTATCCAGGTATTGGCGGAAAGGTAGCGTTTGTGATTGGTTTCGCAATTCTCATTTTCTTTACCGATTTTCGTAAAACTTTAATAAACCTTCGTGCTCCTTTCTTATATTTCATGTGGATTGGCTTGATACTATTTCTTTTCTATTTAAATGGACCCAGAACGGAATACAGTATTGAAAAATTGAGCGATACTCTAATTTATGGGGGAGTGTTCTTAATAGCTTTTTATTATCTTATAAATACCCGTTCCGTTGATTGGTTCCACATGGGACAATTGGGCGTACTATCTGCTCTCGTCTGCCTTTCCGCATGCATTCTTATATCACCGTATGTCAAACCTGATAGCATTTTAGACGTTGGAATTATGCGACTTGCATATGCAGCCGACAAGGATATCTTTCAAATAAGAAATGTTTTAGGAAGTATGTCCTTACTGGGTTTTGTTCTCTTGTGTGCATCATTACCGGATAGGTTTGTTTCCCGTTTCTCTCTGACACATTTAACTATCTATTTAGTTTCTGCCTTCATTATTCTCAATTGGGGAGCTTCAAGGCTTCCCCTTGCTACAGCAGTGGTTGTCGTCGTAACGATATTTTTTGTCAAGCCTTTGTATAAAAAGCGATACATTTTCCTGTCAGGACTTGTAATAGGACTCAGTGTTTTAGTTTTGGCATATGGCTTGTCTCAACAATATCGTTTTCTTAACAGTTTAATGGATTCCTCTAGATCATTTGCTTATCGTATTAACCGGAATACAAACTGGGAGGCAGGTGTCCGTCGCTTTGTTGAAAAACCTTTCCTTGGGCATGGTCTGGGCGGTTATTATATTGATGGATATTCCTTTCCTGGCAGTGGCACTTATGCCCACAATCTGGGTCTTGAATTGCTGAGTGAAACGGGGATAGGCGGGATACTGCTTATCCTTGCACCCCTCGTTATGTGGCGCAGGAACATGAGAGCGATATCATTTTCTAGAAGAGCGCAAAATGGCAGCGCGGTATTTCCGCTGCTTCTTATGCTGTTCCTTCAAGCCATGATAAGCTTTGATTTACCAACAAATATTGCCCTGTTTTCACTCATTGGCGCTCTTATTGCGTCGAGAAAAGCAATTATGTAAACAATTCCTTTGCATCGAAAGATATCGTATGAATTGTGATAATCATATAAAGGTATCCGTATGCTTATGTACTTACAAGCGTCCGATGAGACTAACTCAGTGCTTGGCAAGCCTTTTGCAGCAAAAATTCACTCACCCTTTTGAGGTGATAGTTGCTGACAATGATTGTGAGCAGTCAGGCAGTCAGATTGTCGAGAAATTTAAAGCAGCTTTTCAAGATAAGGGGATTCCTCTTTTTTATCTGGTGGAGTCTGTTCAGAACATAGCATTGGCACGTAACAGATCCTTAAAGCCTGCAAGGGGTGAGCTGGTTGCTTTTATTGATGATGATGAGCGACCTTTGCTTCACTGGCTTCAAAATCTCTATACGGCATTGATTGAGACAAATGCAGATGGTGTTTGGGGGCCAGTGATTCCTAATATCCCTGAGTCCTTCCCTGAGTGGATGCGCCGCTCCAAATTATTTCAGCGCCCAACCCAGAAAAATAACTCTGCTGTGCGGTCAGGCAGCATGAGAACCGGTAATGCCATAATAAAACGATCTTTGCTTGGCATGCGTGATGGTCTATTCGATAAAGATTTAGGCAAGACTGGTGGTGAGGATTCCGACCTTTTTACATGGCTTCAGCAGCAAAGGTTCAAGTTTGTTTGGGCTGAACACGCACCAGTGGTGGAACAAATAGAAGAAAAAAGGCGATATATTCGCTGGCACCTCCGGCGTGCCTACAGGGGTGGTTGGACATACTCCAGACTTGTGGTTAAACGGCATGGAAGGGGAATAGGCATATTGATTTCTTTTTCAAGGGTGATCCCCAGCAGTTTTAAGGCATTTCTATGCGCGATATTTAATCTAAATAATCCTAAATATTCTGGATTGTTGCTATTATCAAATATGTTAACAAACCTTGGCAAGTTAGGTTATTTTTTAGGGGTTAGATTAGAAGAATATAAAGAGTAAAAACCAATATTTCTATTGGTTTATTCAAATGTTTATATGGTTTAGTAATGAGAAAAACTATCAGCATCATCCAAACAAGGTTAACACATTATCGAGTGCCCTTATTTCAAAAATTGAGAGAATATCTTGATAACTATGGGATAAACCTGAATTTGATTCATGGACAGGCGAATAGTTTAGAAGCAAAAAGAAATGATGACGGTTATATTGAGTGGGCTATACAGATAAAAAACGTTACTTTGAAACTTGGGGGAACTGAATTCGTATGGCAACCAGCTCTAAATTTTATAAAAGATAGTGATCTCGTAATTGTTACTCAAGAAAATCGTATCCTTTTGAATTATTTGTTGCTGGTTCAAAAAGTTTTTAATCATCAGAAAATAGCGTTTTGGGGGCACGGCAAGAATTTTACGAATCCAAACCCAAGAGACCCCAATGAATTTTTTAGGCGTTTTTTTCTTACTAAGCCCGATTGGTGGTTTGCTTATACAGACATTACAAAAAAAATCCTCCTTAATGCAAATTATCCAGCTTCCAAAATTACTGTGTTGGATAACGCAATCGATACCAGTGAACTAAGAGTTTTTGCAAAGTTAATAACCAAGGACGAAATTCGCAGCCTTCGTTACAGTATAGGCATTGAAAGTAAACATGTGGGCGTCTTTTGTGGGTCTCTCTACCCAGGCAAAAGAATGGATATCCTGATAGCAGCGGCGAGACAAGTCAGAATGAAAATAAATGATTTTGAATTAATAGTGATAGGGGCAGGTCCTGATGAATACGTTGTGAAAGAGGCAGCAAAGGCATTACCATGGATTCACCACGTAGGCCCTCGCTTTGGGTATGAAAAGGTGTTGTTTATGAAATTGGGCCATATTTTTCTACTTCCATATATGTCTGGGCTTACAATTCTGGAGTCATTCACATTAGGAATCCCTATTGTTACAATGGTAAATGGAAATCATGGTCCGGAAATAGCTTATTTATATCATGAGCAAAATGGCATTATCACAAGTAATTCTATTGAGGAATATGCTAATGCTATTTGCTTCCTATTTAACAATCCTGATAAGCTCAGCGCAATGGGCAGCCAATGTCTAGCTGATGCGAAATATTATACCATAGAAAACATGGTGAACAATTTTACTAAAGGAATCAGGGCATGCCTTCAGTAGTGCCTTTCCCCGCCGTAATGTCAGCAGGAAGATGTTTCGAAATATATCCATGGGGTTGGTGTTGAGTTGTCGGCTCTCACAACGCGGGATAGTCCATCGCCATGTGCGAAATGATCGCATGTGGCAAGGCCCTTGTCTCCACCAATGTCAGTGGAGCCACGGCCATGATTCGCGAAGGGCTGAACGGCTTTATTCTAAAAGAACGGGATCCTGATTTATATGCTAATGCTGTTCTCAAGGCGATGGCCCTGCCCGATGCAGGCAAGCATTCAATGGAGATAGCAGAAAAGTATACCTTGCAATACCTGGCCAGAGATATCGGGGCGTTATGGCAACCTTTAAAGCAGTGAGATAAGGCAATTAATTATAAGGCAGGCATCAGAATTTTAGGAGAAAAAAGTGCATACAGATACACTTCCGTCCATTATCAGGAAAGTACTTGCATATCGCAGGCGGTTCCGTGTTGATTTCATTCTGTCGAAGGTAGTCTTTGCCAACAAGATGAAGGTTATAGATATTGGATGTGGTGTTGATGGTCGGTCATTTGACGATTATGTCCCCGAAGATTGGGAAATAACTGGTATTGATATTATTCCCAACAAGCGAATTCATCACAAACATCCGAGGTTTTCATACATAAAGCAGGATGCGCAGGACTTGAGCCGATTTAGAGATAACGAATTTGATTTGGCTGTTTCTATAGGCATGCTGGAACACATAACAGAAGAATCCGTGTTCAAGCGCATAGTATCAGAAATAAGAAGGATTGCAAAGCAATATATCGTTGTTGTGCCATATAAGTATTGCTGGGTCGAGCCGCATTATGGCATCCCATTTTTCCCACTTTTGCCTTATTCAATGAAGCTGGCTGTCGTAAAGCTGTTAAATCTGAGCAACCATAGACAGGTAGTCAAACGAGACCCCGAATATATCAACAAGAATTATCGATGGTTGTCGAATGCGCAATATAGAGTGGAATTCCCTGATTCGACAATTCATCTTTTGCCTACTCTTGAAACGATTGCAATAATAAGAAAATGTCCATTATAGACTAACCATTGCATTAATCCGAACTGGCAACCTCGCTGTCTTTCGTTGGCAACCGGTTATAAATGTCGTTGAACCTTTACTGTAGAGTTTCTGCATGGAAAACATTGATATCTATTTAGAGGGCAAGCTGCTTTACGGAGATGATTTTAGCGCGAGTCAAATTGCAGAATGGTACGCCGATGAGAAGGAGGGGTATGCCAATCTCGGAGCCAAGAATGCCGCTAACTACAGATACGGATACCATGCCTGGAACATATACCACGCATATAGGCACTTGAGCAGAGAGGCTTTTCCCAATGTCATGGGGTTCGGCAGTGCTTACGGAGATGAACTCCTCCCGATAATCTCCAAGATTGGGAGAATTACAATTGTTGATCCATCAGATTCCTTCTTCAGAGAAACCTTTCACGGCGTTCCAGTAAGATACATAAAGCCAACTCCAAAAGGAAGTCTCCCACTGGAAGACAACAGATTCGATCTAATTACCTGTTTGGGGGTTCTACACCACATTGCAAACGTCAGTTTCGTGGTTAGCGAACTGGCGCGAACCCTTAAGCCCGAGGGATACATTGTGTTACGTGAGCCAATTGTGTCTATGGGGGATTGGAGGAGGCCTCGACAGGGCTTAACGAAAAGGGAGCGCGGTATCCCCTTTCATATTCTTAAAACTATTGTTCATGGCGTTGGGCTCTTTATTGATCGACAATCCCTTTGTGATTTTTCTCTCACACCACGGATTTTCCGAATGCTTCGGTCAGGCGTGTACAACAGCCGTATCGCTACAAAGATCGATGCCTTGCTTTCCGAGATATTTGCACGGAACGTTACCTATAATACAGATAATGCTCTGCAACGCCTACGCCCCAGGTCAGCCTTCCTCATCCTCAGTAAGCCAACGGTCCAACACGACGTTCCAATGGATGGGCTAACATCGCGCCGCTGAGCTAGTGTTTGGCCTATGCCTCGGAAAAGGGTGGTAATCATGAGCTGAATAGATCAGCAGATGCTTGATGAAGATAATCCTTTCACACAACTTCTATGGATCTTCAGCCCCCAGCGGTGAAAATAATGTCTTTCTGGCCGAAAGAAGATTATTAAAAGATCATGGCCATGAGATATTTGAATATACACGTGAAAGTGATGAGATAAGAAGTAAAGGTATCAGAGGGAACATAAAAGGTGCATTAAGCACCCCATGGAACCCCTTTAGTGTTCAGGGATTAAAAAGGGTTTTACAGATTGAGAAGCCTGATATCATGCATGTCCACAATACCTTCCCGCTCCTGTCCCCAGCAATATTCCGTGCTGCGCGTAAGTCCGAGACAGCAACGGTATTAACCCTGCATAATTATCGCATATTCTGCGCGGCGGCTATTCCTCTCAGGAATGGGATGCCATGCACCGAATGCCTGGATAAACGTAGTGTTATTCCCGCGGTAAGATACGGCTGCTACCGCCAAAGCAGGTTGGCAACCATACCATTGGCGATCATGATCGCATTGCACAGGAGGATTGGCACCTGGCATAAAGATGTGGATGCCTTTATAGCTTTGACGGAATTTCAGAAAGATAAGATGATAGAAGGGGGTCTTTCATCAGGCAGCATTTACATAAAACCCAATTTTTACCCAGATCCTCCACAACCTGCACCATGGGAAAAACGTGATCCGAGAATAGTTTTTATTGGGAGATTGAGCAAGGAAAAGGGTGTTCATGTATTGATGGAGGCGTGGCGGAGATGGGGGCCAGAGGCCCCTCTGCTGGATATTATAGGTGATGGCCCTGAGAGGTCTTTCTTGGAAAGAGAGGCAGGCAGTGCAGATAACACAGGGAGAATAACTTTTCACGGACAACTGCCATTCCAGGAAACCCAGGAAAGGCTGTCAAGATCGCGCCTGCTCATCCTGCCCTCCCTTTGGTTTGAAGGTTTTCCCATGGTGATCCGGGAGGCCTTTGCTCTGGGGATTCCAGTGGTTGCGTCGCGCATCGGGCCGCTGCCCGGCATCGTAAAGGATGGGGTTTCTGGCGCCCTTTTCGAGTCGGGAAACGCAAAGGATTTACTACGGATAGTCCGTTCTTTCTGGTTGGATCAGGGCCGCCTGGCGAAGATGGCCGTCGAAGCGCGGAGGGTTTTTGAGGAGAAATACACGGCCGAGACCAACTACCGCATGCTGATGGAGATCTATCAGTCCGCCTTATCGGCTCGGAAAAGGAAAAATATGTAGGCATGGATACCTATCAAACATTGTTGGGAGTGGATATATTGCCCGTTGGTCTCGATGATGCCTTACGCGAGGTTATTGATCGCGTAGCTGTAAAGAACGGTGAATTCTTTTGTCTGTGTAATATCCACGTCGTAATGGAGAGTTATAAGGATCATTCATTTAGGGATATAATAAATCAATCCGCGGCGAATTTCCCGGACGGCATGGGTTTGGTTATGGGATTGAAAATGCTGGGGTGTAAATTTGATTTCAAAGTCCGGGGAACAGACCTGATGCTCAGGCTGTGCGAGTATGCCGCGGAGAATGGACTTAAGATATTTCTTTATGGAAATACAGAAGAGAATCTCGCCAAATTAGAAAGAAGACTTAACGATCTATTTCCGGGGATCAATATTGTGGGCGCTATCTCTCCTCCCTTCAGGGAATTGACTGAGGAAGAAGACAAGGAGCATATTAAGAAAATCAATGAGGCTGATCCTGATATACTTTTTGTCTCTCTCGGGGCTCCGAAGCAGGGGATATGGATGGCTGCACACAAGGGGAGGATAAAGGCGGTGCAGCTTGGCGTGGGTGCGGCGTTTGATTTTATCGTCGGGGAGATAAAACAGGCGCCTGTCTGGATGCAGAGGCTTCCCCTTGAATGGCTACATCGGATGCCCCAGCAGCCCAAAAAGACATTTGTGCGAATGCTTCTGGTTCCGAAATTCTTTTTCCTGACATTCCTTCAGTTATTAAGAGAGGGAAGATATCGCCAGATCACCTGAACACAATTTTTACCCATTTCAGCTCAAAGCACTTTTCGGTAATTTTTCACATATCAAGCCTTTTACCCATTTCCGCCTTAGGCTGTTTTGGGTAAAAAATCAAGGAATTGAGGGACGTCCATTTGTAAATAAATAACTCGGCTTATTTCAGCTCAAATCCACCCCAGTGAAATCCTCTGTCGGGGTCTGCGTAGCAGAATTTCACCCCGATGGAATAATGGAAAAAAACAGATTCCATTGGGCAGGCAGGGCAGGGATTACCCCAATGAAATAGAAAAACGAAAGGCCCTGGAGCAATAGAAAGCTGAAAACATTGCACTGGGTAAACATTGCATGGGGCAGGCGCAGATTGACGCAGATTATAAAAATGGAGAAAAGGAATAGATCAATACCCCATAGGAATTGCCTTTACCCAGGTTAAATAGTAAAGACAAGAACATCCAACGGGGCAAGAGAGGTAAACCTCAGTTAAATGCGCCTACGGCTGACCGCAAAGCGGTATTTAACGGGGTAAACACTTTGGGTAAAATACCACCGATATTGCTGCTAATAAATACTTAACTTTAGGGTTAATCTTGAAATTGACATAAATGTCTTAGATATGTATCATTAGACAGGTTAATCAGGAGGGATTAATGATGACTACGATGGATCGAATTGAGCTTAATCCAAGAGTTTGCAATGGACGGCCTGTGATCAAAGGGACACGGATTCCCGTCGCTGTTATTCTGGACCAGATAGCAGAAGGTGAGTCCTGGGATACTCTGCTTGCCGGTTATCCGGAGTTGAAGAAGGAAGATATTCAAGCAGCCTTGATTTACGCCAGGGCATCACTTGATCACACAGAGGTTAGGGCATCCTATGCCTGAACTTCTTAAGCTCTATCTGGATCAAATGTTGCGATTGGATGTAGCTCAGGCTTTGCGTAATGAAGGCCACGATGTTATGCGTGCTTCCGAAGTAGACCAGGCCCGAGCAGATGACAATGAGATATTGCAGAAAGCAATCGCCGATAATCGAATTCTTATCACTCTTGATGAAGATTTTGGTGATTGGGTAATTCTTCCACTGAGCAAACATCCGGGTGTAATTCGACTGAAGATAAACCTACAACCTCAAAAAATGCTATAAAGCTCCTCATTCCATTTTTACGCCTCCACTCTTCAGCGCAATTTATAAATCAGCTTATCATACTCTCGCCAAAGCGTGCAAAATGGGTTTCTACGGCTTAAATTTCCCTCTGACCTGAGTTATACTGCTTGCTGTAAGAGAAAAAATTTTGCATTAAACAGAGAAAAGAGGCGCAGAGGGGTTACGCACTGCGAAATTGACAAAATGAGTTCTTGGCATAACCCCGAATTCCTGATACTTTTCTTTTAGCGATAACGTAACGAGGTGCTCGTATAGGGCATGGAGGTAAATATGAGAACAGAAAGACTAACCTTTAATGTGCCGGTCGATATATTGGCATCCCTGAAAATAGGGGCAGGAGGATTGGAAGCGGATATGAGGCGCTCACTGGCCGTCCAGTATTACAAGAAAAAACGGTTGTCTCTGGGCAAGTCGGCAAAGCTTGCGGGAATGAATCGTCTTGATTTCATGGATCATCTGGTCGCAGAGGGGTGCGTGGTTTTCGACTATGACGAGGATACCTTAAAAGAGGAATTGAAGGGAGTAGATACACTTGAGGAGTTGTAGTAAGAAATGAGGGACGTCCATTTGTAAATAAGTAATTTGATATGACGGGACCAGTTTGTTATTTATATCTCTATGCCAAGATTAGCCAGATTAGATGCCCCCGGGGTTATTATTCGCGGTATATGCTATGAAATGAGGAACGTTGCTGCGAAACTGCATTATTTTGTTGGATGTAAATACAAGAAAAAGGGGCCATACCAAATTAATTATTATTGCTCACTACTTGTTTTCTAAACCGGTTCTTTACTTTCTCTTCTTTATGGATAAATAATTGTCAGCGGTCAAGGGACATTCTATCCCAGCATCCATAGTAAGGGAACCTTTTCTGAAACGGCCTTTGGATATCATGCTCTCCATTTTAATGCTCATCCTATCCTTGCCTGTCTCTCTGCTTATTGCCTTAGTCATCAAGCGTAGGCTACAGGAGGTTGTACTGGAGCATACCTGACAATGATTTTTTACCGATTTCAGCTCAAGGCCTGCCCGCCGTCAGTGTGGAGGGTTTACCCGCCGTCATTGTGGCGGGCCTGCCCGCCGTTAGTGTGGCGGGTTTACCCACCGTTATTTTGGCGGGTTTATCCGCCTTCAGTGTGGCGGGCTATTTTGGGTAAATTTATATAAAAGTGGGACGCGATGTTGATTTTAGATTTTAAGAATAGTAAAATATAAAAAACATAACAGTTATCAGGAGTGAGAGATGAAAATAAGATTGACAGAAGAGCTTTGGAAAGAAGGGAATATGTATGTTTCTTATTGCCCGGAACTTGATGTAACATCCTGTGGCGAATCTATTGAACAGGCGAAAAACAATTTGAAGGAAGTGATTTTGATTAACTTGGCAGAGACTCAAAAAATGGGGACCTTTAAAAGGTTTATGGAAGAGGCAGGGTTTGTTGTAGCAGGCAGTTTGAAAAAAAATTACAGGATACTGATGGAAGGATCTTGATACACGGAAATGAGCATACGTCTTGCACAAAAACCATGTAATAAAAATAGAATTCAAGAAAAAAATCTATTTTTTTTGACAATAGATGGTTCGCTCCTTACAGTGAGATTTAATAAAGGAAGGTGATATGAGATGAAAAAGAAAATCGGCACCATGTTAGATGAAGATTTGATATTTGATGCAAAGCGGGTTGCCCTCTCCCAAAAGCAGCCATTGAGAAAAGTGCTGGAAGATGCACTTCGGATGTACCTGCTCACCATGGAAAGGAAAACAAGGTTAAGACAAAAAAACATTGTCCTAAGCACACGCAGCGCAATGAGTATCTCACCATCAACTCTTAAATCGATAATGGAAGAAGAAGATTTGTATGAAACTTGATGAAATCAAGACAGGTTCGGAGGTGTTTGTTGATTCTAATATTTTTATCTACCATTTTACTGGCGTAAGTGACGAATGTGGCAATTTTCTCAATAGATGTGAGCAAGGGGATCTGACTGCCATCACCTCTGTAAATGTGATTCTGGAAGTGCTTCACCGCTTAATTATTGAAATGAGGGACGTTGCTGCGAAACTGCATTATTTTGTTGGATGTATATACAAGAAAAAGGGGCCATACCAAATTAATTATTATTGCTCCCTCTTTGTTTTAAACCGTTTCATTACTTTCTCTTCTTTATGGATAAATAATTGTCCGCGGTCAAGGCACATTCTATTGCAGCATCCATAGTAAGGGAACCTCTCTTGAAGCGCCCTTTGGATGTGATTCTCTCTACCTTAATGCTGATCCTATCTTTGCCTGTTTCTTTGCTGATTGCCTTAGCTATCAAATTGGAGGATAGAGGACCAATCTCTTATCGTTAGGAACGGCGGGGAAGGGGCGGGACCCATTTCAGGGCATATAAGTTCCGCTCCATGGTGCATGATGCCGAAAAAGGCAATGCTGTCTGGGCTCAGGAAAATGATCCGCGGGTTACCCGTATTGGACGCTTTCTGCGAAAGACAAACATAGACGAATTTCCTCAGTTCATTAATATATTGAAGGGAGAGATGAGTGCAGTTGGCCCCCGGGCAGAGCGACCGGAGTTCGAGCAGGAGCTGGCAAAGGAAATCCTTTTATACAGTATGCGTCATGCAGTGAAGCCAGGCATGGCTGGATTGGGTCTTGTCAAGCAAGGCTACACCGCTTCAAAGGAAGATGCACGGGTGAAATTAGAGTATGATCTCTACTATATCAAGCATCAATCCCTCTGGCTTGATATGGTTATCCTCCTTAAAACCATTATAGACACCATAACCCTAAGAGGCAGGTAATTAAATTTCGGATTTTGCCCCAGTTAAATACGCCCCAGTTGAATAAGTTAAGGCATTCAACGGGGTAAACTTAGCTGTCCTTCGGAATTTAACCCCGATGGAATATTAAATGCAACTTCATTCCATTGGGCAGGCGGGGTAAAAATTGAGGCCCCAATGAAGTAGGCTATAGTTCCAGAAAATCGATAGTATATGGTTCCATCCCCTGTGGATGTTTGGAAGCATATTTTTTAAGGGCCTCGGCGATAAGGGAAAATTTATCCCCAGGGATGGTATGGGGAACGATGAGTACCCCACAATGGGGACGAAGCTCGTTAAAGAATTGAACCGTAAGGCGGATAAAGTCATCCCGGTTTCAGGTTACAATGGACCTACCTTCCGAGGCCGCATATTCCAATTGCTCTCTATCCAGGGCCTGGGTCATGTCCATCTCATGGGTACTAACAATATCAACCTGATACTTTCTTAAGATCTCTGCAATCTTTGGGCTTATATCTTCATCGAGGTAATATTTCATACCCTACTTCCCGCAAGAAAGGGGTATCTTTTATGAATGCTTTCCTTGGTCCAATTTTCATTTTGAGTTATAAGGTCGTCAATCTCCTTTGGATATGCCAGATAGTAGCCTAATGCAGCTCTGAGTTGCAATTCAGTGAGCCAATGTAAGGTGGTATGCAGACGTTCAAAGTCCTCACCAACACTCTTGTAGTTAGCAATGACCTCCCAAACCTCTATGCCAGTTCCAGCAATTCGAGCCCTTCGTGCACTGACACCTTCGGCAAAAACGATGCCAGGACAGCGATGCATCTTAATTGCCTCTTCAAGCAGCTCCTTTGTAATGGTAGAGAAGCCTTTTCCCGATTGCTGGGCAATACCCTGAATCTCTCTAACCATTTCCTTAGGAATCCTCATGCTTTTTTGAACACTTGCCATTATTACCTCCTAATGAAAAGATATGTAGGACACTAGATTACATTGAAATGCACAGCATGTCAAGTACTTTTTGTTAAAAGGGGGACATCCGTAAAAATAAGGAACCCTAGCTGGAAAAATCAATGTGAGAATTGGGGTCACATCTTCATATGTCATTTATTCATTGACGAGGAATTATTTTACTCGCAATTGGGGACATAAGTATATAAATAACTCTGCTCATTTCTGCTCAAGGCCTGCCCGCCGTTAGTGTGGCGGGTTTACCCGCCGTCATTGTGGCGGGCTGTTTTGGGTAAAAAGTTTATCGCGCCCTTATATTTTTCTTTGTGCAGCGCGTTGTGCTTTGATCTGCCATCGGAGTAATCCTATGAAACAAATCATTTTGAACCTTAACCCGGCAAAACGATTCTCTAATATGGGTTCTTTTTCCTTTGATTAATGTCTCAGATGTGACAATAATGTGTAATGGGTCCGCGTGATCATGGTATTGGTACACGATAGATATGAAATGAAGCATAGCAGTGCGCTGAGGACTTTAATGTGAAAGAAATAATTTTCAGTAGTCATGCTGAGAATAAATTTGCTGTTTTAAGAAACCACGGATTTGATGTATCGAAAGACACAATCCTTTTAGCATTAGAGAGCTTTGATAAGGTTGAACACGGCTATAAGAACAGAAAGATCGCCCAAAAAGTTATCGATGAGAGACATGTGATGAGAGTCGTCTTCGAAGAAACTGGTGAAATGCTAAGGGTGATTACGTTTTACCCCGGAAGGAGGGTGCGATATGAAGGTTAGCTATAATCGAGAAGAAGATATTATGATGTTAGAGGTTTCATCTGATAATATTGATTTTGCGGAAGAAATGGGACCTATTATTGTTCATTTTAGTGAAAAAAGGAAACCCGTATTGCTAGAGATTTTAGATGCAAGTGAATTTATTGCAGCGCTCGCTAAATCCACTATAAAGTCAAAGGATTCAGAGCCCTTTGAGTTTTCATTGTAACGCTCCCTACGTGCTGGCCATTCCTTTATCCACGGCGTGACGCTTACAAGGCAAAGATCGTGTTAATGTCAACATTCTTTTCTCGCTAAACCCAGTTCTTTAAACGGGTTTTCAGATGAGTAGCTGCTCATGAAACAAATCCTTCAAAACCTCAAAACCGGTAATATCGAACTCACCGAGGTGCCCATGCCACAGTTGAAAGAAGGCCATATCCTTGTTGAAACCCAGACATCGCTCATCTCCGCTGGCACAGAGCGCATGCTGGTGGAATTGGTAGCAGATTTGTCGTTCTTCTTGACGTAAGTGAACAATAATGATATAAATTGTTCACTTTAATGGACAATAAACAATGAACGCTGAAATTATCAAGAAAGTTATCGCTGAATGGCTTGAAGACAAGACCTTACCTCCTCTGATCAAAAGAGACGTGCCGGATTTGAACCTGGATCAGGCATCGGAAATTATTGCCGTCGCCGGTCCGAGACGGGCAGGAAAAACCTACTATATGTATCAGCTGATCAAGGAACTTTTAACGAAGGGAAATTGCAGCCGGGAGGATATACTGTTTGTCGATTTCGAAGACTACCGCCTGGCAGATTTCATCGACGCCGACATAGATACCCTGTTCACCGCATTTCAACAGGTCGCCGGCAAAGCGCCGACCTTTCTCTTTTTTGATGAAATCCAGCGGCTGGCCGGCTGGAGCCGCGTACTGCGGACCCTCCACAATCAGAGCCGTTTTCGCATCGTTGTCACTGGCAGCAACGCTGGCCTTCTGGAGCGTGAAATTGCGACGGAATTGCGGGGCCGTTGCCGAAACATCCTCATGATGCCCTTTTCCTTCCGGGAATTCCTCCGCTTTTACAACATCTCCGATGCCGAGAGGATCCTGTTGACGCCGGCCAAAGGTCGGGTCCTGAAGGCCTTCGAGCAATATTTGAAAGAAGGTGGTTTTCCGGAAGTCGTGAAAAAAGAAATCCTTTCGGAAAAAAGAGAACTCCTTCAGACTTATTATCGCACAATCTTTTATCGGGACATCCTGGAACGCTATAACGTCAAGGCCAAAACCGTTCTCGAAGCCGTCATGCGTTATAGCCTGAACACCTTCTCTGATCTTTTTTCCATCTCCATGCTCGAAAAAGAGTTGAAACGGCATGGACTTCCCGGCAGTAAGCAGACTATCTCCAATTATTTCGGCTATCTGCAGGAAGCCTTTTTCCTTGTCGCCCATGACAAGTTCAGCTATTCCCCCCGACAGAGGATCATGAATCCCAAGAAGATATATCTCCTGGATACAGGCTTTTCCATGCTTTCCACAGATTTCTCAGAGAATCGGGGGAAATTGCTGGAGAACGCCGTGGCTGCAGAGTTGTTCAGGCATCGCGCGGAGTGCTTCTATTACAAAGGCCGGAGGTGCAATGCGCTTTTTGGGTAAATATTCTTCTGGTCACGGTGATTATACTAAAGAGCGAGCTCAGATTTGGGAAGGGAAAAAACTATCTGATATTTGCGATGAGATTGAAGAGATGAAGAGAAAAAGCTGATATAATCCGTAAAAAGTGGGACGTCCATAATTATATAAATAACTCTGCTCATTTCAGCTCAAAACTGTTTTCGGTAAAAGTTTTAACACCAAATTAATTATTATTGCTCACTACTTTTTTTCTAAACCGGTTCTTTACTTTCCCTGTTTATAGGTTGAATAGTTGTCAGGGATAAAGCCATATCCTATAACCACACCCATAGTCAGGGAACCTGTCTTGAAGCGGCCTCTGGATTCAACTCTTTCTACCTTAATGCTCATCCTCTCCTTGGCAGTTTCTTTGCCCTTAGCTTTAGCCATCAAGCTGGAAGATGGCGGTTCAATCTTTTATTGGCCGGATCGGTGGGGGAGAGATGGAATATTCTTGAATACTGATAAAAACGACTTAGCCTATGGACGGTGGGGCGTAATTACCAATCCATTTGACCTGATGCATTGTTTCCTTAACGGAGTTATAAAATCTCTCGTCACCTGTCCATAGTTCACAATTATGGATTTCTGCCAAAGCAAGATAGTGGCAATCATAAGTGGTAGGTCTTTTGAGCTGGTGAGATAGTTCCATGGAGCGAGAGTGAAGCCCAGGCTCTTCACGAATTTCGATGCCAAATTCCAGGACAACATGCAGAGCTGCTATGCCAGTAGTCAGATCCATCTCTCTTCTGACTACTCTTTTATAAAAGGCGTTAGTAACCTCAGTGAGCATCAGACAGGGTGCGATGAGGCGAGTGTTTTCTTCAGCCCACTGGTTTGCAAGGGTGAGGGCCTGATCAGAATAGTCTTCAGGTACTGCCCACATTGCAGCCAGGCTGGCATCAATCACCACGATACTGCTCATGTTATATTCCTGTTTTCTCTGGCCTCCCTGATGAGATCAGAAGAACTTATGGAGAAGACTTGCCCACCGAAGGTCTCAGTCTGGAACCTGTGCGCCTTTTCTATAGCATCCTTAAGAAAGTTGGGCCCTCCCTTACGGGGCCTTTCCCCATCCCTCATAAGCTGAAGAGTGATGGCACGAAGGCAGTACTCGGAAACCGAGACATCCTGCTTGGCAGCCGCTGTCTTTACATGTCTGCGGATAGTAGGGTCATTGATATAGATGTTTAAACGAATGGGAGTCATCTTTTTTTTAGGCATATAGATTCGCCTCCTTTTAAGAGAATTTAACACTAAAGCACTATAGTGTCAAGAAAAATGTAATGTACATTCAATATGCTGCATCTGGATAGTTTTGAAATATAAGAAAATCTTTGGGGCTTATTTTTGATCAGAGAAAAGAAGAAGGGATGATGAGAGCAAACCAATTGCCATTTTAAATGCAACAGATTTATGGAAAGATCTAATCAGTCATCCACAGTCAAGGGACATTCTATCGCAGCATCCATAGTCATGGAACCCTTGCTAAAGCGCCCTCTGGATGTGACTCTTTCTACCTTCATGCTCATCCTTTCTATGCCAGTTTCTCTGGTGATTGCCATAGCGATCAAGCTGGAGCACGGAGGCCCCATCTTTTATCGTCAGGAAAGATGGGGGAGGAGTGGCACACGTTTCAGGGCATATAAGTTTCGTACTATGATACCGAATTCTGATCAAGAGTTTGGGCTTAAGCAGGCCATGGAAAATGATCCACGTATCACTAAGGTGGGTAGGATTTTACGTGCTATGGGATTGGATGAGCTACCCCAGCTTCTGGGAACGGCTGGGTGTCAGACCCGGTCTGACAGGTCTTGCCACTATCTATATCCCCAGGGATGCTCCCCCATGCCACAAGCTCCGCTATGATCTCCTCTATATCCGCAAACAGTCCTTCTGGCTTGACATTCGATTGATCGTGCTTTCCTTCTGGATCAGCTTCCGGGGCAAGTGGGAGACCCGGGGCAAGAAGGCGTGAATTTATCCATTCCCTTTTTACCCATTTCCTCTCAAGGCTTGTCCGCCATCAGTTTGGAGGGTTTACCCGCCATCAGTTTGGAGGGTTTACCCGCCTTTACTGTGGCGGGCCTGTCCGCCGGTAGTGTGGAGGGCCTGTCCGCCGGTAGTGTGGAGGGCCTGTCCGCCTGTGGTATGGTGGGCCTGTCCGCCGGTAGTGTGGAGGGCTGTTTTGGGTAAAATCTTATCTCCGTGCACTATTTTTGATTTTTACCGATTTCTGCTTAAGGTCGTAGATCCGCCGAACTTTGATTACAGAAAAAGAAAAATATCAGGAAAATTGACGGCCTCACTTATTTTAGGTAAACTATAGGCTAAAACAGCGTGGCAGGGATTGGAAATCGGCAAACTTTACGTATTATTATGGTTGGTGAGAGCTATGTCTGATAACCCAAGTGAGCTAACGTACCTTCAATTTCTTCAACAAATTTTTCAGGATTATCATATTGCTCCTGGGCTTCTTCCATTGAGGTTTCTACAAAATCTTTATAATCCCCATCTTGCCGGAGATCTTTGCCTTTCAAAAGCATTCGGCCTAGGTCGTTGGTAACAACACCTTTTTTCACAAAATGCTGATTAAATAAAGAAACAACGCCGGTATGTTTACTGCTGTCAAGATGTTTGGTGGCCAAAAGGGCTCTTGTTGCTGTACACATTGCATAATATGACCTGGATATGCAATCTTTAAACTTGCTGTTTTCAAGAAGAATTTTGGCTGATCCCAGCTTTTCTTTGCTATTTTGCATCCGATATTTTACTAAATCAGCTGTGCGTTCATTTAATCTCATAATGTAACCCCTTCATTCGCTAATGATTCCATGAAAGGAGTATGAGCAGTTACATTATGCTGATATTCTGCTTGGGAAAAGATTGTTAGTGAAATCTTTGAATCATATTCTAATTCAATATCCAGTAGCTTTTCATAGAGAGCGTCGATGAGCAATTTGCTGCGCTTCGTTAGGACAATCAGGATGTCTATATCCGAATCCTGGGAACAATCACCCCGAACTTTAGAACCAAATATTTTGGTCTCTAACAGCTGATCTTTTAGGTCTTTCCTGATGGCTGAAATAAATGCTTTTACTGCCTGTTTTTCTTTTTTATTTAAAGCTAAAAAGCTGCTCATTGGTTTGCCTTATGTATTTTATTCATTAATATCAGACATGGTGATGTTTGTCAATTGTTGTTCGGGGGAGTGAGGTCAAAGGAGGTGGGGTCAAATCTTTACCCATTTCCGCTGAAGGTTTACCCGCCGGTAGTGTGGAGGGCTGTTTTGGGTAAAATCTTATCTCCGTGCACTATTTTTGATTTTTACCGATTTCTGCTTAAGGTCGTAGATCCGCCGAACTTTGATTACAGAAAAAGAAAAATACCAGGAAAATTGACGGCCTCACTTATTTGAGGTAAACTATAGGCTAAAACAGCAGGACAATGAAGGCTAAAATGAGCAAGAAACAGGAACTGACGTTGGAAGAGATTGAGGGACGCTACGTTGGAGAATGGGTTTTGGTAGAGGAGACTGCCTCGGATGAGCAGGGTAATCCAACAAAAGGTGTAGTGGTCGCTCATGGCCTTGATCGCGAGACGATAGTGGAGCCAACCGGCAGACTACATATGCAGAAACCAGGGGTCAAGGCCTTTGTCTTCTACGACGGTCCCAAGGTTGCTGAAGACCTGCTTGTAATGGGGGACATGGTAACTTTGTTAACTTATGAATTGAATTGAGGTATTTATGCCCCAGTGAAATAGGCTTCTCTCCACTTGGATTGCGTTGTATTCTGCCCCAGTACGATGGTTCCCACCTACGGGTCAGGCAGGGCAAGCATTTAATGGGGCAAAGATTGAAGAATTCTGAATTTAGGAATTAACTATAGAGGGAAAAGGTATTTATTAAATGATCATTGAAGGACTCATCTGGTTTGCTGATATAGTTGACAAGATTGAAACTAAACACGGTGTAACAACATCTGAGGCGGAAAATATCTTTACTAAAAAGCCACTTTTCAATAAAATCAAAAAAGGACATATTAGGGGGGAAGACCTTTACCCTGCTATGTAGATTGTCAAATTTATTTTTAGGAAGCCCTCTTTTTCTCCAGTTTTTGTGACACTGGATTCAATTAATGGCACGGAGTAGCAGGTTT
>Ga0307427_1000406_pt1 | contig 27941 bp, 25 predicted proteins | sample SalMarWE160190MG_FD_202162 | JGI IMG/M metagenome (GOLD analysis project Ga0307427, IMG submission 202162) | Salt marsh sediment microbial communities from the Plum Island Ecosystem LTER, Massachusetts, United States - WE1603-190 | ecosystem: Environmental > Aquatic > Marine > Intertidal zone >... | reverse complement strand
AGGACGGCTCATGCGTTCTTCCCTCCCGCCCGGGCCACCTCCTGGACGATGATGCGATTGACCTGCTGGCGGGCATAGGTGGCGGCCACCCGCAGCGCGTTGGCGATGCCCCGGGCCCTGGCGTTTCCGTGGCAGATGATGACGACGCCGTCGACGCCCAGCAGCGGCGCCCCGCCGTATTCCTCGGCGTCGTGTCGGCGCTGGAGGTCTTTCATGACCGGAAGGAGGGCGGCCTTGGCCTCCGACTCCATCGCGGCGACCTCCTGCATGATGGTCTCGAAGACGCTTTCGGCCAGGGCCTCGACGGTCTTGAGGACGATGTTGCCGACGAAACCGTCGCAGACGACGACGTCGAAGCGTCCGTTGAAGATGTCGCGGCCTTCGGCGTTGCCACAGAATCGCAGGCGGGATCGCTCCATCAGGTCGCGGGCCTCGCGGGCCAGTTCGTTGCCCTTATCGCTCTCCTCGCCGATACTGAGGATGCCGACGCGCGGCTCAGCGACGTCGAAGACCTCGCGCGCATACACGCTGGCCATGACACCGTACTGGAGCAGGTGAACCGGCCGGCTGTCCACGTTCGCGCCAACATCGATGACAACGACCGGACCGTGGAACGCCGGCAACACGACGCTGATGCCCGGCCGGCGGATGCCCGGCAGTCGCCTGGCGATCATGTGGGCCGCCGCCACGAACGCGCCCGTGTTGCCGGCGCTGACGACGGCGTCGGCCTTACCCCTGGCCACCAGTTCAACCGCCCGCCGCATCGACGAGTCGGGCTTCTTGCGGACGGCCTCGACGGGCGGCTCGGCCATGGTCACCCGCTCGGAGGCGTGAACGATCGCGAGTCGCTCGCGGGACGCGCCGGCGGCGTCCAGTTCCGCCTCGACGGCCACCTGGTCGCCGACCAGGAGGAACTCCTCCTCGGGCAACGCATCGCGTGCCGCCAGAGCGCCGCGGACGATCTCGCCCGGCGCGTTGTCTCCACCCATGGCATCGATCGCCAACCGCACCGCCTATTCCTCCTCGATGGTGAGGACCTCGCGGCCGCGATAATGGCCGCAGTTACTGCACACGGCGTGCGGCAGCGTGGCGTGACCGCACTGCTTGCAGACGATGGTCTGAACGGGCGTCAAGGCAAGATGCGACCGTCGCTTGCGTTTTCTGGCCTTGGATGTTCTCCTTTTCGGAACCGGCATGTCGTCCTCCTTTGGGACCTTCCCGCGAGCAAAGGCGTCTACGACCATTGTTGACGGCACAAAAGGGCGGAATGCTACAAAGCCGCCCCGCGGCGGTCAACCCAAAAAGTCAGGCGGCGCAAGGGCGGCGGGTGGCCGCACCCACCGCCCTGGCACGTTCCATCGCGTGAAGAGGCCACCGGGAGCTTCCGCTCCCGGCTCGAACGGCACGGCGCTCGCATCGAGCCGGCCGCGGGAGCGGCCGGGGGCGCTATTCGGCGCCGCTCAGTTGTTCGCGCACAAGGTCAGGAACCTTGGCCAGGGCGCCGGGCAGCGCGTCGGCGTTCTTGCCCCCGGCCTGGCCGAAGTCCGCCCTGCCGCCCCCACCGCCGCCCACCATCTTGGCGACGGCACGGATAAGATTCCCCGCATGGACACCCTTCTCGACGAGGTCCTTCGTGGCGGCGGCCACCAGGTTGACCTTGCGGCCCTCACAACTCGCCAGAACGATCAGGATGCTGCCCAGTTTGGCGCGTGCGGCGTCGCAGGCCTCGCGAAGTGAGCCGAGGTCGGCGCCTTCGACCTGGCTCACCGCGAGCGGCACGCCGCCGGCGTCCTCGACCTTCTCTATCACCTCGTCCAGCCCGCCGCGCTTGGTCAGGCTGCGGGCCTGGGCCAGTTCGTTCTTGAGGTCCTTGATCTGCCGCTGCAGCCCTTCGACGCGGTCTATGAGCGTATCGGGCGTGGCCTTGAGGCTCCGGCAAACGGACGCCATGCGGTCCTCTTCCTCGTGGAGGTAGTCGAGGGCGCCCTTGCCCGTGACGCCGGTAATGCGGCGGACACCCGCCGCTACGGATTCCTCGCCGGTGATCTTGAAGAGTCCGATGCGGCCGGCACTCGCCAGGTGCGTCCCGCCGCACAGTTCCCTGCTAAACCGGCCGATGGAGACGACACGGACCACGTCGTCGTACTTTTCGCCGAAAAGGGCCATGGCGCCGAGGCTTCGGGCCTCCTCGATCGGCATGTGCCGGACGCCGACGTCGGCCGCCTCCAGGATGCGCTCGTTCACAAGGTCCTCAACCTTCCGCCGCTCCTCCAGCGACAGGGCCGTCGGATGGGTGAAGTCGAACCGCAGCCGCTCCGGCGACACCTCCGACCCGGCTTGGTGGACGTGCTCGCCCAACGCCAGGCGCAAGGCCCACTGCAAGAGGTGCGTGGCCGTGTGGTTGCGGGCGGTGGCAAGGCGGCAGTCGGCGTCGACGGCGGCGCGGACTCGCCGGCCCCGCTGGATGCGGCCCTTCTCGACCTTCGCGAGGTGGACGATAAATCCGTGGTCGAGGATCGTGTCGCCGACGGCGGCCGTGCCGTCGGGCCCCTCGAGCGTGCCGACATCGCCTACCTGGCCGCCGGCGCGGGCGTAGAACGGCGTACGGTCCAGGAGCACCTGGGCGTCGGTCCCCGCGTCGGCCTTCTCGACCCATTCGTCGCCGGCGAAGATGGCCAGGACGGTGGCCTCGCCTTCGGCGCACTCGTACCCGTCGAACTCGGTGGACAGGTTCTCGCGGTGGAGGCGCTCCAGGGCCTGCGGCGAGAGGGCCTCGCGTTTGAAGACGATGGCCTCGTCGCCGAACCCGGAGCCTGCCCGCGACTGCTCGCGGCGGCCTTCCATGGCCTGCTCGAAGCCTTCGCGGTCGAAACGCAGCCCCTCTTCCTGCAGCCGCTGCTCCATGAACTCGATCGGGATGCCGTGCGTGTCGTAGAACTGGAAGAGCGCGTCGGCTGCCATCGCCTCCTGGCCATCGGACTTCAACCGGCCGACCGTATCCTCAAACCGGCGAATGCCGACGGACTCCTCAATGGCGGCGGTGAAGCGCTTCTCCTCGGCCTCCAGGATGTTAAGGATGGTGTCTTTGCGCTGCCCGATTTCCGGATACGTCCCGCCCATCGTCTTTTCGACCACCGGCACGAGCCGCGAGAGAAACGGCCCGGCGATGCCAAGGTGGCGGCCGTCGAGAGCCGCGCGGCGAATGAGTTTGCGCACGACGTAGCCGCGACCGTACCGGTCGGGCAGCGCCCCGTCGGCGATGCAGAACGCCACCGACCGCACGTGCTCGGCGATGCGGCGCAAACGTCGGTCTGTATCATTCGTATTGCCCGGCAAGTATTTCGTGCCGGCAAGTTCGGCACACGCCTGGACGATCGGCAGCATGACATCGATGTCCATGTTGGTCGGGGCGTTCTGCATGATGGCGGCCATGCGTTCGAGGCCCATGCCCGTGTCGATGTTCCGGGAAGGCAGGGGGACGAGCCGGCCGCCTTCCTGGCGGTCGAACTGCTGGAGGACGAGGTTCCAGACCTCGACGAAGCGGCTGGAATCGTTTTCGGGTGTCGAGTTCTCGACCGTCGAGACGCCCGTGTCGATGAGTATCTCGGTGCACGGGCCGCACGGACCGTTGGGGCCTTTCGACGGGGCGGACTCGGGCCAGTAGTTCTCCTTCTCGTCGAAACGCCAGATGCGGTCTTCGGGGACGCCGACGATTCTATTCCATATCTCGAACGTCTCCTCGTCGTCTTCGAAGATCGTGATGTGGAGCCTCTCGGGGGGCTGGTCCATCTCTTCGAGCATGAACTGCCAGGCCCACTGGCACGCTTCCCTCTTGAAGTAGTCGCCGAAGGAGAAGTTGCCGAGCATCTCGAAGAAGGTCATGTGCCAGCGGGTGACGCCCACGTTGTCGATGTCGCCGGTGCGGAGGCACTTCTGGCAGGTGGCGACCCGTGTGAAGTCGGCGGCGCGCGGGCCGAGAAACTGCTCCTTGAACTGGTTCATTCCCGCGCCGGTAAACAGGAGCGTGGGGTCGTTGTGCGGAATGAGGGAGTCGGACGCGATGATGCGGTGATCGCGTTTGCGGAAGAACTCGAGGAAGCGGCTGCGGATTTCGTCGGTTGTCACGTCCAGACTCCTGAAGTCCGGCGCAAATCCTGCGTCAGATAGAATGCACATCCTAGCGGGAATCGGCGGTTTTGCAAGCGTCAAGCGATACTGAGACGGGATTGCCATGGCCTTCCTGCCCGAAACGGGCCACATCCTCCTCAGACAAAAGCCCGCCAAATCCGGCGTAGTCGTTTGACAAAGGCCCAAACGTGCGCATACTTCCTGTGGTACTCGGGGGAGTTCCAACCGGCTGATAGGAAAGTCGTGCGTCTGCGCACCTGCGTGCCGCAGGGTGCCGGATGGTGTGTCCGTGGGGCCGTCTCACATTTGGGAAGAGGGGAATACTCATGCGTCGCTTAGCCATCGCCTGCCTGCTCGCCGTGGTCGTTGCCGGCCCTGCCGCTGCAGCGCCGTTCCAGGTCCAATTCGACGTGCAGTACCTCGGCTCGTTCACGGTGGAACTGCACGACGACACGCCGCTGCACCGCGACAATTTTCTGCAGTACGTGACCGACGGCGCGTTTGCCGACTCGATCATCCACCGGAGCGACCGTTCGGTCGACATCATCCAGGGCGGGGGATTTTACTTCGTGGGCACCACGATTATGGATATTCCCATACCTTATGACCCTGTGCCTCACGAGGCCGACCTCGGATGGTCCAACCTGCTGGGCACGCTCAGCGCCGCCAGGACCGGCGACCCCGACAGCGCCACCTCCGGGTGGTTCCTCAACATGGCCGACAACAGCGACATCTACGACCCGGTGACGGAACCGCCGGGAGAAGAACGCGACGGCTACACCGTGTTCGGTCACGTCGTGGACGGGTGGGACGTCGCCGAGGCGATCTACGCCCTGACCGTGTGGGACGCCACGACGCTCTTGGGCGGCGCCTTCGGCGACTTGCCGCTGCACGATACCTTCGACAACACCGGACCGCTGTACGCGGACGATTTCGTGATCATCACCTGGGCCGAGGTCGTGCCGGAACCGGCCACGCTGGCGCTTCTTGCCGCCGGCGCCCTGGCGCTGCTTCGCCGCCGCAGAAAGTAGGCTGCCGCCGGACCATCACAAGACATGCAAAACCACGGCCCGCCACGGCGGGCCGTGTTCTTTTCGACGCGCCGCGCAAGCGCGGCGGCTAACAGGGCGTGCAGGCTGTCAGTCTCTCGGCTTCTCCTTCGGCTTCTCCTTCGGGTTCTCTTTCGCGCCGCCCTTCTCGTCCGGCTTCGTCGCCCCGGGCGCCTGGATAACCTTTACGCCGATGCCCGTGACGTGGACGAGGCACTTGCCTTTGACGTCGCCGACGGCCTTGCTGAACTCCGTGACGGAGGCGATCTTCGTCTCGCCCACCTGGTCGATGACCATTCCGGGCATGATGCCGGCATCGGCCGCCGCCGAACCGTCCCGGACCTCTCGCACGAAGACACCCTTGTCGCTCTTTGCGAGGCCGATCTGCTCCCGCAACTCGTCGGTCAGCGGTTCGACGCGCGTGCCGCGCCACCACCGAATGCCATAGCGGCTGACGAGGACCTCCCGCGGCGCCGGCCGCCGGGCCACCTCAACGGTCACCCGTTTCTGCTTGCCGTTTCGCAGGACCAGGAGCGTCACTTTCTCGCCGACGGGCGTGGCTTGGACGATCTGGATAACGTCGTCCGGGCTGCGGACGGTCTCTTTGCCGATGCCGACCACGACGTCGCCCGCCCGGACACCCGCCTTCGCGCCCGGCGCATCGGGCAGGACCTGGGCCACGTGGGCGCCGCTGCCGACCTCGGCCCCGCTCTCTTTGGCCTGCTCCTGGCCCACCTCATCGATCACGACACCGATGTAGCCGTAAACGATCTTCTCGCCCCGCTTCAAGCGCTCGATGATGGCCCGCGTACCGGAGGTGATCGGCACCGCGAAGCCGACGCCGTCGCTGGCGCCGGTCCGGCTCGAGATAACGGCATTGACGCCCACGACCTCGCCGTCGAGATCCACGAGCGGCCCGCCGGAATTGCCGGGGTTCACGGCCGCATCCGTCTGGATCAGGTTGCCGTAATAGCGGTCCAGTTCCTGACCGATGCCGGGGATGGCCCGTCCCGTTCCGCTGACGATGCCGAACGAGAGGCTGGCCTGGCCGTCGCGGCCGAACCCGAACGGGCTGCCCAGTGCCAGGACGAATTGCCCGCGCCGGAGGCGAGACGCGTCGCCGAGCCTGGCCGCCGGCAGCCCCTTGGCGTCGATACGGATAACCGCCAGGTCGCGCCGGGGGTCGGTCCCAACCACCTTGGCGCGGTAGCGTTTGCGCGTTGCCAGGGTCACCTGAATCTCGGTAGCGTCTCGCACGACGTGCTCGCTCGTGAGGATGAACCCGCCGGACGAGATGAGAAAGCCCGACCCGTTGCCCTGGGAGCGGAACGGGACGCGCGGGTGGTTCGGATAGCGCCGGAAGAATTCGCGGAGTTCGTCGGGCAGCGCATCGAGACCACCGTCGGGGGCGCCCAACCCCAAGGTTCCTCCGGCCGGTTCCCGCACCACACGGATATTGACTACCGCCGGCGAGACCGCCTCGGCAGCCCGTTCGATCGCCGTCTCGACCGCCTTGGCCGCATCCATCGAGGCCGCACCCGCCGCGGCGCCCGACGCAAACACGCCCACGCAGAACACGGCCGCGGCCGGCCCGACCAACCGGTTCAACGGTGCGGCGAAAGTTCTGTGGCGTGCGTGCGCGGCGGGTCTCCGCACCCGCCGCGACAGTGGCGTCGAAAGCGCGGTGGGTCCGGAGACCCACCGCGCACAGCCTATGCCAGACCGCGCACGGCTTCTGTCAGACCGCTTAGACTGCATGACGCTACCCCTCCCCATCCCCCTCGTCGTCTTCGCCCGGTTCGGCCGGTTCCACCCCGTCATCGGCGGCAGAGGCGTCAGGGGCCTCATCGACCAAGCCCTTTGCGACAAGGATCTTGGCCCGGATCTCCTCGGCCAGGTCCTTGTTCTCTTCAAGGAAGGCCCGCGCGGCTTCGCGTCCCTGCCCCAGCCGCACTTCGCCGCACGAGAACCACGCGCCGCTCTTCTCGACGACGCCCACCTCGGCGCCCAGGTCCAGGAGGTCGCCCTCGGCGCTGATGCCGCCCTGATGCCGCGGATCGAAGAGGATGTCGAACTCGGCGTTCTGGAACGGCGGCGCGACCTTGTTCTTGACGACCTTGGCCCGCGTGCGGCTGCCGACGGCCTTGTCGCCGTCCTTCAGCGTGGTGATTCGCCTGAGGTCGATCCGGACGCTGGAGTAGAACTTCAGCGCCCGTCCGCCGGGCGTCGTCTCGGGGTTGCCGTACATCACGCCGATCTTCTCGCGGATTTGGTTCAGGAAGACGACGGCCGTGTGGCTCTTGGAGATCGAGCCGGTCAGTTTCCGCAGCGCCTGGCTCATGAGCCGTGCCTGGAGGCCGACGTGCACGTCGCCCATCTCGCCGTCGATCTCGGCCCGCGGCACCAGTGCCGCCACGCTGTCGATCACGATGATGTCCACGGCGGCGCTTCGGACCAGGAGGTCGCATATCTCCAAGGCCTGTTCGCCCGTGTCGGGTTGGCTCACGAGCAGCGACTCCAGGTCCACGCCCACCCGCCTGGCCCACGCGGCGTCGAAGGCGTGCTCGGCGTCGATGAACGCCGCCACCCCGCCGAGGCGCTGAGCGTTCGCGATAACCGAGAGGCCCAGGGTCGTCTTGCCGGAGGCCTCCGGCCCGAAGAACTCCGCCACACGTCCGCGCGGCAGGCCGCGGCCGCCGAGGGCCAGGTCCAGGCTGATGCTGCCCGTCGGGATGCACGGGGCGTCCACGTGCAGGTCGCCCGACAACCGCATGATCGCGCCTTTGCCGTACTGCTTCTCAATCTGCGACATGACGCGGCTCAGGTTGGTCGCCCGCGCATCGAGGTCCTCAACGTACGCGACGGGTTCCTTTTCGGGCTTCTGTTTCTTCTTCGCCATAATCGAGGCTCCTTTGCTGTGGGCTCTGCGCCCGTCGTTCGCCCCGTGCCCTTGCTATTCACATGCCACGGCTGGTTGAAGCCCGTGCGATACGCGCCGCGCAAGCGCGGCGGCTAACCAAACACGAATCAACCGCCGAGGGCAATGCACGACAACGGCGGCTAACCATACACGAATCAACCGCCGAGGGCAATGCACGACAGCGGCGAATATGTCGGTCCCTGGCGCGATAGCACACTTTTCATGACAACGATCTCGTTCGCCTCAAACGGCGGGCCTTGATGGTCGGCCATCTCCGCGACGGCCGCGCTGAGTTCGCCGAGCCCACTGCCACCGCGCACACGGCCGAGCGTGAGGTGCGCCCGGTAGGAACGCTTCTCGATTCTCTCGGCGAATCGGGCGGTCGCATCCGCCACGGCCTTTTGGAGACGGAGGAGGTCGCCGGTCGGCTCGTCGATGCCAACCCAGATGACGCGTGGCCGTCCGTTCGGCGGAAACTGCCCCACCCCGGTCGCACAAAGCGAAAGAGGCCTGAAACCCGCCACGGCCTGCCGCACCGCCGCCTCAAGTGCATCGACCCGCTCGACAGCCACATCGCCAAGGAACACCAGCGTCAGGTGGACGAGATCCGTGCGAACCCAGCGGACCTTGCCGCCCGCGCCGCGCAGCCGCTCCTGGCAGCGGACGAGGTAGTCACGGACCTCCGGCGGCATCTCGATGGCAATGAACGTTCGGACCGTTTCGCTCATGGTCGCGCCCGCGCGGAAGGCTTGCAAACCAGCACGGCACAGTATATCGTTCCGCACGCGCGGGACAAGCCCCGAACGTTCAAACGCGCGGGGCAAGCCCCGCGGCTAACACGGCAACGTTCGGCTAACACGGCATCTCACAAATCGAGCATCTCGTGGTACTCGCGGAGGCGCCCTTCGATCTCGCCGATCGTCAGGCCCTCGAGCCGATGGGCACCGAAATCCTCGATCGTGAAACTCGCCGTCACCGTTCCGTACGCCAGGGCAAGACGCAGGTCTTCGAGCGTGATTTCGTGGTCGAGGCCGGCCAGGCGCCCCATCATGCCGCCGGCAAACGAGTCGCCGGCGCCGGTCGGGTCGCGGACGTCGCCCTTCGAGTACGCCGGGAACGCGGCGCGGAGAACGCTGGCTGCCTCGTGCGCCTCCGCCTTGAGGTTGCGGCCGGCAATCCGTGCGCCCTCGGACCCCATCTTGGTGACGACGAACCTCGGCCCCCACTCGAGGATGCGCTCCTCGGCCATCGCCAGGTCGTCTTGGCCGGTAAGCATCCGCGCCTCGCCGTCGTTCAGGACGAGGCCGTCGATCCTGGCGAGCAGTTCCATCAGTTCGTCGCGTGTGTTCTCGATCCAGAGGTTCATCGTGTCGGCGACAACCAGCGTGGGACTATCCACCTGGTCGAGAACCGACATCTGGGTGACCGGGCTGCCGTTGGCCAGGAACACGAGGTCTGTCTCCCGCCACGCCTCCGGGATGGCCGGCCTGAAGTCGCCGAAGACGTTCAACTGAACGTCGTCGGTCGTGGCCTCATTCATGTCGCCTTCGTACGAGCCCTTCCAGCGGAACGTCTTGCCGCCCTCAACAATCTGCAGGCCGGCCGTATCGACGCGCCGCGACTCCAGCACCCGGCGGTGCGCGTCGGGGAAATCCTCCCCCACCACACCCACCAGCCGCACCGGTGCATGCAGCGACGCCGCCATCGAGAAATACGTCGCGGACCCGCCGAGCACGTCGCGCACCTCACCGTGCGGCGTCCTGATGCTGTCAAACGCGATCGAACCTACGACCAGAAGCGAATGAGCCACGCGGTTTCCCTTTCGTCTTGAGTCGTGCAGGAACGGTTATCCTGCCGGCGCGACACACAGGACCAACGTCTGTCGCGCCAGCGGACCAACGGGCAGGAACTGCTCCACGCTCATACCGGCTTCGGCAACATCGCTGCGAATCGTCGCCCGGGTCTCGCCCGGGTACCGCCCGCGCAGGCGGTCGCGAAGCCCACGCCACGAGCGCCGGTTGTAAAACGAGAACAGCACCCAGCCTGCGCTGACACGGGCCAGTTCCCGCAGCACCACGACGCGCTCCTCCCCCGTGCGGACGCGATGCACCAGACGCATCGACAACGCCAACTCGAACCGGCCGTCCCCAAACGGCAGACGCCGGGCATCCGCGGTAACCAGGCGGCAGATTCCGCCCGCCTCCACGGCCGCCTTCCGGGCCAGACCCAGCATCTCGGCCGAGACGTCCACGCCCACGCAGCCGCGCCCGTCCGACGCCAGCGTCCGCAGGAACCGGCCCGTGCCGCACGGCACGTCCAGAACCGGGCCGACGACGCTCAGGTCCTCGACCAACTGGGCGACGAGCCGGCGCTCGGCGGCATCGACCTTGCGGCCGTGACGTGAGCGGCCGAACCGCCGGTCGCGATAGTTCTCGGCGTCGCCCACGCTCGCGTATCGGCAAGCGAACCGGTCGAGACTCTCAGGCGCCCGCTTGCCCTTTCGGACCTCGCGGGCCACGAGGTGTGCGGCCGACTTCCGGGCAATGTCGACGATCGCCTCGCCATCGGGCGCCCATTCCACGCCGCCGGGCCGGCGGGCTTCCTCCGCGGCCGCCGACACCAGCGCCTCCACGACCGGATCGTCCGCGCCGTCGAGGAGCAGAAACGCGCCGAGCGTCACGAGCATCTGCTCCAGCGCCTGCGCCGGTTCCACTCGGAACCGCGCGTGGCGAGCATCCACCAGACAGACCCGCAGCGAACGGCCCCTTCCGCAAAGAACAAGCAGGTTTTCGGCACGGGCATCCCGGTACGAGACCCCCTTGGCGGCCAAGTCCACGAGCAGTCTCGCCGCCGGCCGCATCAACGCATCAAACCCGTCGGAGCCCGGCTCGCCGGCGACCGCAAGCCAGGCCGAAAGCGGCTGCGCTCCGGCCAGATGCTCCATCAAGTAGTAGCAGGTGCGGCAGCCCCAATTTCCGGACTCGCTGACGAGGGCCAGCGGTTGCGGTATCGGCAGGCCCATCTCGTGCAGGCGAACCGCGTTGGCGAACTCCCGTGCCGCGCCGCTTCGACCCCACAGATGCAGAATGCGATTGTTGAGCGAACGGTGCTCGAACATCTTGACGAACACGTCGAACGGCAAGGACTCGGCCGTCTCCAGGAGGCCGTAGCCGCGCCCGGAGATGCCCCGACGCGGCACGGCCCGCATCGGCCCGAGCGTTTCCGGGTCGAACGCCCGGACGAGCGTCTCGCGCCACTCGGAGTCGATGCCGACCGCCCAGTTCCAGCGATATGCCATCAGCGCAGGCCCTTGCCGACCTCTCGTGCGAAAGCGCAGCATAGTCGCCGACGCGGTGGAATCAAGCCCTTTGCCTCGCCACACAAGGGCCTTGTCGCGTGCGGCGGTTATCCCTATGATGCATCGGCGCAAACGACGCGGCAACCGAATCCAGATCGCGAGTCGGGGACATCGCGGCACCGCGGCGCCCATTGAATCCGTGCGCGGTGGATCTCCGTACCCACCGCGCAGAAGACCGCGTTGTGCATCACGACAGTGCCCTTTGCGCGGCGGGTACGGAGACCCGCCGCGCAGCGCCGGAACACGATGGCCGAAGCCGAAAAAATCGAACGCATGCTCGCCCGTCCGGAACTTCAGCGCCTCTTCCGGGCCATGACAGCCAAAAAACCGGGCCGCCGGTGCTGGCTCGAACGGTTCTTCAACGCTTACGCCGACGGCTCGATACGCTGGTACCACCTCGAGTTCGCCCTGCCCTACCTGTTGACCGAGTACGTTCGCCGCAAGACCCGCGCCCGCAAGGAGACGATGCAACACCGCGTCCTCGGCAACCCCGCGACGCGGCGAGGCCTGGTGGCCACTATCCGAAGCGTCGGCCATCTCGGTCTGAAGAAGCCGCAGACCTTCGTCGCCCCCCTGATGGTCGTCTGGAACTTTACCCAGGCGTGTAACCTGAGGTGCAAGCACTGCTACCAGGAGGCCGGCCGCCGCGCCGACGACGAACTCTCGCTCGACGAGCAGAAACGCATCGTCGACATCCTGGCCGACCGCGACGTTGCGATGATCGCGTTCTCGGGCGGCGAGCCGCTGATGAGCCCCACGTTCCTCCAGATTGCCACGTACGCACACGACCAGGGAATGCACCTGACCGTGGCAACCAACGGAACGCTGTGCACGCCGGAGAGGGTCCAGGCGATGGTCGGCGCGGGAATCCGCTACATCGAGATCAGTCTGGATTCGGTCGATGCCGCGCGCCACAACGCGTTCCGCGGCGCCGGCGCGTGGGAGCGGTCGGTCGCGGGCATCCGAAACGTCGTCGCCAACCCCGACGTGAAGTGCGGCGTGGCGATGACGGTCGCCCGGTGGAACCTGGACGAGATGGAGCCGATGCTCGAGTGGTGCATCGGCGAGGGCGTCGATACGTTCTACGCCTTCAACTTCATTCCGACGGGCCGGGCCCGCGATATCGTCGAGATGGACCTCTCGCCCGACCAGCGCGAACGGATGCTCGGCATCCTCCAGAGATACCTCGTCGAGGGCCGGATCAGCATCATGTCAAGCGCCCCACAGTACGGCCGCGCGTGCATCGAACTCGGCGACCCCGCCGACCCCGTCAACACCGGCCACTACGGACACGGCGGCGGCAAGATGACCCGCATCCTCGCCAAATATGTCGGCGGGTGCGGCGCGGGACGCTGTTACATGGCCGTCCAGCCCAACGGCGACGCCACGCCCTGCGTCTTCATGCCGATCCACATCGGCAGTTTCCGGACCGATTCGTTCGAGAAGATCTGGAACCACCCCGTGATGGCACTGCTCCGCGACCGCGACGACCGGACCGGCCACTGCGCCGTGTGCGACTACAAGGCGGTATGCGGCGGCTGCCGCGCTCGCAGTTGGGCCTATTTCCACGACCTCCGCCGGCCGGACCCGGGGTGCAAGTTCAACCAAGATGCCTGGAACGAGGTCGTCCGCACCGCGGCGCCCGCCGCCGCGGTGGGGATGAAGTAGCGTTCTATCCCACGTCAGATGAGGCTTGCCGCGGGCGAGTTCTGGTCAGCCAGTGCGTGCGCCTCTGCACGACGAGCGTCATCTCAATAGCGGTCCAGCCGAGATTTTCTTCTCCCTCTTCAGGTTCTCCTAAGGTTCGATTCTCTAGAATACCGTGGCGTTGTGGCTCCGCGGTTCAGCGGTCCAGTTGGTCGGTCCCTGGAAGGCGGGGTGTCGCGGGGCTTGTGCCGCAGTGCGTCGCTCTGTTCGGGTGCACTGGTTTCGGATGCGCCGGAGCGGCGCGCAGCGCGCTTGGAGAGGCCGATGCGAGATTGGTCGAAACGGTTCGGGGGGAGCCGACTGTTGGTGTGTCTTGTCGCGGCGGCGTCAGGTTGCATGCTTGGCGGCCCGGCGGGGCCGGACACGTACATCGGCCCGAAGGCGCGGTCTGTGAGGGCGCCGGCCACAAGCGGCACAGAGAAGGCGGCTTTGCCAAAGGCAGCCGCGCGGAGTGGTTGGGGCAGCGCGAAACCGACGGCACAGACCGCCAAGGGGAACCCGACTCCGAAGGCGCCCCCGGCCGACGAGCGATCCCCGGCGTCTCCCGGCCCGGTGAAAGGGCCTCTGGCAATCTCCGTCAACGAGGCCATCGTCATGGCGTTGGAGAACAACCCGGAGTTGGCCGTGGAGCGGCTTGAGCCCGAGATCCTGGACACGGTCGCGGAGGAGGAGCAGGCGGTCTTCGACCCGCTGCTCGCGGCGGTGCTCGGCCACGAGCGGTTTCGGGCGGAGGACCTGAGTTCGGGCGGCCACTGGTTCCGGTACAACACCGACAGCGTCGTCGGCGAAGCGACGCTGACCAAACTGTTCCCCACCGGCACCACCGTCGAATTGGGAGCGTCGTCCTGGGTGGACGACGCCAGCCGCGACGGCCAGCAATTGATCGAGTCGCGCTTGGGCATGACGGTGTCGCAGGCCCTGCTGCGAGGGGCGGGAAAGGCGGTCAACCTGGCGCGGGTGCGGGAGGCGCGGTTGGACGTGCTGGCCTCAAAGTACGAGGTCCGAGGGTTTGCGGAGGCGCTCGTCGCCCTGGTGGAGCAGACGTACTGGGACTACGCCTTGGGGCGGCAGCAAATCGACATCTACAACCGGTCCATTGCGCTGGCCGAGCAACTGCTCGAAGACTGCAAAGGAAAGGCCCGGGCCGGCGCCATGCCGACGAGTGCGCTCGCGGCCGCCGAGTCCGAAGTGGCCCTGCGACGGCAGGACCTGGTAGATGCTCGCAGCAACATGGCCAAAGCGAAGGCCCTCCTGCTGGCATTCCTGAGCCCGCCGCGGGCCCAAAGCAAGGGCCGCGACCTCCGGTTCGTGGACGGCCTCGTCGCACCGCACGTCCAACTTGAGGACGTGGAGTCGCACGTTCGCGTGGCGCTGCGCATGAGGCCGGATCTGAACCAGGCCCGCGTCCTGGCCCAGCGGGAGGAACTCCAGGTCATGCGGACCCGCAACGGTCTGCTCCCTCGGCTGGACCTGTTCATGACGCTCGGAAATACGGGGTATGCCGAGACGTTCGGCGGCTCATGGAAGCGCGTCGGCGGCGACCGGTACGACCTCCTGGTCGGCCTGTCGGTGGAGTACCCTTTCGGGAACCACGGGGCCCGAGCCCAACACAAACGGGCCGTCCTCGGCCGCCGCCAGGCCGAGCACGCCATCGAGAACCTCGAACAACTCGCCGAGGTGGATGTCCAGACCGCCCACATCGAAGTGATCCGCACCAAAGAGAAAGTGGCGGCCGTTGCGGCCACACGCCGGCTCGACCAGGAGAAACTGCGGATCGAGGCCGAGAGGTTCAGAATCGGACAGGCGAGTTCGTTCCAGGTCGCGCGGGCCCAGCGCGATCTCGTGCGAAGGCAGATCACCGAGGCCGAGGCCCTCGCGGAACACCTCAAGGCGCTGGTCGAGTTGTACCGGCTCGACGGCTCGCTCCTGAAGCGCCGCGGCATCGAGGCGCCCGGCGATGAACCCGCCGGCCTGCGGATGACCGAGCCGTGACGGACGCGTGGAGGTGAAGGATGTCTCGCAAGGTGCAGACGTGTGGCGTACGCTGGCTCAGGTACCGGATTATGCCCGTTGCCCAGGTCACCGTGTTTCTGGCAGCGGCGGCGGGCGCGCTCGTGCTGTTCCAATACCGGTCGGCGTCGTTCAGCGTCGTTGGGGTGGTCCAGGGACGGATATCGCACGTCTCGGCCACCTATGACGCACGCATCAAGAGCATCCATGTTCAACCCTACCAGAAGGTCAGGAAGGGACAGGTGGTGGCCGTTCTCGACGATTCCCTGCTCACGGCCCAAATCGCGACGATTTCGGCGGAGATCACACGCCTGCGCGCCGAATACGCGGAAAACCAGACTCTCTTGGACGCCGATGTCAGGGCTCGCCTCTCGCGGTGGGACTCAGAGAACCGCGCCTTCTCGAACGATAGCGTGCAATTGTCCGTCAGCACGCAGCAACTCAAAGCGGTCCTGGAGTACGACCGGGCCCTGCTGGATGGGCTCCGTGCGACCATGGACAACACCGAGCAACTGGCCAAGAACGGTCTCGGCCCGCTCGCCGACTTCCAGTTGGCAAAGGCGGAGTATGAGGCCACGGCGAAGAAGGTCGAGGAAAACGAACGCCTGCTGGCGCATCTGCTGACGGAGCGGCAAACGGCGGAGCAGCGACTGGCGGCTCATCTTCAGCACCGACCGGTTTTCCCGTCGCAGGAGGCCGCACTCAGTCACATGCGCCAGGCCATTGCCGTCCAGGAGGGGCTGATGCGGGAACTCCAGGCCCAGCGCGACGAGTACGTCCTGCGGGCTCCGTGCGACGGCATCGTCATTGAACTCCAGGGCAGACCCCGCGACGCCTCCGCGCGCAGGCCGGGCGAAGGCGGCATCCGCAGCCCCGGAGAGGTCGTCGTGCCCGGCCAGACCGTCGTCGCCATCACCCAGGCTCAGCCAACCGAGATCGTCGCCTATGCCGACGACCGCCAGGTACCCGAACTCAGCCCCGGCCTTCCCGTCAAGTTGACCTCCGGGGGACGCCGGCGGCAGGTAGCCCTGTCCGAGGTAGTGGCCGTCGCACCCACCGTCCAGCGCCTGCCGGAGGCCCTCTGGCAAGACCCCAGGTTGCCCGAGTGGGGGCGCCCTGTCCTCGTCCGGATCCCACCCGGCATGACCTTGCGTGTCGGTGAACGGGTGATGGTCCGAAATCGCTGAGCAACACTCCCGTCCGCGTCCAAGCGCCGGTATCCCGGTTGTCCAAAGCCGTGCCCCCACGCGCACCCGCCGGGGCATTCCATTGGCGTCGCCATGACTCGCGCGCTAAGATGGTGCAGCGACGTCGGAGCGACGGAAGGTGCGGCGTATGCGTGCGCTGATCATCGAGGACGAGGAGAGGCTGGCTCACAGTATCGGACGCATGCTCGAAGAGCACACCTCCTTCGCGGTGGACATCGCGACCGACGGCGACGGCGGCCTGCACATGGCGCTCGGCAACCCGTACGACCTGATCGTCCTGGATCTGATGCTGCCCCATCTGGACGGGCTGGCACTGCTCGAGAAACTGCGCGCGGCGGGCAAACGGACGCCTGTCCTTGTCCTTACGGCACGGGACACGACGCAGGACATCATCCGCGGCCTCGACCTCGGGTGTGACGACTACCTGACCAAGCCCTTCAAGATGGCGGAACTGTGCGCGCGCGCCAAAGCCCTGGTCCGCCGGGCCTACGATCGGCCGGACCCCGTCCTCAAGGTCGGCGGCGTCGAGATCAACACCGCCACTCGAACGGTTACGTGCCGGGGCAAGACCGGGCGGCTCCCCGCCATGGAGTACCGTCTGCTGGAATATCTGGCCATGCGGGCCGGCGAGGTTGTCTCCAAGACCGACATCATCGAGCACCTTTACGACTTCGATTCCGAGACGTTCTCGAACGTCGTCGAGGTGTATGTCTCCTCGCTCCGGAGGCGGTTCGGCGCCGAGACGATCCAGACGATACGGGGCCAAGGCTACATCCTCACCGGAGCCCACACGTGAAGCCGATGTCGTTGAGATGGCGCATCCGCTTGCTGGTCACGCTCGTGGTGGCGGCCATCGTCACGGCCGTCTCGGCAACGTCCTACCTCCGGTTCCGCACCGCCTACCTCGGACATATCGACCGCATGCTCGAAATCATGTCCAAGGGCATCCTGACAGAATTGGACGAGCCTCAGGAGCCCCGGGAACTCGCCGACGAGGTCCGGCTTATCACCGACAGTCCGTGGCGCGGCCCGGAGACCCATTTCCGTCTATGGGCCGAGGGGGAGGACACCGACCTGATCGCCAGCGTCCCGGCCGGCGGCAAGAAGGCCCGATTCCTCTGGAACCTCCAACACGTTGAACCGCCCGAGGGCAACGAACCTGTCTTCTTCAGCCTGACAGACAAGAAGAAACATTTTCGCGCCATCTGGGTCCGTCACGCCACTGCCCGCGCCACCATGAATATCCTGATCGCCCATCCCAGCAGTTTCGAGCACCGGCGGCTCGACGAGTTGCTGGTGACACTCCTGGTCGTCGGAGGAGGGCTCATTCTGGCCGGCGCCACGCTGGGCGCGTGGCTGGTGCTGCTGGGCCTGCGGCCGCTCCGTGCCATGGCCTCTCGGCTGGCCGGGATCACCGACACCAACCTCGGCGAATCGCATCTCGCGGACCTGGCCGTGCCCCGTGAACTCGAACCCGTCATCAACGAGATGACACGCCTTCTGAAACGCCTCGACACGGCGCTGAGGCAACAGCGGCAGTTTGTGGCCGACGCCTCCCATGAACTTCGCACGCCCCTCACGCTCGCCGAGAGCACGCTGCAACTGGCCCGCTCGAAGCACAGAGAGGTCGCTGAATACAAACAGGCCATCGATGAAACGCTCCAAGACCTGAACCGCATGGAATGGCTGATCCACCAACTGCTGACGTTGGCCCGAATCGACGGACTCAGCGGAGTCCCGGAACCGCTGGACATCTGCATGGATGCCATGCTCCAGGAACTCGTGATCGAACACAACGCACAAGCGTCGGAACACGGCGGCAAGGTGGTCGCGGCAGACCTGGCACCATGCACCGTGCACGGGAACGAGGAGATGCTGGCCCTGCTGTTCCGCAACCTTCTGGATAACGCGATGAAGTACGGCCCGGCAGGCGGAACGGTCCGCGTCGGCCTCGAACACGGCCCCGACGCCGGGTGCACCGCCACGATTCAGGACGAAGGCGGGAACATCCCCCCGGAGGCCATGCCTCACCTGTTTGATCGCTTCTATCGAGTGGAATCGTCCCGCGGTCGGAACACCGGCGGCGCGGGACTTGGCCTGGCGATTGCCCGCGGAATTGCGATGCAACACGGGGGAGACCTCTGGGTTACCTCAACGCCCGACACCAGCACCACCTTCCACGTCCGCTTGCCGTGCGAAAGGCGGTGCGACGATCCGCCAACGTCCGGGGTGGCGTAAAAACGACCCCGGGGCAAACCCGTGTAGGAGCAAACGTCTAAATGCGGAAGGCGGCAAGACCTTGCGTCGCGCACCGGAACTGCGTAGGATGCCGCCGTGCGACCGGTTGCGAAACACTGGCTGTTCTTCGCTTTCCTGGCGGTGAGTCTGGCGGCCTTGATCGCCTTTGCGGCCTGGCAGATCTCCAAGGCGCGGCGTGAGGTGGATGTCCCCGGCGTTTCGGTTCCCGCGTCGCGGCTCTTCGACCGCTGACATTCCTTTGTCACCCGACGCTTGCACATCCACCGCGTTCGATGTAAACTACGCGTCCTCACTGCACCGGATCGTTGGGAGACACACGCGATGGCAACATCGAAGACAAGACAAACCACAAAGCAACGCCGCGTGCGGAAACCTGCGGCCGAGGTCCTGTTCGCACCGGCGGCCGTCGCGCGGCTGGAAGCCGGCGCCACACTGCCGGCCAAGTTCCAGCGGATGCTGGGTCGCCTGCCGATGAAACGCGTCTGCCAAGGCGGGACGGTGGCCGTCAAGATGCACGTGGGCGGCGGCATCGGGTTCACGACCATCCCGCCGCTCTTCATCCGCATCCTCATCGAGAGGATCAAGGCGGCCGGCGCAAAGCGCGTCTTCGTCACCGACGGGTCGCTCACCGTCGACGCCGCCACCGCACGCGGGTACACGACCGAGGTGCTCGGAGCGCCCCTCGTCGGCGCGGCCGGCGTCGATGATACGTTCCGCTATAAGCACAAGGTTCGATACAAGACGCTGCGGTCGATCGACGTCGCCGGCAACATCGAGGACGCCGACGCACTCATCAACCTCAGCCACTTCAAGGGGCACGGCGACTGCGGGTACGGCGGCGCGTGCAAGAACCTGGCGATGGGCTGCGTGACGCAAGAGACGCGCGGGCACCTGCATCAACTCGAAGGCGGACTCAAGTACAACGAGGACCTCTGCATCAAGTGTCGTAAATGTGTCGAGGCGTGCACCCGAAACGCGGCACGCTGGAACGAGGAGCGGGACCGCCTCGAAATCTTCTACCACCACTGCGTCTACTGCCGGCACTGCGTCCTGGCCTGCCCGACCGGTGCGATCAAGATCATCGGTGGCGGATTCGTGCCGTTCCAGCGTGGCCTGGCGCTCGCGACGAAGGAGGTGCTCGGCACGTTCGATTCCGGCCGCGTCCTGCACATCAACTTCCTGACGCAGATCACGGTGTACTGCGACTGCTGGGGGTTCTCGACGCCCTCCCTGATCCCCGACGTCGGCATCCTGGCGTCCGAAGACATCGTGGCCGTCGAGAGCGCCAGCCTCGACCTGACTCGCGACGGCCAACCCCTGCCCGGCAGCCTGCCGCCCGGCCACAAACTCGTCGAAGGCAGGCACATGTTCGAGCGCCTCCACGGCAAAGACCCGTACATCCAGATCCAGCAGATGGACGCCGTCGGCCTCGGCACGCCAGGCTACCGGCTGCGGAAGGTGAACTAGGGTCGAATCCGCATCCCCCGCAGCAAGAAAAACTTGACTTCCCGCCGAAGATGGCCGATAATTGTACGTAATGTGCTGACCGTACAATGCGTACAAAGGAGATGGACTCGTGACTTCCTTACCCGTCAGCAAAGCCCGGCAGGAACTTGCCGAACTCATCAACCGGGTCGCCTACAAGGGCGAGCGAATCGTCATTGAACGCCGCGGCAAAAACGTGGCGGCACTGGTGCCGACCGAAGACCTGGAAATCCTGGAGTCGCTCGAAGACCGGATCGACCTGGAAGATGCGCGCCAAGCGCTCAAAGAGAAAGGCGCGATCCCCTGGGAAAAGGTCAAGGCCGACCTCGGCCTCTAGCCCGCCATGGCTTACCGCATCGAAGTCAAGCCGTCGGCCGCCCGCGTCCTGACGAAACTCCCCCGCCCCGCCCAGCGGCGGATCGCCCGCAAGATCGACGCCCTGGCAGAGGACCCACGGCCCAGAGGAACCGAAAAACTGAGGGGCGCCGACGACCTGTACCGCATCCGTGCAGGAGACCATCGAGTCATCTACCAAGTCCGCGACGACGTCCTGCTTGTCCTCGTGGTGCGCATCGGTCACCGGCGGGAGGTGTACCGGCGGCTGTAGACAGTTGCCGGAACAATGACGGATGCCACTGCTATCGCACCCTCTCCCATCTTGCTTGCTCAATGATCGTCCGGGAAGTACGGTTCGATGTGCACCGTGACGTGCGTGACGCTCGGGACCTGGCGGCAGATGGCGGCATCGACCGCTGAAGCGATCGCGTGGGCCCGGCCGACGGGCATCTCGGGATCGACCTCCACGTGCAGGTCCACGTGCGTCTCCAGACCGCTGCGGCGGGTCAGCAGTTTCTCCGTGTCCTTCACACCCTCCACGCCGGCCGCCACGCTGCGGATGGCCGCCAGCGTCTCGGCGTCGGCCGCCTGGTCCATCAAGGCGGAACTCGTCCGGCGAAACGCCGCCACGCCGATGCCGAAGATGATCAGGCAGATCGCGACGGCCGCAATCGCGTCCAGGAACCGCCACTCGGGCCCCAAGTAGATGGCGGTCGTGATGCCCGCCGCCGCAAACATGCTCGAAAAGACATCGCTGCGATGGTTCAGGGCGTCGGCGATCAGGCTCTCGGACTTGATACGCCGGCCAAGCCGAATCTTGTACCGGAACATCCATTCCTTCACGACGATGCTCGCCAGGGCGAACCAGAGTGTCCAGGGCGCGGGCATCTGCGGATCGGGGCTGACGATCTTCAAGACCGCGCGGTACCCGAAGACAATGCCCACCAGCATCACGATGACGGCCACCGACCGCCCGGCCAGGACCTCGGCCTTGCCGTGACCGTAGGGATGCTCTGCATCGGCGGGCCGGCGGGCAAACCAAGCGCCAAGGAGGACGACGACACTGGTGATGCTGTCGCTGAGTGTATCGGCGGCGTCGGCGATGAGTGCCTCGCTCGCGCCGAGGATGCCGCCGGCCAGTTTCGCACCGCCCAGCACAAGGTTGCCCACGATGCCCACGTAGGCGCCGAAGGCCACCTTGCCGTACATCTCCCGATTCGCCGCGTCGAGGGCCATAGGCGTATTCTCGGCAAGAGGGCGTGGCGTTGGTACAGTTTTCTCGCCCGGCAACGACTTCCGAGCCACCCTTCGGATGTCGCCGAAAAAAGGTACCTGGTACCTTTTTTGCAAAAACCCGGTTTTTGCCATCAAGAACGCGGAAACGAGAAAAAGGTACCTGGTACCTTTTTTTACGTTCGCCGGAGCAGGGCCCAGAAGGCGCCGTCGTGGTCGGAACCGGGCAGGATCAACTCCTGGTGCCGGGTGCGCCAGTGTCCGTGTTCTCGGACAAACGTCTCCAGAACGCCCTCGTTCTCTTCGCGCAGGAGGCTGCACGTGGAATAGAGGAGCCGTCCGCCCGGACACACGCGCGCCGCCGCCCGGGCAAGAAGGTCCGATTGCAGGTGAACCAACTCCGGCACGTCCTTCGGCTTGAGCCGCCACCGCACCTCCACCCGCCGCGCGAGCACGCCCGTGTTGGAGCACGGCACGTCCACCAGAGCCGCATCGAAACCGCTCAGAGGCGCCGCCGCTGCAACCTCGCCCGAGAGGCAGACGGTCACGCTCGCGAGGTCCCGCTCGGCAATCGTCCTGCGGATGGGCCGCAGTTTCTCGTCGGTGCGGTCCGACGCCACGACCACGCCGCCCTCGCCCATCGCTTCGACGATCTGCGTCGTCTTCGTGCCGGGCGAGGCACACAGGTCCAGCACGCTCTCGCCCTCCTCCGGCGCGAGCGCTTCGACCGCCGCCATCGCGGACGGGTCCTGCACCGTCAGGCTCCCCTCGTGGATGAGCGCCGCGAGACGTTCGGCGCCCAGGGCCGAGACATCGAGGGACCCCGGCCGCGGTCCCTCGGCCACATCGGGCGCCTCGGCGCGCAGCGCCCGCAGGAGGTCGGCGGCGTCGTGGCGGATCGGGTTGACCCGCGCGAAGGTTCGCGGCCGCCGGTTCCCCGAGCGGCAGATGGCCTCGGCCCCGTCGCCGAATGCGTCGAGCCACCGCCCGACCAACCAGTCGGGGTACGAGTACGCGGCGCCGAGGAATGCGGCCCGGTTCTCCGCCGGGTCCGGCAGGACGGCCGCCGCGAGCCGGACGACGCCGCCCTCCGGGTGCGGCAAGGCGTCGCGCGCGGGGGCGCCATCCGGTTCGCGTCCGACGATGAGGCGGCCGATGCCGCGGAGCATCGCGTTGACGAAGCCCGCCGCCTTTTCCCCGCGTGCGCCTCTCGCCGTCCGCCCGGCTTCCTCCACGGCCTCGTTGACGGCGGCATAGGCGGGCACCCGGTCGAGGAACAGAAGTTGAAAGGCCCCGAGTTCGAGGATGAGGCGCAGGGCCGGCTGAATCGCCCCCGCGCCGCCCGGCTCACCGCGAAGGTGACTCAGGAGGCGGCGGAGCGTCCGCCGATGGCGAACCGTGCCGGTCGCAACTTGCGTGGCCAGAGCACGGTCGCGCGGCGCGAGATCGCCACGTTCGAAGATGGCGTGGAGTTCGTCGCGAAGGAACTTCGGCCCGCGACCGGTGCGGCGGAGGGCCTCGAGCGCCGCTCCGCGAGCCGACAGCGCGCCGCTCATCGCAGGAACCACCGGACGGCCGCCTCCACCTCGCTCATCTCGACGGTCGTGTCCTTGCACGGCCCGCACGGCCAGGCGATGGTCCGCGCCAGGACGGCCTTGGGCAAACAGGCGAACACGCCGGCCCGCAGTTCCTTCTCGCAGGCGACGGCCACGATGGCCTTGATGTTCGGGTCGCGGCCCCGCGCCACGGCCTCGCGTCCGCCGGTGGCGCGGAACACCTGTACGCCGTAGCGGTCGGCCAGGTCGAGGAACCGCGAGACGGCACACTTTCCGCAGCGAGCGCAGTTCGAGAGGCCGCCGTCCAGCCGCCGCTCGCACTCGCTGCGCTGAAGGCAAGCCGCGAACAGGACGAGCACCTGGTCCGGCCGGCACCTGGTGCGGCGAAGCCGGACCGAGAAATTGTTGAGCGCCACAAGGGCCTTGTCAACGACGGCGGGCACTCGCTTTCTCCTGGACGGATGCGAATCGCATGCCGGGTTTGACCGGATAGCCGTTCACGAAGTCGGCCGCCGTCATCGTCCGTTTGCCCGCAGGCGTGAGTTTCAGAATGCGCACCGTTCCGCGCGCGGCGGCAACATCAATGCCCTGCGCGGCGGCGTCCACGATGGTTCCGGGCGCCGTTTTGCCGGCCGAGACGGGCAAGACGGGCGAGACGACGGTCCTGTCGATGCCGAGGCGCAGGTGCGTCTTCTTGCCGGCCATCGCCAACTGGGTGAACGCGCCCGGCCAGGGCGTCATGCCGCGAATGTGGCTGTGGACCTCACGGGCCGGCCGGTTCCAGTTGATCCGCCCGTCGGACTTCTTGAGGCGCGGGGCCGGGGTGGCCTGGTTCTCGTTCTGGCGGCGGCGTTCGACCTCATCGAGAGGAATCTCGCGAACGATCTCCGTCACGAGCCTGGCGCCCAACTCCGCGAGACGGTCGTGCAGTTGGCCGGCCGTCTCGTTGTGGCCGATCGGTGTGGCCCGCTGGCCGAGGATGTCTCCGGCGTCGATCTGGGCGGTCATGGCGATGACCGTCAGGCCGGTCTCGGTCTCGCCGCTGATGATGGCCCAGTTGATGGGTGCCGGCCCGCGGTACTTCGGCAAAAGCGACCCGTGCAGGTTGACCGCCCCGTAGGTGGGCATCTCGATCAGTTTGGGCCCGATCTTCTGACCGAACGCGATCACGAGGAGCAGATCCGGCTGCACGCTGCGGACCCGGCGTACCCCGGATGCCGTGTTCACGTTCTCGGACTCCAGCAGTGGGATGCCGCGCTCGCGGGCAAACCGCTTGATGGCCCCGATGCGAACGACCTGGCCGCGACCGGAGGGGCGGTCGGGCTGCGTGAGAATCAGCGCCACTTCCTGACCGCCCTCGACCAGCGCGTGCAGCGACGGCAGACCGAATGTGCCGGAACCCGCAAAGACGATTCGCATAGGTGTTTCCCGCGTGCCGGGTGTCTCTATCCAGCGGCCTCGGAGCCGGTCTCGACCTCGCTCGTTCGGCGTTCGTATCGGTCCTTAAGTTGGCGGAGCCGCCGCCGCTGGGTCATCCGCTGGACCGCCGACATGCGGTCCACGAGGAGCCTGCCGTCCAGGTGATCCCGTTCGTGCTGAATCACACGGGCCAGCAGGCCTTCCGCCTCCAGTTCCCCAGGCTCGCCCTTCAGGTTGCGGTACCGCGCGCGAACGCGTTCGAACCGCCCGATCTTGACGTAGATGCCCGGGAAACTCAAACAGCCCTCCTCGGCCACCTCCCACCCCTCGGTGGCGGTGATCTCGGGGTTGACAAGCACGATCTCGCTGCCCGGCTGCGTGTCGGGCGAGACAATAACGATGCTCAGCGAGAGGCCGACCTGCGGCCCGGCCAGACCGAGACCGTCGGCCCCGTTCATCGTCCTGACCATGTCGCGGGCGAGGTCCGCCAGGGCGTCGTCAAACTGCTCGACCGGGCGGGTCCGCTCCCGAAGAACCGGATCCGGATAGTAACGAAGTTCCATCGGCCACCTCCCCGGCCCGCTCGCGGCGGGCCGGCGCCTTCATACCATTTACAATTATAGGTTTGGGTCGGTCCCGCCACAAGGCCGCATTCCCTTTTTCGTGTCACGCCAAATACTACAGCGCCACTTACCGCGCGGCGGGTCTCCGGACCCGCCGCGCCAGCAGGAGCGGGAAGGTCGCCATTGGAGCGCGGTGGGTCGGGAGACCCACCGCGCTATGCCCGTCGTCCGGACACGGATAACGGCGAGATTCCTCGACTCGCTTCGCTCGCTCGGAATGACACGCTAAAAGCGTACGCCGGGTGCCACTGGCGGCTTGACCGCCAGTGTGCCGCGAAATCGGCTGGGCACTCGGTGCAGCCAGTGGCACTCGGCGGCCGAGGTCCCGGCAGATCGAGGTCAGGACCCGTCGGCAGCGGTCGAAGGAGCCTTGTCAGGCCCTGGGTTGTCAGTCTTCGGCGCCTTGGCGCGTGTCGGCGACACGGACGATGGCGTAGAGGATGGCGCCGAAGACGCCGGCCAAGAGAGCGATGGGCACCCAGAGGGCGCGGCCGATCTTCTTCTCGTTCATGTCCTTGAAGACCCAGACGGTCAGAAGGATGTTGGTGATAATGATGAACAGGAGGAAGAAGCCGCCGTGATCGTGGTGATCCGGCCGATGGCCGCGTATGTGATCGATCTCGGCGCGGCGCTGCTCGAGTTCGAGTTCGCGTTCCTGCCGGTCGAACTCCAATTCGTCCTCGCGTTGCCGGAGTTCGAGTTCCATCATTTGGCGTTCGATTTCCTCTTCGAACGGAGCCTCCTCGTCTTCCTGCGCCGCGGCGGTCTGGGCGGCCGTCGCGAGAACCATCGCTACCACGGCAACCATCAGTGTGGCGTGTTTCATCTCTTACCTCCCCATGCGTAAACTGTTGAAAAGACGTGCGATTGGCGAACGAGACAGCCGGTCCGGCGTTTCCCCCGACCCTTCCCTCGACGCGAGCCGTGGGCCATCTTCAACCATTATCGCACGGTGGCACGCGGATGCAAGGCCGTGCCCGCCGGCGCAGGGCCGGCGGCAGGGTGACGTTCAAGCGGACACTTTCATCCTGCGGAAAACCGGACATTTCTACTTTGCGTTGACAACGGGGGCGAAACTGTTGCATTATTGCATCCAGCCCCGCAAACTCACGAAGCCGTATCGCGGGAACCGAGAAATCCGTCAGCGGAGGCGTCCGATGAGACTGCTTGTGATGCTCGCGGCCGAGCCGGGCCCCGTCAAGGAGGCCGAGAAGCACGTCGGCGGCGTCGTGGAGTTTATCCTCGAGAACCCGTTCGCCTTGGCGCTGACACTCGTCTTCCTGATGGCGCTGGTCGGCGCCTTCGTCGCGGCGCGGACGCGGGACCGGTGCTTGAAGAAGTTCCAGCGGCACGCCGTCACTCTCCAAGAGCAGGCGGGCCGGCGGATCTGGGGCGTTCTGAAGGTTTTTTCAAAAGGCCTCGAACTCGTGTACGAGTCGCCCCTGGACCGACCGGTCCGCACCGATCCCTCGGGGACCAAGAACTCGTTCCTCATCTACGAGGCCGAACTGGGCAAGATCCTCTCGATTCACCGTTTCGTCGACCGCCTCGACGCCAACGGCCTCCGGCGCCGCCGGCGCCAGGCCCGTAAGATGGCCGACCCGCCGCTCCGAACCCGCGCCGCGCGGTGGGCGCGCAACATCGTCAACACCTTCCGCGATGCCATCGTCAGCGCGATGGGCATGAGCATCCAACAGGCGGGCAAGACGTCGCCGAGCCCGGTTCTGAAGGCCCAGGGCGGGCAGGCCCAAGCCATCGGCACGATGCTCATCGGCGAGACCGCCAACGCCTACGAGCCGATGATCGAGCAGCACATCGGCCGCCCCGTCATCCTGGAGGTCGTCAACCCCGTCGACGAGAGCAAACGCGTCGTCGAGTATCACGGCTACCTGGGCGAATACAGCGCCCGGTTCATCCTGCTCGTGAACGTGCACGACCGGTTCCGCGAGCACGTGCCGCTGGGCGGGAAGGGCACGTTTCTGGAGGGCGCCCTGGAGGTCCGGACCGACAGGCATACGGTCCGCGTCGAGAACGGCTCGGCCGTCCAGGTCCTCGTCGAGGGCATCCGCGCGGGCGACGTCTGTCACGACACCGGCACGCGCATCGAGCCGGGCGAGACGGGCGAGATAGCCGTGCCTCAAGAGGCGGCCGATGCCGAAGACGCCGCCGTCGCCGTCTCCTGGCAGCGCGAGTTCGACCTCCTCGTCCCTCGCTCCGTCGGCGTCATCCGTCACGCCGGCCAGCCGCCGAGCCACACCAACTAAGCAGTCTTACGTAAGTCTTTTGCTCTGGCGAGAACGCCACCCGCTCGCTTACGCTCGCGGCTAGTTACACTTGCGCCCGACCAGCCACGTGAGAAAACTAGCCGCGCACGTAAGTAAGCGGCGCAACCCCTTGGGCTACGAGCCCAATCAGGTCTCGCCACGGCATGCACACGCAAACGTGGGCATGGCACCCGACGGCAAAAAACTTACCTGACCCCGCTTAGTGCAATTCACGATTGCATGTAGCACATTGCGCGGCGGGTACGGAGACCCGCCGCGCAAAGTAGCACGGGTCGCTCGCCGGTTCCCGCGCTTGAAAGACCGGACACCCGCTGGTACACTGCCGACCGGCCAACGGAGACCGGCACGGGGGGGAAAACGATGGC
>Ga0307427_1000404_pt1 | contig 27983 bp, 28 predicted proteins | sample SalMarWE160190MG_FD_202162 | JGI IMG/M metagenome (GOLD analysis project Ga0307427, IMG submission 202162) | Salt marsh sediment microbial communities from the Plum Island Ecosystem LTER, Massachusetts, United States - WE1603-190 | ecosystem: Environmental > Aquatic > Marine > Intertidal zone >... | reverse complement strand
CTCTCTTTAGCCCAGCAAGGGATAGCTAAACTGTTCAAAATCCAGAAGCAAACCTTAAGGGCTTTGTCTTGAATTTGCCTGCTTTGTTATTGCCGTTTTTGCGTTTGCATTGACAATCACCCTGTTTTATACTTTAGTTTTGTTCCAACTTATTCGAGGTTTCTAGGAAGATGACCCAGATGGAGTTAGCGCGAAAGGGCACTGTTTCAGCCCAGATGAAGCACGTAGCCGAAAAAGAAGGGGTGGAGACGGATTTTATCATCCAAGGCTTGGCTGATGGTGAAATCACAATTCCAGCCAACGTTAATCACACAAATCTAGTCCCCTGCGGCATAGGCAAAGGACTGAGAACCAAGGTAAATGCTAACATAGGCACATCTTCAGACTTTTGTGATTTGAACACGGAACTAAGGAAATTACAGGCCGCCATCGGCTTTGGTGCCGACACCGTGATGGACCTGAGCACTGGAGGCGATATTTCAGCTATCAGGAGGGCTATTCTAAATGCTAGTACCGTACCGGTGGGGACGGTACCCATTTATCAGGCAGGCATTGAAGCTATTGAGAATCGTGGAGCCATTGTAAGCATGAGTGTGGACGATATTTTCGCTGTAATCGAAGAACATGCCAAGGACGGTGTTGATTTTATGACTGTCCATTGCGGAGTGACCCAGGCATCTCTGGCCAGACTTAAAAAGCAGGGCAGGACAACCGATATAGTATCTCGAGGAGGAGCCTTTCTCATCGGTTGGATGCTCCACAATGATAAGGAAAACCCCTTATATCAATATTATGACCGCCTACTGGACCTGGCTCTTGAATACGATTTCACTTTGAGCTTAGGCGACGGCTTGCGTCCCGGATGTTTAGCTGATGCCACCGACAGGGCTCAAGTCGAAGAGTTAATTATCCTTGGTGAATTGGTGGAGCGCTCCAGGGGAGCTGGCGTTCAAGCTATGATAGAAGGTCCCGGGCATTTGCCACTGAATCAAATCACCACTAATGTTCAATTGGAAAAGAGCCTCTGCCGTGGGGCGCCTTTCTACGTCCTTGGGCCCTTAGTGACTGATGTAGGCGCTGGCTACGACCATATAACTGCTGCTATTGGGGGGGCAGTTGCCGCTGCTGCCGGCGCAGACTTTTTGTGCTATGTCACGCCCACCGAGCACCTTTCCCTCCCCGGCATAGAGGATGTTAAAGAAGGGGTAATCGCCTCTCGCATAGCTGCTCATGCTGCCGATATTGTTAAGGGCGTAAAAGGCGCCAAAGAGTGGGATGAACAAATGTCCAGGGCGCGCAAGTCTCTTGACTGGAAAACCCAAGCTAAACTATCTCTAGACCCGGAACTTTCGCAGCAAGTCCATAGTAAGGTACCTGCTAGCGGAGCGACTTGCAGCATGTGCGGCAAATATTGCGCTATGGCAATAGTAGAAAAGTATCTGGGCGTCTCAGTAAGTAAATGCTAACTGAGATTGCTTCTCCGAGCCCATTCTGAGCGCAGGGAGATTCTTCGCTCTGCTCAGAATGACAAGTAAGCGAAGGGTTAAGGGCCAGAACGACGGGAAGCGAAGGGCTCGCAGCTAATATTTTAAAATGATGTTGCTCGAGGAGGTCTAATGCACCTAATTATAGATGGCTATTCCAGCAACCAAAAAATTCTCCGAGACGAAGATTTTCTTCGGAAGTGGTTGGAGGGTTATCCCGCCAGGATTGGAATGACCAGGATTTCACCGCCATACGTGCTCAAATACATGGGACCGGTGTTAGAGGATTGGGGAATATCAGGATTTGTTTTTATAGCGGAAAGTCATATCGGCATCCATACCTTTGTTGAGCGGAATTACATTAACATAGACATTTTCTCTTGCAAGGATTTTGATACTGAGAAAGCAATAGAAGATTTTCGAGAGGGATTCCAGCTGGTTAAACTGCGGACCTGCCTGATTGATAGAGAATGGCACGAGGCAGAACCTGCGATGGCCAATCCCCAAAGTTTTATTTACCATGAGTGACCGAGATTGTAACCCTGAGCCCCTCGCATCTTGGCAGGAAGGAACATTCCTGCCACATCGGGTCTTTGCTGGATTAACCCCACCTTATTCAAATCTACAGCAAGCCAAGACTGTTATTCTGCCTGTCCCCTACGACAGCACCAGCGAATGGCGAAGCGGCTCTCGCCATGGCCCACAGGCCATTATCGATGCCTCCCAGTATTTAGAGCTTTATGATTTAGAGCTAGACCGCGAGATATATAAAAAAGCTGGTATTTGTACCCTACCTGAGGTAGAACCCTTGCTGAGCAGCCCCCAAGACATGATTGACAGAGTCTATCATGTGATTAAAGGCTTAATACAAAAGGAGAAATTTGTAGTGTTGCTTGGTGGAGAACACTCCCTTTCTTTAGGGGCAGTTCGAGCTTTCAAGGAAACATTCCCCAGACTTTCTGTGTTGCAACTGGATGCCCACGCCGACCTTCGGGATGAATATCTGGGGACTAAATATAGCCAGGCTTGTGTTATGCGCCGCATCTTTGAGCTTTGCCCTATCTCCCAGGTAGGAGTGCGCAGCCTTAGCTGGGAAGAAAAACAATTCTTAACACAAAACAAGCTGACGCCTTTCTATATATCTGACTTGGCATCAAATACAGCTTCTACAGACCAGATAGTAGACTCACTCAGCGAAGATGTCTATGTCACCATAGATGTAGATGTCCTAGACCCTTCCATTATGCCGGCAGTAGGCACCCCCGAGCCCGACGGCATGTCATGGCGGCAAGTCCTGGATATAATAGAATCGGTTGCCCGTCACAAGCATGTCGTGGGCTTCGATTTAATGGAATTTTGCCCCGGGGAGGGGCCAGGTTCTTGCGCTTTCCTATTGGCTAAATTAGCTTACAGGCTTATCGGTTATACTGTGCCGCAAGAAGAATGATGCGGATAATAGAAGCCGGGAAAGTCATTGGAATAATAATTCGAGGGTAATTCGGTATCCGAAGTGAGCCGCCAGGGAATCGAACCCTGAACCTGCTGATTAAGAGATACAAAAGGTTTGTCCCTAAACGTGAAAAGAAGTAATTCCTGATACCTTTTTATTGGCGGTTTAGCTTCAGATGGTGCTGTTCAGTACCATCTTGTTTTTTGTGGTGGTGAAAAGTTCGTTAGCAAAAATGTTAGCACGCATTGGAAGCATTCCGAACTTTTTTTAAAAAGAAGGCTTTTATTCCAGCGCTGCAGCACCTTCTTGCATCGCTTGGGTAGTACTGTTCTTATGATTAATTAACGTGCACCGCCTGTAGTAGGTCTGCGACTCAGCATTCCATCTACAATCACATAATCCCGCATCAAATTGGTTTCGTTGTCTATGAAGGAGTGCATCCATTCAAGCGACCTTAGGGCATCTTCTTTGGGGTTCAACCCATTTCCATGTGCATATTTGTTCCGCAACTTTGCCATACTCTTGCATAGGGAGATGGTTTTCGGTGATAGGACCCCATTCTTTTTCAAGATACTTCTGACTCTACTCATTTTGTCTTTTTGTGTGGCACCATGCGGTTCGGCTTTGTCCCGCTGAAACCTCTCAAATGAGATTCCGCACATGGCGACGCAAGCATAGAAGTGCCCATCGACAAATACATCTCTAGCCTCCCTAATAAGCCGACAATAAGGGCCATCCTCCATAAGCAGAGGCGGCAGTTGAGAAAGCCTCTCCCACGTATCGTGAGTGGGGGAGTTCACGCCCAGCACACCAGACGGCAGTTTTGTAATCTGATCCTGTGAGCCCTTTGGTAATCCTTCTCTCAGTTGACGCTTGGCTACATTGGGTCTAAAGTCAGCATAGGCGGCTTGTGTTTGGCCGCTGACACTAACGAACGCCTCACCGCATTCCAGTATCCACCCATAATGACCCTCAGGCAAGTTGGCTTGGGTGATACCAAGAACCTGAGACAAATCTCTTCCACTGTACGCGCATATTGTGTAAGGTTCAGCTCCAAGAACCTGACAAACTATGCTGTACTGGGTAAGAATAGGCATGCTAGCTCCTGGTGTAACTAGTCTCTAATCTCAAGGTGTCTATTGAAAAAAGAGCCGAAGATACCCATTTCTAATTGCAAATTCCAATGCCTGAGGAAGAGCCTCAACCGGGAACTCACCCCCACGCGCGACCTTTCCGTTTTTATCAAACCAGGCATATTTCACTGCCCTGGCAGTCCCAGTGCCATCATCCCATGAAGCAATTCCCAAGCGAATTTCGCAACTCGGATCATTTCTCGCAGGCTCGCTAAAAGCTGGAAACATATATACCCTCCTTTATTGAGTGTTGATGTAGTTATAGCATACTCCATTCACAGTGTCAAGTCAGTCATAGGAGCAGCCGAACCAATCTAATGCCGAGATACAAAAAGTTTGTCCCTGAGAGTGAAAAGAAGTAATTTCTGATACCTTTTTATTGGCGATTTAGCTTCAGGTGGTGCTGTTTAGTACCATCTTGTTGTTTATGGTGGTGAAAAGTTCGTTAGCAAAAATGTTAGCAAATAATGATAATTGTTTATATTAAAAGATGTATTCACTCCATTTCGATAAATCCACAATATCAAGTGTTTTGGGTAATTGTAAGATATTGTGGTAAACTTCTTCACAAACAAGTTCAAATCGTTTACCACGAGCCATCACAGCTAACCTATTGGCTTCTGACACACTGGGTAATGAAGATTCATCAATCACAACGTAGATGATGCGTGGAGGTGTAGTTCCCTTTTGCTTAGCTGACATTTCTATGTCACTAGCTAATTCTTGTTCGAATTGCGGCCAAGGTTTGCCCTCGCATTGCTTAGAAAAGAATACGAGTATGATGTCGCAAGCTGTCATTACTCGAGTTATCTCGTCGCGGATGCGAGCGCCTGCAAAGAAGTCCCGTTTATCAATCTTTGTTTCAAGACCTTTTGAACGAAGCCAAAACTCGACAGCTAGAACCACATCTTCATTAGCCCAAGCATAGCTAATAAATACTATTGGTTTACGAGTTGTAGACATGGGTTCAGATTGAGAAACATAAATTGCACCAAGTTCGACAAGGTCCACATATTGTGATTTGGTTTCGACGTCTATAATGGCATTTTTCAATGATGGAGCTCTACCACTAATACACATACGAGAAGGTAGAGGCATTTTACAGCCGCATAAATTTGCGCCAGATAAATCAAATGGAGGTTTATCGTCAGGAATAAGGTTGATATATGATAAGTCTTCCCCTGATAAATCAGGAATCCATTTTTGATTACGTTTTCGATAATTGTTCCATTCAGAAGAACGCCCAGCTTCTAATAAAGCCCACATTTCCTTTTTGTCCATTTAGTACAAAGACTAACAAGCCACAGGGAAGCTGTCAATATTACCCGTTTACCAAAGCAATAAAACACGGTTAATCGGTATTTTTGACTATTGACGTGTTGGCGATTTAGCTTCGATTTGTACCGCTAGGTCACTTTTGGTTTTTTATGGTGGTGAAAAGTTCGTTAGCAAATGATGCTGGGGTTGAACGTGAGCCGCCAGGGAATCGAACCCTGAACCTGCTGATTAAGAGTCAGCTGCTCTGCCAATTGAGCTAGCGGCCCATGCTGGCCAGGTCAGGACTCCTTGCCACCATTCTCTCTTGTAACCCCGGCAAAGATATGAATATAAGTGACAAGGGTAATGCCAATATTGGCATACCTCAACCTTTCACTTATTATTTTAGGGTGTACGCCATCTTTTGGCAAGGATGACTTCGGGAGCCAGGGTTGCCATATAGCGTCTGGTTCAGGTCACAAATAATAAGTTTCATTTTGCTGTCTTAAGGTTAACCCTACCTGCATCTGTGCTCTTTCTACGAGGCAGACTGAAGAAAAAGGTCGAGCCCTTGCCTTTTTTAGACTCCACCCAGATTTCCCCGCCGTGAGCTTCCACCAGTCTCCGGCAGACCATCAGGCCGAGCCCGGCCCCTCTGGCCTGGTCGGGTCTGCTATTCTCCAGGCGCTGGAATGGGCCGAAGATTCTGGCCCGCTCGCTGGAGGATAAACCTTTACCATGGTCGCTGACCCCTACGACCAAACGCTCAGGCTCTGCATTAACTGAGACTTTTATCTGGCTGCCCGGCGGAGAATACTTGGCTGCGTTGTCCAGAAGGTTATAGAGGATGCGTTCGATCCTTAATGGGTCGGCGGTTATTAACTGAAGCGTGTCAGGGAGAGAGATAACGAACCGATGCGAAGGAGCCTGCCGCTTTATCTTAGAGAGTGCTTCTTTGACCAAGGTTTTAACATCGGTTGGTTCCGAATACAGAGACAGTTGCTGAGCCTGGGCTCGTGAAAGCTCCAGTAGGTTTTCTATCAGGTGGGAGAGGGACTCACTCTCCAGAAGGGCATCTTTGAGGAGTTGCTGTACTTCGTTTGGTGACAGGCGGTTCCACTCGGTAAGTAAAGTACTCAAACAGCCGCCGATTACAGTCAATGGTGTCCGCAATTCGTGGGATACGAGTCCGATGAACTCATCCTTTAGCTGCTCAAGTTTTTTACGCTCGGTGATATCCACAAAGGAAGCCATCATACAGAAGGGTTCGCCATCAGCATCGGTAACCAGGTTTGCCAGAACCTGTACATCGAAAGTCGACCCGTCACTCCGCCTGGCCTTACCTTCACCCTGCCACACACCTTCCTTCAAGACTGCCTTCAGCGCCACACCAACCCCTTTTTTATCTGCAAAGAAGTTGGTAGCAGGTTTACCAAGCACCTCTTCTTCTTGTCCGTAGTCCCACATGCTGAGACAGGCAAGATTCACATAAGTCACAATGCCATCCAGGCCTGCAATGGCAATGCCACTGGCAGATGAAGTAACGGCGAAGTCTTTGACTCTGAGTTCATTTTCCACTTGTTTGCGTTCGGTGATGTCCTGAACAGTGCCGAATCCACCCTTAAGCTCACCCTTTGAATCGAACTCCAGCTCAGCCCTCTCGCGAACCCACTTTACCTCGTCGCTCACAATGATACGGTGCTCGATGTCGTATGGCTCACCTTGAAGAGCTGCCATCCATTTCCGGTCGACGTATTCCCGGTCCTCGGGGTGAATGCTTGACAGGAAGGTCTCATAAGTCATCGGTGTTCCCCCGGGGATACCGAAGATTCTGTGGGTCTCGTCGGACCATAAAAGCTGGTTACGCTGGACATCCAGACGCCAGCTTCCTGTATAGGCTACCGCTTGAGCACGGTTCAGGTCCTGTTCGCTCTCCCGCAATGCCTGCTCCGCCTGCTTGCGATTTGTGATATCACGAAAAACCTCAAGCTTGGAAACGCTGCCATCAGCATTTCTAAAAGGGGTGTCCATAAGGTCATATGTTCTGCCGGTCTTTTCCGAATACCATTCCCAATGGACGGTCTTACCCTCATAAAAGACAGCCCTGTTTTTACACCACGGGCATACCTCTTCCCTGTTCTCTAAATACTGGTGGCACTTGCGTCCATTAACAGCGCCGAATTGAGCTTCAAGCGCCGGATTTATATACTCAATGTCGTACTGCTGATTTATGATGTATATACCGTCACCCATTGAATTCAGTATATTTAGTAGCCGATCTCTCTCCGTCACGATAGCTGCTTTTTTTGTTGCTGAATCTGAGCTTTTGAAATCTGATTCTTGACGTTTTTCTTTTTCGCTTCTTTTTAGGTTGGTCATCGACGTCCTCCTCGCTCCAGCCTGCTAATCAGGCTTACTTGTCATATTTTAGTTCTGCCCTGCTTACCAGTCAACCAAATGCTGAAGAGGTGCTTTGACATCGTTAACATTTACTTATATGATTTGAAGTGAACAGGCATGTAAAGGGTGGGGCCATGAAAAAGTTCCAGGTACTGGTAGTTGATGATGAGCAGCGCATTCTTAACTTCCTCAGCTCCAAGCTAAAGGCTTCAGGCTACGAGGTTCTTACCGCTAGCGATGGAGTAGAGGCTTTAGAGCAGGCGCAGGCACAGGAGCCGGACCTGGTAGTGCTCGATATCTTGATGCCCCAAAAGGACGGCTTTGAGACATTAAAGGAGCTCCGTACATTTTCCCCAGTACCGGTTATCATCCTCAGTGCCAAGGGAACCAATGTAGATAAGGTGAAGGGACTTAGCCTTGGTGCCGATGACTATCTAGCCAAGCCTTTCAGCCCCGATGAACTGGTAGCACGAATTGAGGCGGTGAGGCGGCGTCTGTCACCAGATGAGAAACGGAAAATCCGTGACCAACTTTCTCTGGGTGATTTGGTCATTGATTTCAAAAAGCGCCTTGTCGTTGTACGGGAGAAAGAGATTCGCTTGACCCGCATCGAGTGGCTTTTGCTCAGTGAGCTTGCCCAGAACGCTGGAAGCCTTATGCTGTATAGTGACCTTCTCACACGAGTCTGGGGGCCTGAGTACCGGGATGATTTACAGATACTGCGCACGTGGATTAGCCGCCTGAGAGAAAAGATAGAGAGTGAACCCGACAATCCCAAGCTCATTCGCACCATACCCAAGACAGGCTACATCATAGACCTGCAGTCCACCTGAAAGTCTTTCTGCCCGGCTTCCCCAGTATTCTCCCAAATGTCATAGTTTTGTAACTTTTTCCACCTGTATTTTATGACTTTTCCATTGCCTGCTTTATAGAATATCCCTACCGAAGTACTCTTGGAGAAACAACAATTCAGAAAGGAGATAACGTATGCTTGCAGGAAAGCGCATTGCCATTCTGGCTGAGGAGAATTTTGAAGACTCCGAGCTCACGGAACCACTGCGGGCGATGAAAGATGCCGGCGCCAGGGTGGTGATTGTGGGCAGTGGCTCAAAGAAAAGTTACAAGGGAAAGAGAGGCCTGGCCGAGGTGAAGGTAGACACAACCATCGATAAGGTTGAAGCCAGTCAATTTGATGCCATAATTGTTCCCGGTGGCTATGCTCCGGACAAGATGCGCTTGCACCAGCCGATGGTTGATCTGGTACGAAAGGCGCACGCTGAGGGCAAGATAATAGCCGCAGTCTGCCACGGCCCCCAGCTCCTTATCTCAGCCGATATAGTCAAAGGGCACCGTGTAACTTCATGGCCTTCGGTAGCGGTAGACCTGAAAAATGCCGGCGCTATCTGGGTTGATGAGCCAATGGTCAGAGATGGCAACATCATCACCGCGCGTAAACCCGCTGACCTGCCGAAATTCAATAAGGCAATAATCGAGGCTTTAGTCTGAATTAAGATATATCAGAAGGAGGTCAAAAATGTACAAAAAAATTTTAGTTCCATTAGATGGCTCTAAGTTGGCCGAGTGTGCGCTTCCTCATGCAGAAGAGTTGGCTAAATGCTGCGACACAGAAAAGGTAGTTCTGGTCAGCGTTACCGAGCGCATTCAGGGCTATAGCGCCTTGGCAGACTCTAGCCAGCCAACGGGTCGGCGAATTGTACCTGAAGCAGTCGGCAAGAAAGAGAAGCAGGCACAGAGGTATATGGGCAGAATAGCTAAAGCAATGGAAGCTAAAGGAATCAAAGTAGATACGGAGGTGCTTCTTGGTGACCCTGCCGAGGAGATTGTTATTTACGCAAAGCATCCCGGCTGTGACCTTATCGTCATGTCCAGCCATGGTCGCTCCGGTCCGAGTCGGTGGGCTCACGGCAGTGTTACCGACAGGGTTTTCAGAGGCAGTCCTGTCCCCGTATTAATGATCAGAGCGCCTGGATGCGTATCAAGCATTTAAGCCGAGGAGAGATAATCAGGAGCACATAACGAACATAATAATGAAAGGAAGACGAAAATGAAGCAATTCGGAGAACTATTTCAGAGCGCGGACTGGAAGATGGAAAAACATGTTCCGGTAATAGAGTGCGCGGACAATGTGAAAGGCGGTGAATTTTTTCCAGTGAAGGTGACCCTGGGGAAGGAGATAGCTCATCCCAATACAACCGAACACCATATTCGATGGATTTCGGTTTACTTCCACCCGGACGGCGAAAAGTTTACCTACCAGATAGGGCACTTTGAGTTTGCCGCCCACGGGGAATCGGTGGAAGGACCGGACAAAAGTTCGGTATATACTCACCACGAGGTCAGCTTGTCCATGAAGACCGACAAGCCCGGAGTTATCTACGCTGCTGCTCTGTGTAATATACACGGGCTGTGGCAATCAAGCAAAGAAATCAAGATGTCATAGTGAAGCGTTCATCAGGGATGACTATGTCTGTCTTATTTAGAGACATTGTCGCTAGGGAGTGAAGCATGAAGGCAATTTTAGAACACAGGATGTGATTAATGCCAATTGACTTTAATTTTATGGTTGGTGGAGAAGCCGGGCAGGGAGTGCAGTCGGTAGGATTCCTGCTGGCTAAAGTCTTTGCCCGCGGCGGCTATCACATCTTCGCCGACCAGGATTACGAATCAAGAGTAAGAGGCGGACATAACTTCTTCCGCGTCAGGGTCAGTGACGACAAGGTAGATGCCATTGCCGAAGAAGTAGACATAATGATTGCACTTAACATGGACAGTATTGAATTGCACCAACAGGATATGGTTACTAAAGGCACTATCATTTTCGATGGCGAAAAGATAAAGGGAGCCAGCGGTGATAATGGTAGCCTTTTGAGCATTCCACTGGAAAAGATGGCCGAGGAAAAGGCTGGAGACAAGCTCATGATCAACACCGTCGCCCTCGGTGCTGTCCTTTCCCTGGTAAATTACGATCTGAACATGTTAAATGAGGTTCTGGTAGACCGGTTTGGAAAGGGCAAAGTTGGCGATAGCAACATTGTAGCGGCGAAGGCGGGATACGACTATGTCCAGTCTGAGTACAAAGGCAAATTTCGTAAGATCAAGCCCCTCTCTAAGGATAAGAGAATGCTGCTCACCGGCAATGAGGCAATATCTCTGGGGGCTATTGCCGCAGGATGCAAATTCATGGCTGCCTATCCTATGACCCCTGCCAGCTCTATCATGGAATATATAGCAGCCAAATCAAAAGACCTTGACCTGGTAATGGTCCATGCTGAGGATGAGATAGCTGCCATCAACATGGCTATCGGGGCTGCCTACGCTGGTGTCAGGGCCATGACTGCCACCTCTGGCAGCGGCCTTTGCCTTATGGTGGAGGGCATAGGGCTGGCGGGCATCACTGAAACACCAGTAGTGATAATTGATGGACAGCGACCGGGTCCGGCGGTAGGCCTGCCCACCCGGACGGAACAGGGCGACCTTCAGTTTGTGCTTCATGCCCACCACGGCGACTTCCCCAGGGCTGTCCTGGCACCGGCTACCATTAAAGATGCCTTCTGGATAACGGTCAACGCTTTTAACTGGGCAGAAAAATATCAACTGCCGGTCATTATTTTAACCGACCAGCATCTGGCAAGCTCCTACGCCACCGTTGACCCGTTAGACCTCTCGCAGGTAACAATTGACCGCGGTATGTTATTTTCGGAGAAAGAGGAAGACCCTTTGGAATATATGAGACACAGGGTAACAAAGTCCGGTATTTCTCCCCGAGCCTTCCCCTGTCTGGGTGAGGCACTGGTGGTCACCGACTGTGACGAGCACGATGAGGAAGGACACCTCACGGAAGATGCTGAAGAGAGGACAGCGCAGGTGCAGAAAAGACTGCGCAAGCTTACTCCACTTGAAAAGGAAATCGGCACACCACAGAGTTACGGTCCTAAAAAGGCAGAAACAACCCTTATAGGCTGGGGCAGCACTTATGGAGCTATCCACGAGGCAGTGGATATCCTGCGCAAGGAGGACGCCAGCGTCAATATGCTTCACCTCAATGAACTATGGCCTTTCCCGGCGAAGGCGGTAGCCGATGCTGTCAGCAAGGCCCGAAATAGCTATGCCATTGAGAACAATGCTACGGGTCAACTCGCACACCTTATCAAAGCAGAAACGGGATATGATGTCAGCGGTCGCATCCTGAAATACGATGGGCGGCCCTTTACACCAGCCTATATTGCCCAAGCAGTGAGAAAGGAGGGACGCTAAAGATGGTTACAACGTCTGATTATGCAGGACTGAAGCCGGCGTGGTGTCCAGGTTGCGGCAACTTCGGCATATTGGAGGCATTAAATAGAGCACTGATTGAGATGAAGATTGAGCCTTATCAGGTCTTACTGGTCTCCGGTATCGGCCAGGCAGGCAAGCTACCTCACTACACCAGAGGCAATGTGTTCAACTCCCTGCATGGCAGACCGGTTCCGCCAGCCATCGGCGCCAGGATTGCCAATTCTGAGTTGATAGTTATCGCCGTCAGCGGTGATGGGGACGCCTACGGCGAAGGGGGCAACCATTTTCTCCATGCTGCCCGTCGCAATCATGATATTACCTATCTGGTGCATGATAATCAGGTCTACGGGCTGACCAAAGGACAGGCATCTCCCACCAGTGATGTCGGTTTTATCACCAAGACGACGCCTTACGGAGCAGCTAGCCCGGTAAATCCTATCGCCCTGGCGATAGTCAGCAGTGCCAGTTTCGTTGCCAGAGGCTTTGCCGGGGATATAGATTACCTTTCCCACCTTATTAAGAAGGGTATTACTCATCGGGGATTCGCCCTCATCGATATTCTGCAACCCTGCGTTTCATTCAACCATAAGAATACCTTTCAGTGGTATCGGGAACGGGTATATAATCTGGAAGACGAAAAGTATGACCCCAGCGACAAGAAGGCAGCACTAGAAAAGGCACTTATATGGGGAGAGGAAATTCCCATCGGGATTATCTATGAAGAAGATTTACCGGTTTACGAGGACCAGCTACCGGCACTGAGCGATGGACCGCTGGTGAAACAGAAAATTGACTCCCGTCGAGTTGAGAAACTCCTGGCGGAATTTATGTAAGTCGACGTGATTTCGGTGATAGGAAGGTGACCAATATGAGAATAGGTCAGTTCATAGCAGAGAAAGGGGAAAACCTTTCCTTTGAGTTTTTCCCGCCCAAGGATAAGGCAGCGGAAGACAGGCTATTCGATAATATTGCTAGATTTGAGGCCCTCAATCCCACCTTTGTCTCAGTAACATATGGCGCCGGTGGCGGTACGTTAAAGAACACGAGGCATCTCGTACTGCGTATTTTACAGGAGACTTCTCTGGTCCCCATGCCGCATCTGACATGCGTCGAGCAGAATAGATACGAGCTTAAAGCTATTCTGGAAAACTACATGAAACTCGGCATTGAAAACGTGCTCGCTCTCAGGGGAGACCCGCCTAAAGGAGCCGAAAAGTTCACTCCACTGAAGGATGGCTTCTGTTACGCCAAAGACCTTGTACAACTCGCTGTCTCCTTGTCAGGCTTCTCTATCAGCGTAGCTGTGTACCCGGAAGGCCACTGCGAATCGCCAAACCTCGAAATGGATATGTACTACACGAAACAGAAAATCGAAGCTGGCGCTGACTTCGCCATAACTCAGATGTTCTTTGATAACAGTTACTTTTATAATTTTCTGGAAAGAGCGGCTAAGGCCGATATTAAAATCCCAATCATACCGGGCATTATGCCGATTACTGACATCAATAGGACCAAAAAGTTCAGTCAAATGTGTAGCGCTACACTTCCTGAACATGTTATTCAGAGGTTTGAGAAGGTGGGCTCTGTGGCCGGGGACGCAAAGAAAATTGGTGTAGAAGTGGCTACCGAGCAATGTGCTGACCTTTTGGAGCATGGCATCCGGTACTTTCATTTCTATACTCTTAATCAAAGTGACGCCGTACTTCAGGTAGTCAGTAATCTCGGTTTACAGAATCTAGGAACCGAAAGAGTTGGAGGATTAAAAGAATCAGGGTGATTTTGTAGTTATGTTAAACACCATAGACAGAGACAGTAAATTAAGCAATATGCAACGTTACCTGAGGTCGAAGAACAAGGAATATTTCTAGGGGGGTGTAGTATGCCAGCAGTAAGAGCGTTTTTCACCAATATGTCAGTGCCCATGCCTCTAGGACGGAAGCTGAAATTAGTGTTTCACAATAACTTTATAAAGATCTGGCGAAGGCAGAACTGTTGTGGTCATCCAGGAGAACCAGGGTGTTGTGAAGGGTCTTCAGCCAAGCTCCACTCCCATGGGTCATGAAGTCGTGCTCTTCAGGTTATTTAACACCACAGGTATTAGCTCAGTAATGGCGGGATGTATGTGCATGCCCCTCTGTATCTGGTCAATGCCACTGCCAGATGCCATGGCATTTATCACTTCCTGAATCAAAATAGGCGCATAGGGGCCGATGATGTGAAAACCCAGTATCTTCTCGGTACCTGCCTCCACGACCGCTTTGGCGAAACCGGTTTCCTCCATCATGGCTTCACCCTTGGCCACGTCTGAATACTCAGCCTTGCCGACCAGAACCTTATTTGCCTTTCTGGCAGCTTCTTCAGTCATTCCTACGGATGCAATCTGCGGGTGGGAATAGACGGCATGAGGAGCAGCGCTGTAGTCCATCTTTGCTTTGCTGCCGTGGATGGCATTATCGGCAGCTAGCGATGCTTCTACGTTGGCTACATGCGTAAACATCTGCTGGCCATTGATATCTCCCACGGCGAATATGTTCTTCTTGGTGGTCTCAAGATACTCATTAACCTTGACAAAACCTTTTTTATCAACCTCCACACCGGTATTCTCCACCCTCAGCAGGTCAGCATTGGACCTTCGCCCCACAGCGACCAGAATTCTCTGTGCTGTGAATTCCTTTTTCACGCCACTCTTTGCATCTGTTGCGATAACAATAATGCCACGCCCACTTTCCTTCATTTCCTCAGCCCGAACATCGGTGTAAACATCCATGCGCCGACCCAGTTCCTTCTTTAAAACCTCGGCTATCTCCGGCTCTTCGGCAAGGACGAGCCGGTCTGCCATCTCCAGAATAGTCACCTTCGCGCCCATGGCAGCAAAAAAGTGGCCGTATTCCACTGCAATATAGCCCCCGCCGATAATTAGGAGATTTTCCGGCCGCTCCTTCAGTTGCAGCACTGTCTCGTTGGTAAGATAGCCCAGGCTTTCCAGACCCTTTATTGGCGGTATCAGGGGGCGCGAGCCGGAGGCGATAAAAATCTTGTCGCCCTTTATTTTTTCACCGTTAACCTCGATAGTGTAATCGTCAACAAAGTGTCCCTCGCCTTCATAGAAGCCTAGACTTTTTGCGTAGGATAACCCCTGCCCCATATGTTCTTGATTTTCCCGTATGAATTTCCTCATACGCCCCATGATGAAGTCGAAGTCAATATTTCTTATTTCGGCTTCAATGCCCAGCTTTTTGGTTTCCTGTATCTCAGCTATCCTGTCAGCAGCGAATATGAGCATCTTGGAGGGTATACAGCCAAGATTGGCACAGGTACCTCCGAGTGGGCCTTTGTCCACAAGTGCCACACTTAGGTCATGGGTCAGGGCTTCGTCGACAATATTCATTCCGCATCCTGAACCGATGACAATGACATCATATTTCTTCATACTCCCTCCGATCTCCATTTGCCTGGTACTTAAAAGCTTCGTCTTTGGTCGTAGGGGCAACACTTATCAATAGGCTATGATGTTAGCCACCCACCGTCAATAACAATGGCAGCTCCGCTTATATAATCCGACTCCTCGGATGCCAGAAAGACAGCAAGGCTAGCAATTTCCTCCGGTTGTCCCAGTCTTCCCTTAGGAATTCTTGCCAGCACCTGTTCCAGTTGACCGCCTTCCTTGACTCCTTTAGACATGTCAGTATCTATCGCCCCGGGGCAAATCGCATTCACGTTTACGCCCTGGGGAGTAAGCTCCAGTGCAAGTGCTTCGGTGAGAGCCGTAACACCACCTTTTGATGCCGTGTAATGAGCTATAAGAGGAAAAGCAATGCCACATCCACCGGAAGAGATTGAGGCGATATTAATGATGCGCCCCCATTTGTTCTTGATCATGACTCTGCCAGCAGCCCGAGCGCAGAGAAATTGCCCCTTTAGATTTACGTTTAAAGTCTTGTCCCAATCTTCATCCGTAAGCTCCAAGAACGGCTTGAAAGTCAAGATACCTGCATTGTTTACCAGGATGTCAACTCTGCCAAACTCTGCCATTGTTTTCTTGACCATATCTTCGACGTCGTCGCTGGAACTGACGTCACACTTGATTGCCAACCCCTTGCTCCCCAGCTTTACTATCTCATCAACAACCTTCTGACAATCTTCCTGGCTTATGTCACTCACAACTACATTGGCTCCTTCGCTGGCCACAGCTAGGGCAATAGCACGCCCTATCCCTCTCCGAGCCCCAGTTACAATCGCTGTTTTGCCGCTTAGCCTCATATTTTTTCACCTCCTTGATTTTATGATATGCCGAACCACGCTAGATATGAGATTTCACATTGCTTATTTAGTCTTTCATGCAATACCTATTGTAGGTCCCGCAGATTTTTGCTCTTGGAAATACATTCCTAACCAATGGCTACTATTCCTAGAGCTTTAACTCAAGGTAATCCCGCAGCGCCTCCGCATTTCCTTACTCCACCCAGTCCCCAGACTTGAACTAAACTACCGGGCACGACTTAGCAGCATGCATACGCTCCGATTAAAATTATAGTTTGCCTGCCATGGAGAAGTCATAAAATACCGATGGGAAATATTACAAAACTATGACATTTTATATCTGAGTCCAAAGCGCTAAGAGTCACGGGCAGAAGCCATTTATGAGTATTAAATCGCAAGATAAAGCTGAAGAAGCATTCCCCATTTTCGTATAAACTGGCTCATAGCAATATAGTTAGATGGTGAGAACGTGGAAATCAATCAGGTGTTATAATAAAGCAGATTTTGCTACCTCGTGGGGGTATGAGGTATGACTGTTCAGCCGGAGTTTTTGAAGAGTATTCTATACTTTTCCGATCTTAGCTTCGCTGAACTGGAGTCGATCAGAAAGCTCTTCTTTGAAAAAACTGCCGACAGAGCAGAAATGCTCTTGCTTGAGGGTGAATCGGCTGCGAATCTGTATTTTGTCGCTTCGGGGGTGGTGAAAATGTTCAAGACCTCGGCCGAAGGAAAGGAGCAGATCTTGAGCATCGTACGCCCCGGGGAATCATTCAATGATGTCCCTATCTTTGATGGTGGTCCAAATCCTGCCAGTGCTCGGGCTATGGGCCCCGTTTTTCTTTATGGGATAAGAAAGAATGACATGGAAGCTATCCTCAGGAAGCATCCACAGATAGCATTGAATGTAATTAAGGTACTGGCAAGTCGAGTGCGTCAACTCGTGTCGCTGGTTGAGAACCTGTCTTTCAAGCATGTCATCGGCAGGGTAGCCAAGATACTCCTTGAGCACGTCGGCGGTGAAATGGGCCGTGGACCGCGGCTTACACAGCAAGAAATGGCAGCTATGGCGGGTACTGCTCGAGAGGTAGTAGGTAGGTCGCTAAAGGCATTAGAGGAGGAAGGGGCGATCAAGTTGGACCGCCAGCGAATAATAATTACTGATAAGGAAGCACTCAAAGAAATAATGGAGCCACCTTCTTGAGACAAAAATCACAGACAGATGGCAAGCTTTACTTTTAAAATAACTAAAATGGAGACTGAGAGCCATGGCTGAAATGCCTGTTATAGACCCCCAAAAGTGTGACGGTTGTGGGTTATGCGTTGGCGTGTGCCACGGCAACGCCTTGGCAATAGTCAACAATGTTGTTACTATTATCGAAACAGCGGAGTGCGACTGGTGTACAGACTGCGAAGCCGTTTGTCCCACCGGGGCCATAAGCTGCCCCTTTGAGATAATTATCCAAGAACCCTAGAGACCAAGCAAGACCTTTTATACAATATTTTCACCCGCTTTCCTGGCTAATCTTTTAATGTTCCGTGTCTCCCTATTCCGTTGCCATGCCTGTGTGAGACAAAAGTCGCATACAAAGGTTGATACCATACCTATAATGTTCTTACTTGAAAAATGCAGTTGCCCGGACAAAGGCTATAAAGGAGGCCGAAAATGATAACGGTTTTAGAAAACGTTAAAGATGGCGAACAAGTCTTTTCCCGGGATGATGAATTAGCTTTGGCTAATAAGGATAATAAGGAGATTGATCAGGAGGATGAGGTTTCTGGGCGCAGGATTACTCCTCCAAAGCGGGAACTTGAACTTGGTGAGGAGTCATTGAACTTATATCTCGCTGAAGTGGGGAAAACCCCCCTTCTCAATGCCGAGGAGACAAAAATGCTGGGCAGCCAGATAGAGGAGGGCAAGTATCTTGCCCAACTTGAGGAGGATTGGGTAGCTGAACATGGCGCCCCGCCTTCGGCAATCGACTTGTTGTTGGCATTGATGGAACGATTCAGTCGGGCGCGTTTGCTTTTTGAAGCCCTTTATCGGTATCTGGAACTTCCCTCTCACGAGAATATAGCAGAGAGAGTATTGCACCCAGATCTACGTCGCGCAATCGATGGCAATATCGATCAGCAACTATCCAGCGCTATAGCTAAAATCACTGGGGCAAGCCAAACTGAAATCGAGAAAACCCTGATTGAATTGTCGCTAGACAGTCGCTTGATACCCTGGCATATAATAAAAAAGGCAGGCCAGAAAAGTTCCCTGGCCGAATTCGGGGAGGCGCTGCAGTCGCCAGAATTCCGTGGCAAACTGGAAGCGCACCGCTCAGAAATTGTCAAGCACTTTGAGCAAGTAAGAGAAAGGACACGCCAGGCAACCAACCACATGATTCAAGCCAATTTGCGCCTGGTCGTAAGCGTGGCCAAAGGACGTATTGGTTGGGGCGTACCTCTACCTGACCTTATCCAGGAGGGCAATATCGGATTAATGCAGGCAGTGCAGAAATTCGACCAGCGCAGAGGCACTAAGTTTAGCACCTACGCGACTCCCTGGATCTGGCAGGCAATCAACAGGGCAGTTAATGACCAGTCACGCATTGTGCGCCTGCCGGGCCACCTAGTTGATGATCTGACGAAGCTATCCCGGGCAAGGAATAGCTTAGCTCAGAAGCTTGGCCGCCAGCCGACTGATAAGGAACTGGCTTCTGAGACGGGACTGCTGCCCAAAAAGATAGAATTGCTGCTTAAGCTTAGTTCGCGTGGGCCTGTTTCTTTGGAGACACCTATAGGAGAAGAGGGAGGCCAACTTGGTGATTTCGTCGCAGATCAGACGATTCTGCAGCCTGATGAGCAGTCCACTGCAAACCTGCTCAGGGAAGAATTGAGCAGGACATTAGAGTCGCTGACACCCCGGGAACGACGCATCATTGAGTTGAGGTTTGGGCTGGACAATGAGTACAGTCGAACCCTAGCAGAGGTTGGCGCAGAGTTAGGTCTCAGCAAGGAGCGAATACGCCAGATTGAAAAAGAAGCACTGGCTAAGCTGCGCCATCCAAGTCACAGCCGCGAGTTGATAGGGTATCTTGGATGACGAGTTCTTAGGCTGTTTAATTTTGATTTTCTGTTCGGAGGGGCTGATGTTAGCAAAATGTTAGCAGAAAAGGAGGAAACAAGAGGCTAGTTTTGCTACTTCTAAACTAAGGCGCTGATTGTATTCATCGGCTGCAAGTGTAGCCTACAGCTTTTGTGCCTCTTCCTCCTCGCGCTCTTTAATCCTTCTTAACCACCAGCCATAGTCAAAAGCCCTCACGTCAGCCATGTATGCTTCGCCCTTTTCTAGGTATGCATCGATGGCTTTTCCAACAGCCAATGTGAACTCATCGTGTTCCTTATCGTTCAGATATTTCTTGGCGTCATCAACAGGCGGCTTTATAGATACGAATGAAGCACACCATCTATCCTCATATTCCTTCTTCCGTCGTTCCGCTTCAGCTCTTTGGCATGCCCGTACTATCAAAGATTCAACTCGGAACATCGGGTCAATAACCCATGTGGCATAGGCATGCAAGAAATATCTACTTACAACATCCATACACCCAGACAGCCACCTTTTTATATCGGCCAAGCATTCTTTAAATTCAACCCTCTCATTTTCATGCAGATAAGTATCCATGTCTGCCACGATTTCCTGGATATCGAATTGTGGCGTCTTCTTTAGAATACGAGCTTCCCAGGCATTCATACGTTCTAATGCATGAGAATTAAGCCTCCGCTCATCTTCAGGTTTTAAGTTGAATAGTCTCGCTAACTCAATCACAGGCGATCCCTCACACACATATTTTAGCACATGCAGGCTTTGGAAGGCATTCAGCCAGAATATGTCTTCAAACGTCAGCATTAAGGAGCAGTGCAGACGAGTAGAGCTATAACGAATGAACTAACTTCATGGTTTATGGTAGAATGAACCTTCGCCAATGAAGATTCTTCGTGAAGTTGGGATAATTATTCTTATTGCCGTAGCTGTTTTTGTTCTCCTTCGGCTAACTGTACAAAGCTATACTGTAGTAATGTCCAGTATGGAGCCCAATTTCGAAGAAGGTGAGTGCATTATGGTTAACAAGGTGTGTTACCATTCCTCTGACCCACAGCGAGGAGAAGTAATAATCTTTGACCCACCGTTTAATTCCCAATACCCTTTCATCAAACGCGTTATTGGCTTGCCTGGCGAGACCGTGGAGATTAAAGATGGAAAGGTTTCTATCAACGGCACCCCCCTGGAGGAGGATGAATATATCACGGCACAGCCAAATTACACGATGTCAGCCCAAGAAGTTCCCGAGAACGAATACTTCGTCCTCGGCGACAATCGCAATAACAGTAACGACTCACATAGTAGCTGGACTGTGCCACGGGATAATATCATTGGCAGAGCCTGGTTTATCTACTGGCCACCAAGCAAATTGGGTGTAGTCAAACATTACAGCTACCCGGAGTTGAACGGAGCCGGTGAGCAAGCAATGATGGTCAGCCATCCGTTAGGGGTGCAACTTGAGTGACGAGGTGCTGGAGATATTCAAGACGGCCGGAGCAATAAAAGAAGGACATTTCCTGCTCGCTTCAGGATTACACTCACCAGTTTATTGGGAAAAATTTCGCATCTTGCAGCACCCGCAGCTTACGGAGAAACTGTGTCGCCTTATCGCCCAACACTTTAAAGGGCAAAAAATAGACGTAGTTGCTGGGCCGACCACCGGCGGTATTATTTTGGCCTTTGAAACCGCCCGCCAATTAGGAGTGAGGAGCATCTTTGCCGAAAAAGAGGGAGAGGTAAGGGCCTTCCGGCGCGACTTCGAAATTGTGCCTGGCGAACACATCCTTATTGTTGATGACATCCTGACCACAGGAAGCTCGCTCAGAGAGACGATAAGTGCTGTAGATAAACTGGGGGGGATTATCATTGGTATTGGAGTGCTTGTCGACCGTAGTGAGGAAAATTTGGACTTTAACCTGCCCTTCTTCAGTTGTCTTCGTGCCCCTACTACGGTTTATGCACCTCAAGAATGTCCCCTTTGCGCTGCTCACATCCCCCTGGTCAAGCCTGGTGCCCCAAGCTGAACCACCCCTACGAAAATCTTGCGATTTTCGTAGAGATCCTGTTAATTTAGAATCAAATTTACCCCGGGTCCCCCAGAAAGTCGCAAGACTTTTTGGGGTTGATTTAGCATTCCCCTCGCTCAAGGCGGCGGTTAAACAATCACGAGTACATTTGCTTGACACTAGAGTGGGGAAAACCTACAATATCCCTGAAGCCGAGGTAGCTCAGGTGGTAGAGCAGCGGACTGAAAATCCGCGTGTCAGCGGTTCGACTCCGCTCCTCGGCACCAACTATGAAGTTGTAGAGCAGAACCAGGTTAGCAGTAGAATGCCTCCTTGCAAAGGGAGGTCACTCAGAATGTTTAAGGGGATTAAGGCTTCGAAAGTAAGTGCGCCGAAGTGGCGGAATGGTAGACGCGGCAGTCTCAAAAACTGTTGGGGGGTAACCCCCGTGTCGGTTCGAGTCCGACCTTCGGCACCAAGGGTTAAAAATTTAAGCGGGTATGAATGCCGGGTTGTGTAGTGGTAGCACAGAGGACTTTGGATCCTTTAGCCCAGGTTCGAATCCTGGCCCGGCAGCCAACTAAAATCAGGAAAAATAGGAATTTGGTCGAAAGAAAGGTTGAAGAAAAGCTTCGACCAAGAAGCTGGTACCAGAGCCGGCGCCCAATCCAGAGCGGAATTCAATGGAAAAAGTTAAGCGCGTGACTATATATACCGACGGTGCATGCCTGGGAAATCCCGGCCCCGGTGGGTATGGAGCAATACTCCTCTATGAGGGTCACAAAAAAGAGCTATCAGGGGGCTATCGCAGAACTACCAATAACCGAATGGAAATAATGGCTGCGATTGTTGGGTTAGGGGCTCTAAAAGAGAAATGCCAGGTGACGTTGTACAGCGATTCCGAGTACTTAGTCAAGGCGATGTCGAGAGGATGGGTTCAGAGATGGCGAGCAAAGGGGTGGAAGCGCAATAAACGGGAAAAGGCGTTGAATCCCGACCTCTGGGAGAGGCTCTTGCAACTATGCGATTATCATGAGGTACAGTTTAGCTGGGTTAAGGGGCACGCCGGAACCCCTGAAAATATACGCTGCGACGAGCTAGCCATGCAAGCTGCCCAGCAACCGAATTTGCCTGTGGACGAGGGCTATATCCAAGAGCCTCAGGGAAAGGCAACTTGAGGAAAATCCTAAAAAATGCCAAAATCAGCCTGGCGAATTTGAGCAGTTGCGCCAAGGTATTCGTTCCCCGGTAGCTCAATGGTAGAGTGGGCGGCTGTTAACCGCTTGGTTGCAGGTTCGAGTCCTGCCCGGGGAGCTTGAAATTCGTCCCAAACTCCTAATTGTTAGATGAAGTGCCAGCCAAAAAGCTAACCAACTACACCGCCGGAGCGATTGCCATTGTACGCCCCCCCAATTCCCTTGACAGTGTGGGGATGATATAATGCAAGTTTTAGGAGCTGAAAAAACTAAACTATCACAATGGTAAATCAAGCAGGACTACCTCAGACAATATGATTCAAGTAAAGCTTAAGAAATTAACGCCAGAAAGGGGACGAAAAGATGAGTGAGAACGAAACCTTTGAACAGCTAAAAAAGTTGATCGTGGAGCTGTTGGAGGTTGATGAATCAAAAATAGTCCCGGAGGCGTCATTTGCGGATGACTTTAATGCTGATAGCCTGGACTTTATTGAATTGATTACTGCAGTGGAGGATACCTTCAAAATCGAAATCCCCGATGAGGACGCAGAAAACTTGCAAACTGTTCAAGACGCACTTGACTACATCGAAGCAAAAATCTAGAAGGTAGCCATTGCTGAGATGAACCAGACGTTTAGAAGAAGAGTAGTAATCACTGGACTTGGTGCTGTTACTCCCTTAGCCACGGGTGTCGAAGAATCCTGGCAAAAGCTATGCCAGGGCAAATCAGGGGTAGCCAGAATCACCAAGTTCGATCCTTCCGGTTTCAAGTCGCAAATTGCTGCTGAAATTAAGGATTTCCACCCTGAAGATTTCCTGGATAAGAAGAAAATTAGAAGGACAGACCCCTTCATCCAGTATGCGTTAGCGGCTACCCGCATGGCAATAGATTATGCTGGATTGGCTATAAATGGAACTAACGCCAGCAGGGTAGGAATAGTGCTGGGCTCGTGCGCTGGCGGCATGACCACATATGAAAAGAACCTGTTCGCCCTTCGTGATGAAGGGCCAGAGAAAGTTTCTCCTTTCTTCATCCCCGCGTTTATAGCCAACATGGCAGCAGGGGAGATCTCCATGGCTTTTGGTGCGAGAGGACCGAGCGAGTGTGTGGTTACCGCCTGTGCTACCGGAAGCAATTCAATTGGTGATGCCTTCAGGCTTATTCAATATGACGAAGCAGATGCCATGATCGCCGGAGGAAGCGATGCCTACATCCTTCCCGTGGGCATTGCCGGATTCGATAAGATGAGAGCCCTATCCCGAAGGAATAGTGAGCCCGAGAAGGCAAGCCGTCCCTTTGATAAAGACCGTGATGGTTTTGTAATCGGAGAAGGTGCGGGGGTTGTTATTTTGGAAGAAATGGAGTCAGCTATACAAAGAGGAGCTAAAATCTATGCCGAGCTTGCCGGCTACGGCTCCAACATCGATGGCATTCATATAACCGAGCCTGACTGGGAAAACCAAGCACGGTGTCTCAAGCTGGCCCTGAATGACGCCGCTGTCTCACCTTATGAGGTTGATTACATTAATGCCCATGGAACATCTACCGCTCTCAATGATGTATCTGAGACTAAAGCTATAAAGGCAGCCTTAGGAGAACACAGCAAAAAGGTGCCCATAAGCTCCAATAAATCTATGCTCGGTCATTTATTAGGGGCAGCGGGTGTAGTAGAAGCTATTTCCACTGTTCTTACGATGAGGGACGGTGTTATACCACCTACTATAAATTATGATACCCCGGACCCTGAATGCGACTTAGATTATGTCCCTAATATAGCCAGAAGAGCACAGGTAAATATAGCTCTTTCCAACTCTTTTGGCTTTGGTGGAGTTAATGCTACCCTTGTCTTCAGGAAGTTCCAGGAATAGTAATCCCAAAAACGTCTTCCAACGTATCCCACAACTCTCCCTCACTCATAAACGCACCGATTTTTGTGTGCTTAACCATGCCTTCGCTATCAATGAACAACGTAAATGGGATGTACCCCTGGTTGCCGTACTTTTGGCAGTAGTCTGCGAAAGCTTCTCCATTTCTATCCGACGCCAGCATCATCGTCGGTTCATAATCGCCGAAGAAGCTCTGTATCCTAGACACAGATTCACCCACGTTAATAGCTACGACCTTTATTTCTCCTTCACTCTCCTGGGCCACAGCCTCCAAATAGGGCAACTCGGAAGCGCAAGGCCCGCATGTTGTAGCCCATAAATTAAGCACCACCGGTGTCCCTCTTAGTGTAGACAGGGTTGTCTCATCCCATGTGATAATTTCCAATGTGCTCCCCGAGGAACCGTGGGAACTACGACCCACAACGATCCCAACCACCACAAGAATCACCACAATCGCGATCACCACTATTAGCCGAGTCCTTTTCGACCTCACTTGTCCAGTCTTTTTCGACTTTCTATTGCCCATATTGATAACCTCCTGGCACAAGCCCGCTGAGATAGTTTAGGTAACCGGTCAACATCAGAATCCCTACGCTGATAAGCAGTACCGCGGCTACTATTGAGGTGATGAAAGAATGGCGACTAAGCCATCTTAGGTATCGGGATGCTGCCCCCAACAGTAGACCCACGGCGATGAAAGGCAGCCCCAGCCCTAAACAATAAGCAAGTAAAAGATAAACTCCCTGCCATGCTGTTTGTGAGCTCGCTGCCAGGGCTAGTATGCCCCCCAGAATCGGGCCAACACATGGAATCCAGCCCAGGGAGAATATTATCCCTATTAACAGAGACCTCAGATAGCCAGTACCCTTGGCCCTGCCAAAGTCAAGGCGTTTCTCATAATTGAGCCAGGGCACCTTAGTTGCAGCTATCAGGAATATGCCGAATGCGATTAATAGGGCACCGGCCACTTTTTCCAACACTCCCTGCGGCACCGCAGCTCCCAATAAGCCAAGAGAAGCTCCTAAGGCGGTGAAAACCAGAGAGAAGCCGACTATGAAGCTGATGGTATGGAGAAAAATATGTCTTCGATCAGCAAGTTCTGGAGTAAGAACCGATGCACCAGCTATATTGGCCAGATATATCGGAACCAGCGGTAAAATACAAGGTGATAAAAATGATAGAAGCCCTGCGACGAGAGCCGTTAAGAAGGTTATGCTCGACATTTATGTATCCTCCTTTTAGTATAACAGCTATGCCATAAACGAGAAAGGGTAAAGCTTTTGCTACCACACAGTATTTGATACAATAATTGATGTTGGGGCTGTAGCTTAGTCGGGAGAGCGCCTGCTTTGCAAGCAGGAGGTCAGGGGTTCGAATCCCCTCAGCTCCACTTTCTGGCTCGGGGTTAATAGTGCATGCGCTGAGATATTCCGTTCGACTTTCGCCGATACTGAAATATTTCGGCCAACTCTGCATCGTTCTGGCGCTGCTTACGCTGGTGCCGTTAGTTGTATCCATTATACTCGGCGATTACCGCGTTACACTCCGGTATGCCATTGTCGTGGTGGGTGTCTTTACTATGGGCTTTTTCCTGCAAAGGCTGCCGACCCCCCGACACATCCAAACAAACGAAGCCATGGTCGTTACCGCTTTGATATTTCTATTTGCGGCGATGGTAATGACCTGGCCTACCATGGCTTCCGGCTTAAGCTTTACAGATGCGCTGTTCGAGACCATCTCCGGCATAACGACAACAGGCTTGAGTGTTACGGCATCGGTGGCAGATAAACCGGCTACTTTTCTATTTTCCCGTGCCTGGATGCAGTGGGTCGGGGGACTGGGTATTGTGATTCTTTTCGTGGCAACCATGATCCGGCCCGGTCTGGCAGCCAAGCGCATTGGCGATTTGGAAGACTATGAGGCTGACCTGGTCGGTAGTACCAGGGCACATGCCCGCCGTGTGATTATTGTCTATTCAATATTGACCGGCTTCGGCATTATCGTATTAGGATTACTGGGCGCCGGATGGTTCAACAGTGTAATATACTCTCTTTCCGCAGTATCTACCGGAGGGTTTTCACCTCATGATGCTAGCCTGGCGGGACTTAATAGCTCGTGGTTGCAAGCGATGGTGATATTGCTGTCAGTGGCAGGCGCTATTCCTCTAGTTTTATACTTTCGCTCGTTTAAAGAGGGCGGAAGAGTGTTAATACGAGACCGCCAGCTGCAGGGGCTTCTTATAGCCGGTTTGGTGGCAGCGTTACTCATGACATTGTTTCTCACCTGGGATGGTCTTAGCTGGACTCAAGCACTGCACCATGGAGTATTAAATGCTTTTTCTGCTCAATCAACGGCGGGCTTCTCTACATTGGATATTTCTCAACTCAACGCTGGTGCAAAACTTACGCTTATTTTTTCCATGCTTCTGGGCGGCGGCGTCGGGTCTACTGCCGGAGGCATCAAGATTCTACGCTTACTGATTTTGGGGCAGCTACTCTATATTTTTCTACAGCGCCCCGGTATGCCCAGGCAAACTGTTGCCGAAGCCAGTCTTGGCAAGCGCAGACTGGAAACAGACGAGATACAGAACGCTCTCAGTATCGTTTTTGTCTTTCTGACGTTCGTTGGGATTTCGTGGCTGATATTTGTAGGCATGGGATATAACCCACTTGATTCGTTATTCGAGGTTGTCTCGGCGATTGGCACAGTCGGCTTGTCGACTGGAATAAGTGCACCCGACCTGTATCCGCTCCTTAAAGGAGTTCTATGCGCAGATATGCTCCTTGGGAGATTGGAAATTATTGCATGGTTAGTGCTATTCTATCCTCGGACTTGGATTGGAAGGAGACTGGAGGAATAATATGAGGATTGTATTTTCAGGAGCCAGCCCGTTAACGATTATAACAGCTAGAACGCTGATAAAACAGGGACACGAAGTGATTATTATAGAAGTCAATAAGGAAAAAATCGACCAGCTTTGCGATGAACTGGATTGTAGCTTCCTGCATGGCGATTCGGCCAGGCCAGCAGTACTCAGTCAGGTTGACCCCAAAAGCAGCGATATTCTATTTTGCCTGACCAATAGCGACCAGATTAATATCATCACGTCCTTGCTGGGACGCTCAATGGGCTTTAAACGCGTTATAACCAGCATCGAAGATACGGATTTGGAGCAATTATGCCGTGAACTCGGGCTTGAAGATACCATTATCCCGGTATGGACGATGAGCCGGCACCTGGACAATATGGTACGCGGACTCGATAATATCAATTTATCTACGTTGTTAAAGGAAGAAGCCAGATTTTTTACTTTTACGGCTGGTGAGGATGACGCAGTTGGTGCTAGTGAACTGGGGCTTCCCAAAGATGCGAAGGTCATTTTTTACTATCGTGACAATAAATTTCACTTTGCCGATGACGACACAAAACTCCGTAAAGGCGACGAGATTGTCATCTTAACCCATATCAAAAACATTCCTGATTTTAATGAACGCTGGTATCCGAAGGAAGTCGACAATAAGAA
>Ga0307427_1000403_pt1 | contig 28002 bp, 25 predicted proteins | sample SalMarWE160190MG_FD_202162 | JGI IMG/M metagenome (GOLD analysis project Ga0307427, IMG submission 202162) | Salt marsh sediment microbial communities from the Plum Island Ecosystem LTER, Massachusetts, United States - WE1603-190 | ecosystem: Environmental > Aquatic > Marine > Intertidal zone >... | reverse complement strand
ACCAAGGAAGCGAAGATAAAGGTGTATTTTGCGCATAAGGGATGTCCGTGGGAAAGAGGAACAAATGAGAACTTTAACGGACTGGTAAGACAGTTTTTCCCCAAAGGAACAGATTTTAATAAAGTGTTATATTATCAAATAAACAAGGCACAGGATTTACTTAATGGTAGACCGAGGAAAGTGCTTGACTGGAACACACCGTATGAAGCTTTTGCTGAAAATGTTGCGTTAAAAACTTGAGACCAAGCAAGTTATATGTAATATTCGGGTTAAATGCATCCGGATGAATATATTATGAAAACTAGAACAGAAAAAGAAATAATTGATTTAATTATTGGTTTTGCCAAAAATGACGATCGTATTCGTGGAGTTTTGATGAACGGATCCCGAGTTAATCCAGGTATTACGAAGGATATATTTCAAGACTATGACATAGTAAATTTAGTTACTGATGTTGAACCATTTAAAGATGAAAATTATATTTTGTCCCATTTCGGGGAAACGATAATTATACAGAGGCCTGAAGATAAAATTTATCCCCCTCCAGTAGGAGACGGTCGTTATAATTACAATATGCAATTCGTAGATGGAAACCGCATTGATCTATCCTTTTTTAATATAAACAGATTTGATGAACTAACGAAGAACAGTTTAACAGAGGTTTTGTTAGACAAAGACCATATTATTCCTAATCTTCCAGACCCATCTGAAGATAGCTATTCGATTAAGGAACCAACGGAGAAACTGTTTAACGATTGCTGCGATGAGTTTATATTTGGTTTAGGTTCACATATTCCAAAGACAATTTGGAGGAAGGAACTGCCATTGTTAAAAGCCTATATCGATGTTGTTCTAAGGAAACCACTTATTAATATGTTTGAATGGGACATTGGAATAAAGACAGGCTTTAAAAAGTCAATTGGGAAAGCGGGAAGGCATTTGCAAAAATACTTGGAGCCAGAGATTTGGAAAGAATTTGAGCAGACATACACTGATTCTAATTATGACAATATCTGGAATTCTCTATTCCTATTCTATAAACTGTTTAAGAAAACGGCAGAATCTGTTGCACAGGAATATGATTTTCGGTTTCCTGAAGAAGCTGGTAAAAAAGCATTAGAGTTTCTTAAACATGTAAGACAGCTGCCGGAGGACGCTAAAGCAATATACTAAAGCAATAGATGCAGAAAATCGAAAAGCTAAAGGAAGCCCGAATACTGCATATAACAGCGAATAGCCGGCTTTGCTTTGCCCAAATTGCCTTCGTCAACTTCGCATACACACAAAACATTAGGCGAAATTCTTCGGCGGCGCTTAGAGAAGATTTATATAATTATTTGAAGTACTAAGTTTATGATGGAAATTAAAGAAATTAAAGTAAACCCTCACACCAATTTTAAAATTGCTATGTTTTTTGTTTATGTTATAAAAAATAAGAAAGATAATTGTCTTTATATTGGTTCGACTAATGATTTAACCCGAAGAATGAAAGAACACAATAAAGGAATGGTAATCTCTACCAAATCAAGAAGGCCATTTGAGTTAATCTATTATGAGGCTTATAAATCAGAAAGGGATACTAGAAATAGAGAAAAACAATTAAAATTAAGATCGCGGGCTTTTGCTCAGTTAAAAAAACGTATTGGTGAGAGTTTATTATGAGAATAATTGGTGTGAGGGCAAAATCAATCATTGTAAAAACAAATCTACCTGAAGGAGATTTTGTTATAAACCCTTACATTGGATGTCAACATGGCTGTAAATATTGCTATGCAAGATTTATGAAAAGATTCTCAGGTCATACAGAACCATGGGGGACTTTTATTGATGTAAAAATTAATGCTCCTGACTTAATCCCAAAAGACACAAATAAATACAAAGATAAATCCATAAACATTAGTTCTGTCACTGATCCCTATCAACCAATTGAAAAGAAATATAAACTCACAAGAAAAATTCTAAAAAGACTTATCCCACTTCAGCCACATTTGGATTTGATGACCAAATCTGATTTGGTACTCAGGGATATTGATTTATTTAAACAATTCAAAGATTGTACTGTTGCCCTTTCTTTATCAGTCTTAGACGATGGAATAAGAAAAGAATTAGAACCGCTATCGGCTTCGGCAGATAAAAGAATAAATGCTCTAAAGGAACTTCATAAAGCCAAAATCCCAACAGTTCTTTTCATCTCTCCAATCTTTCCGGAAATACCAGATTGGAAAAGATTAATCAACAAAACCAAATCTTTTGTAGATGAATATTGGTTTGAAAACCTAAATCTTTACCCGTCTATCAAAGGTGAAGTTTATAGATTTCTAAGAAGGAATAAGCCAGAACTTGTAGAGAAATACAAAAAAATCTATTCAAAAAATAGCGATTATTGGAATATTGAGGAAAACAAAATAAAAGAATTCTGTAAAGACAGCAAAATCAATTGTAAAATCTATTTTCATCATAACCCCAGTATTCATTCGTGAATGGTTCTTCTGAACAATAATCACAGGCGATTAGCATTAATCTTGACATAACAATAGGGATATATATAATTTTTGCGGTTGTTAAAGACTTTATAGATTTCCATTGGAATCTATAATCAGGATATTTAAACTGATTCAAGGAGGGGTTATGAAAAAGAAAGTCCTTATTATATTAGCTATTATCGTTGTTCTTTTTGTGTTGATGACTTTTTTAGGTTATACGCTTGAAAAGAAGGAAATTAAAGAGGTTACACCGGATTTTGAAAAGAAGTATAAGGAAGTACTGCTTGTTTATAGAAGCGATGAAGAAAAAGGCATTGAAGTTATGAAAAATGTGATGTATTACGGTCATTCTCATGGTCTGAAAGCATATAAAGATTTCTTTGTTATTGGCTTCAATGAGTATTACAGAGAAGGTCTCAATCTACTTGCCAGGCATTACAAAGAACAGGGTAAAATGTTGGCAGATGAAGGAAAATTTGATGAAGCCCTTGAAATGTATAAAAAGATATACGGCTACACGGATAAAAGTGATGAAACCATAACATACAAAAAGGGTTCGGATGTAGACCTTCTTTTTATTGAGATAAAGAAACTTAAAACTGGGAACTGAACACAGTGCTTGGTATGTTAAGAGATGAATAAATCTTTTCACCAGAGGGTAGTAGGTCTCATAAAAAGCATACCTCCTGGCAAAGTAGCCACCTACGGGCAGATCGCGGATTATGCAGGTAATCGCCGGGCTGCTCGGCAGGTTGCTTATATATTACATTCATCCACCAGGAAAGAGAATCTTCCCTGGCACCGGGTTGTGAACAGTAAAGGGAGCATATCACTGAAATCCGGGTACGGATATGAACTTCAAAAAAAACTGCTTAAAGGGGAAAGGGTAGTATTTAATGAAAATGATTGCATTGATTTAAAGCGCTTCCTCTGGTCTCCTGAGATTTAAAAGGGTGGGTTTTATATAGAATTAGTGCTTTTTATTCCTGATAAGATTCTTAAACTAAAGCTGATAGTATGACATGTTTCTAAGCATTGAAAACCCTTGACAGTTCTGATTGTAATTATAGTATAATAATCCAGGACTTTTATTTGATAGGAAGAAATATAGTATTGGACATTAAAATTGTTGGGAAAATATTTAAAATTAAATGGTCGTGTGTTTCTTAAAGGAGGTAATGTAAATGACCTATGCTGATGTTTTACATCCGTCTGCCAAGCGGTATTCTTTGCTTTATGATATTGTTCTAATCGCAGGAGGGAGTTTGTTTATAGCTCTCTTTGCTCAGATTGCTATTCGCATACCCTTCAGCCCTATTCCCGTTACCGGTCAAACCCTGGCTGTGCTCCTCATCGGTGCCTTGCTCGGGAGTCGGAGAGGGAGTATGTGTGCACTCTTGTATCTTGCTGAAGGGAGCATTGGATTTCCTGTATTTGCAGGAGGAATGGCAGGGTTCACACATCTTTTGGGACCATGCGGAGGTTATCTTATGGGTTTTGTGGGTGGTGCTTTCCTGACGGGACTGCTTGCAGAGAAGGGGTGGGATAGTCGAGTTAGCACTGCTTTCCTTGCTATGTTGATTGGCAATGCTACGATCTACGCTTTTGGACTTTTCTGGTTAGTCCATTTAGTAGGTAGTGAGAGAGTATTGGTTCTGGGTTTGCTGCCTTTTATCCCCGGTGATATTTTAAAACTCGTACTTGCTGCAATCCTTCTTCCTTCTGGCTGGAAACTGCTCGGTTCTATTTCTCCTGTGTCCGGTCTTAAGCCATGATGTTTATAATTGGATCCAATTTGCAAATAAAGTTGCTCTCTTATTCTGGGAAGTTCGAAGAACTCGAGGAGTATTTTTAAAGAATGCCCATTAGGATTCTATGTATAAAAAATAATGTGTAGAAAGAATCAGGCAAATTTACTATAGTAGGGAGGATATTTATGAAGAAGGTTTTTCTGATAATGATTTTATTCCTTGCCTTCGCAGTAGAGAAGGTTTACGCGGACCGTGGTTCTATTCCCTTCAGGCCAAACGTAAAGATATTCGAGCCGATTCAACGGGCAATGATTGCCTGGAATGGGCAAGAAGAGATCCTTTTGTTGTCAACTGATTTAAGGGCGTCTGACTCAAGTAAGGTTCTCGAAGTTATACCCCTGCCATCAGAGCCGATCGTCAAAAAGGGCGATGTTGAAATATTTAAAAAGGCAACCGCACTTATCAATAGAAAGCTTCGTGAGCATTATGCCCGAACTCCTGGTAAGGTGAAAGCCGAAGAAATGAGAAAACCACCTGCTGGGGAAATAACCTTCCATAAAAAGATAGGAGCACATGACATATCGGTTACACATGTATTAAATAATATTGACTTCATCCAATGGGTTGAAAAATATCTAAAGGATGCCGGAGTTGAAAACCCCATAATTCCAGAAGCAATGAAAACTGTGATTAACGAGTATCTTGAAGAGGGATTTACATGGTTTGTGTTCGATGTGGTTGAGTTGGATAAGAATCCGAAAACAAACGAGGCAATTCAGTATCGATTTAAAACCGACTTTTTATTTTACCCCGTTAAGATAACGCGAACTGAAGAGGGTTATACCTCAATAGAACTACTGGTGCTAACGTCAAGGCTCTTAAGTAAATTTACCGGCATCCCGATTGAGCAAGTGGAGTTGCGCCATGAGCCTGTTTCAATTAGCTCGGAAGAATTACGCAGTTTGAGTGAGGATATGGATGAACTTCTTGGGCACCGTGAAGATATGAAACTCCGTATATGGCAAATTCGAGGAAAACTTTCAACATTTAAAGAAGACCTGATAGCAAGGTAATAGAGGTTCACGCCTACGGTATCTTTGATATCGGGATTCCAAAATATTGAATACAGGATTTAAAGAAGATATTCTCAATAAAATATTCACTGTTGTTGAGGTAAGGAATCCCTTTCTTCATTAAGAACTTTATTGATGTTTGAACCGAGGAAGCCGAATTGAGTTAATTCTGCTATTGTAAAAAAGCCTATGAATATTTAGAAGTTAATTACCTAAAAATACCATCTTCCTTGAGTAGTTGAACTTTCCTGCTTTAAGTCTGGCAAAGTAAATGCCTGGGGTTACTCCCCGGGCATCCCATTTAGCTTCGTAATGACCAGCATCCATTGGCTTATTTACCAGGGTTGTTATCAGTTTCCCGGTTACATCAAAAATCCTTAATGAAACTTTACTCCTCACTGGTAACTGATAACTGATAACTGTCAACTGACTACATGGATTCGGATAGTTAGAAAGGCTATATAATTCGACTGGTGTAACTTGAGAGGAATCTTCTATGATTCCTGCTAATGGTCCGATATATTCTGTAGCGACAATTACATCATCAAACCAAACCGAATCTACCTGCCCTGCGGACCCTTCAGTCATATAGAACAAAAGCCAGAAGAAATTCACCTTCAGTTCATCAACAATTCGCCACTGGAAGCCCTCAAATGGAGCACTATCAGGATGAGGATAGAATTTGTCCCAGACCCAATAACCATTTGGAAATCCCTCTTTTAGGTGAATTGCGGGTTCTCCATTTATCCAGAAAGCCTGTTCGCCGTTATAAGAAGAAAGAGGATTATTACATATCATCATAATCTCAACACATATCCATTCTCCTTTAGTAACTGGAACTGTCGGCATGGGGTGGAAGGTATTACCCCAGTATGTATTTGGAACAGGGTTCCCCCTCATATGCATCCAGTATGTATAAAAATCCCATCTCCAGTCCGAACCCATTGATTCTATTCCAGTGGTAAACCGTTCGTTTCCATCTGGTCTCACTCCTGCTCCGCCCTGTGGCCAGGGAGTAGGGGGGTTGTATCCCCCAATATGTACGAAGTGGTGAACCGGATGACACCCATAAGCGAACTTAACATAGAAACGCGCATATAGAGTATCATATCCTGCATAAGTAGAAAGTCTTTTATAGAGATGACCACCAGTATTTTGCCCAATGATTGAGGTCATCTGGATAGATTGAATGCCAGAGCTTACTAATGGGACATCTGATACCAGCGACATTCCTCCCAGATTTACCACCTCATCCCATCGTGCTGCAACACTATCTAAATTCGGTTCTTCAAAATCCTCGGCGAATATAACAGATTTATCATATTTAATACTTTGGGTACCTGAATATTTTGAAGCAAGTCCATATTGGACATCAGCAAATAATCGCATCTGTAAAAAGGAAAAAGATAAATACAAAGAAAAAATCAAGAATAATTTCTTTTTCATTATTTTTATACCCTCTTTTGAGTGTGAATTGAGTAATTTTTTCATACTGGTAGAAGATTACAAGATTCTTTCGAATCTGTCAAGCTATGAAAAAATTTTCTCATTCTTAAGTAAACATTATAGAATGTCTTTATTAAACGAGATTGAATAGGATAAAGAGAGAGTGGCAAATCCTCTGACATTGATTCCTATAAATCTAATCCTACTGGTATTCTATCTTGACATTACTCTATACTTTGTTTATAGGAAAACAATTACATGGATAAGTCTGGGTTGTAAATATTGTAATATATGAAAAGGTATTAGTTAGTGATAATGGTTTTCCTAAAATTTCCTTGCAAAATTTAGGGATTTTGTATAAATTGAAGATAGATTATTAAAGATTTGAAAGGAGTATAAAAATGAGGCCAATTATAAGATTTTTAAGTGATGAACTTATAGAAAGGATAATAGGAGAGGCACGGGAAGTTCTCTTTAAACTTGGAGTAGAAATTCACAACAAGAACATTCTTTCTATGTTGCAAGAGCATGGTGCGAAAGTGGATATTGATAGATACCATGTGCAATTTGGGGATGATATTATTGATAGAACATTGGAAACGGTCCCGCATTCCTTTAAACTCTATGATACTCTTGGTAATGAAACCCATAATTTTTCGTGCAATAATGTCTATTTCACACCCGGTTCCACCGCATTAAATGTCCTGAACTATGACACTAAAAAGATTCGTAAACCAAAAACAGACGATTACATCAGATATGCAAAGGTTATAAGTCGGCTTGATAACATTGCCTCGCAAAGCACTGCATTCATCCCTGCTGATGTTCATGAAAAGATTTCGGATAGTTATAGGCTCTACCTTAGTCTGCTATACTGTGAGAAGCCTGTTGTTACAGGAGCATTTACTATCGAGGCATTCAATATTATGAAGGACCTCCAGCTTGCAGTTCGGGGAACAAGAGAAGAGCTTGCTGCAAAGCCTCTTACGATATTTTCCTGCTGTCCGACTTCACCTCTAAAATGGAGCGACGTGACTTCTCAAAATCTTGTCGATTGTGCTCACTACTTAATGCCGGTAGAATTTATTTCCATGCCATTATCAGGATTTATTGCACCTGTCACACTTGTTGGGACATTGGTACAACATACTGCTGAGACATTGAGTGGTCTTGTGATTAGCCAACTTGCAAGTCCGGGTACTCCTGTACTTTACGGTGGTTCACCTGCAGTATTTGATGTCCGATATGAGACGACACCAATGGGTGCTATAGAAACAGAGATGATAGACTGTGCATATAACGAGATTGGAAAATATCTGGGTATTCCTACTCAGGCTTATATATCACTCAGTGATTCGAAACAGCTTGATGCCCAGGCAGGGCTCGAATCGGGAATGGGAGCAACACTGGCAGCTCTTTCCGGCATAAACAATATATCAGGCCCAGGGATGCTTGACTTCGAGAGTTGTCAGAGTCTTGAAAAACTTGTTATCGATAATGAAATTTGCGGAATGGTTCTTCATATGATAAAAGGCATTGAACCTAAGGAGGATTTCCCCTCTCTACAGAGATTTAAGGAATTGCTTAAAGAAAAGCACCTCCTTATATCAGAGCATACTCGTAGATACCTCAGGGAAGAATTTTATTTTCCCGGAATAGTAATTGATCGAATGAATAGAACAAGATGGCAAGAGGAAGGAAGCCTGCCCATTAACGAAAGGGCTCATAGCGAGGTAGAAAGATTAATTAAAGAATATACGCCTTCAAGCCTTCCGGATAGCGCAAAAAAGGAGTTGACAAGACTGATGGAGAAAGAGGCTATTAAATATGGTATGGAAAGCCTGCCACCCTTATCTTAAAGAGTAGAGAGTAGAAAAAAAGGGCAAGACAAAAATTATGAGAGAAATTATTGAAATTAGTGTTAATGATGTAAAGCCTGATAGTGTCGATATCTTAAAGGCGCAGGGCATATCTCCTGGCAAAAAACCTTCTTTAAAAGTTGACATACTTCTTAAGAGCGCAATGGAACTTTTTCTTGAATTTTCTCATCCTATTGCTATCATTTCAGAAATATCCATTCCTGAATTTGAGGTAGTCTACTGTGGTGAAGGTTTAAATGAAAGAGAAACACCGCTTGATGGGATTGTAAAGAAAGCAGATAATCTGGCTCTTTTTGCCACCACAGTGGGTGATGAGTTGAGTCAAAAGATTGATGAACTTTTCAAGAAAAATGAATTTGCCCTTGGAACTATGTTAGACTTTGTTTCTTCAGCGGGGGCTGAAGAGGCAGCAGATATTGCAGAAGAACATTTTTACGAACTGCTATCAAAAAAAGGAAGGATTTCCCCATCAACAGGAATATTGAGATATAGCCCGGGTTATTGTGGCTGGCATATAAGTGGGCAAAAAAAACTATTTGAATTTCTCCGTCCAGAGGATATTGGTATCACTTTGCTCTATAGTTTTTTGATGAAACCATTGAAATCAATATCAGGTGTAATAATTGCTGGAGAAAAGGATATTCATATTTTTGAGGATTCCTATCCATTCTGTAGTAAATGCGAAACACACTCCTGTCGCGATAGGATAAATTCACTTTTTAAAGAATGAAATAAACAAAGAGAAAGGCGGAGCATAATGGATGTATTAAAAGCGATTTCGGAAAGCTTACAGTTTGGCGATGATAAAAAAGTGTATACACTCACAAGAGAGGCGATAGAAAAAAAATTGCCGCCAAAGGAGATACTTGATAAGGGTTTGATTTACGGTATGAATATAATAGGTGAAAAATACAAAGCTCATGAGATTTTCCTTCCCGAGGTTCTCCTTGCCGCAAAGGCAATGTATTCGGGAATGGACCTATTAAAACCAATGTTTATAAAAGAAGGAATACCTAATATTGGGAAGGTGGTTATTGGGACAGTTTTAGGGGATCTGCATGATATCGGGAAAAATCTTGTAGGTATCATGCTAAAAGGTGCTGGTTTTGAAGTTATTGACCTTGGCAATAATGTTCCGCCCGGAAAATTTATAGATACTGCAAAGAAAGAAAATGCTGCCGTTATAGGTATGTCTGCCCTCCTTACAACAACCATGCCTGTTATGAAGAGGGTTGTGGATCTCTTGAAAGAAGAGAAACTTAGCGGTAGAATAAAGACAATAGTTGGGGGAGCGTCTGCCTCTGAAGAATTTGCCAGGGAGATAGGAGCGGATGCATACGGATACGATAGCATAAATGCGGTGGAATCGGTAAAAAAACTTATAAAGGTAGTTCAAAGGGATTAATGAAACCGCAGATGAACACAGATAGACAAAAATTAAATAAAATATCAGAGAGAATTATTAATTGTGCTTTTGAAGTCCATAATGCGTTAGGATGTGGATTTTTAGAGAAAGTATATGAAAATGCCTTAACTATAGAACTTAGAAGGAATGGACTTCAAGTTGTACGGCAAGCACCAATTGAGGTATATTATAAAAGTGCAATTGTGGGTGATTATGTTGCTGATATTCTTGTAGACGGGGAAGTAATTATAGAGCTAAAAGAGCGAAATCTATAGGTGCAGTTCATAAGGCTCAACTATTGAATTACTTAAGAGCTGCACGGCTGAAATTAGGGCTAATATTAAACTTCGGTACTACAAAGCTAGAAATAAAGAGATTAGTGAATGAATTTTAAGTATATGTATCTATCTATGGATAAATACAATTGTATTTGGATAATTTGGGAACTGCTATTATCAAAATATATATCTGCGTTCATTTGCGTTTATCTGCGGTTGCCTTTGTGTCAAAATGAAGAATTTACTTGAACGGGTAAGGACTGGCGAAATACTTGTTGCAGATGGTGCAATGGGGACTATGTTAATGGAACATGGCCTTAAAGCAGGTGAGCCCCCGGAGTCCTTTAACCTTACACATCCCGAGGTTCTTAGAGAGATCGCAAATCTTTATCTGGGAGCGGGAGCAGATATAATTCAAACCAATACCTTTGGAGCTTCCCCATTAAAACTTTCGTTTTTTTCGCTTGAGGAGAAAACAGGGGAAATAAACGGGAATGCCGTCCTGGAAGTCAAGAAGGTTGTGAAGGATAATGCATATATCTCCGGTTCCTGTGGTCCAAGTGGAAAACTCCTAAAGCCATACGGAGATACTGCATCTGAAGATGTATACGATAGCTTTGAAAGACAGATGGACGCTCTCATAACTGCGGGTGTTGACGTCATTTGTATTGAAACAATGACAGATTTAACCGAGACAACACTTGCAATCAAAGCGGCAAAAACCGTTTCATTTTCAATCCCTGTTATGGCAACAATGACATTTGACCCCACACCGAGGGGTTTCTATACAATAATGGGGGTAAATATAGAAGAAGCTGCAGAGGGACTAAAGGAAGCGGGAGCCGATATTATAGGTTCGAACTGTGGCAACGGTATAGAGAATATGGTAAAAATAGCCAAAGAATTCAGGGAATATAGCTCTCTTCCAATTATCATCCAATCAAACGCAGGTATTCCAAAGATGCAAAATAATAAACCTATATATCCTGAAACCCCTCTGTTTATGGCAGAGAAAGCAAAAGAACTAGTCTTATCGGGTGTATCAATTATAGGAGGTTGCTGCGGGACAACACCTCTGCATATAAGAGCTATTAAGAATATGGTTCGCTCCGTCAATTTAAGGGAGGGCTAAACGGAAATTTATCCTTATTGACAAATTTTTTATTTTTCTTATGATGAAGATGAAAAATGATTAATAATATAATGCTTTTATTATTTCTTCTTTTTAGCGAGGGAAACGACTATGAAATGCTCGTTAGGGTTTACACCGATGATTACCATGACCTAAGTCAAATTGAACTGAAATCACTTGACATCGCCGGCAGGAAATATCAGGAATACTTTGATATTGTTGTCACACCTTTCGAATACAACTGTGTGCTTTCAAGTGGCCTTAAGAACAAGATTATAACAGATAATCTGCAAGCATTTAAAGAAGAATTTCGTGGTGAGTATCATAGTTACAATGAAGTAACATCAATCTTAAGAAATTACGCCGATTCATACCCATTAATATGTAAACTGGATTCCATAGGACTCAGTTATGAAGGGAGATGGGTTTATGCGTTAAAGATATCTGACGAACCGGGGTTAGAAGACCCAACAGAGCCAGGTGTGCTCTTTGATGGACTCCATCATGCGAGAGAGTGGGCAACAGTAGAGGTAGTACTCTTTTATGCCGACACCCTGACAATGGGATATGGAATTGATCCCGTAATCACAGACCTTGTTAACAACAATGAAATATGGCTTATTCCTATTGTAAATGTAGATGGATATTCTTACGATTATCCGGGAGAGGAGTGGTGGAGAAAGAACAGGAAGCCTTATCTGGGTTATATTGGAACTGACCCTAACAGAAATTACAATGGTGCCGTTAATGGAGACCCTTATGGAGACTGGTGTTCCGTGCCAGCTGGTGGTTCAATGTCTAATAATCCAAATAGTGACGTTTTCTGTGGAGCTTATTCAGGTTTTGCAGATGTAGTTAGCGCAATGATGGAATTTCATCGCATACATGATATAAATGCTAATATTACATATCACAGTTATGCCGAAGAGATAATATGGCCCTGGGCTTATACAAGTTCAATGAAAACACCGGATAGTACTGCATACGAAGCTATTGCTAATGCTATGGCTACCAGGATACAAAAACTTGGAGGAGGGAACTATGTAGCCTCGGGCAGTCTTTATCCCAATACAGGAACTACAAGGAGCTGGGTATATGGATACCATCATTTCGTAGGAGGTACCTCATGCCTTTCTTATACTATAGAGGTGGGAACATCCTTTTATCAACCCCAGGGAGACCTTGATAACATTGCGCATGAGAATTGGGAAGGAGCATTATATCTTGCACTCAGGGCAGATAGCATAAGGGAATTCTTGCTACCCGATGTTCCTGCTCCGGAATTCTTTATCCAGGATATTGTCTATGATGATTCCGTAACTCTTTATTGGACACCTGTTAGCGAAGAGTGGACACATCCTGATAGGTGGCAATTAGACCAACTGGATGATTATGCTCCTACTCTGGATAGTATTGAATCAGGAACAGATAACTGGTTACTTACTGGTTTCCAAGAGAGTTCTACGAGAAAACATAGCGGGGACTATAGCCTCTTTAGTGGGTCAGGAAATAATATTGTAAATGTTGCAATGACTAAATATCCATATCTGGTTAGAGAAGGTGATTCCCTTTCCTTCTGGTGCTGGTATAACCTTGAAGAGAATTATGACGTTACTGCCATAGAGGTTTCTAAAGGCCAAAAAGAATGGATACAACTTGATGAAAGATATTCTGGTACTTCTGGAAGTTGGGTCCAGAAGAAATATAGCCTTGAACAATGGGTGGATATGTCGCTCTATATCCGCTTCAGGACGGTTACAGACGGTTATATGCTCGAGGAAGGTTTTTATGTGGATGATATCCATCCTGTGCCAAATTTTGGATCCGTATCTATTATTGACTCAGCAATAATTGAAAACTCATATACCGTGGAAGGATTATCACAGGGAGATTACTATTTCCGAGTGAGGGGACATAATAATAGGGGGTGGGGGAGCTATAGTGATGTAGAAGGAACTAGTATATGTTCAGGGGTTACAGAAGAGAAAGTGCCTGAAAGCCAATTTTACTTTAGTGCAACAACAGACTTAAAGGGCATTCTCATCTCTTATGGAATAAACAGAAGCCAGAACGTCAAAGTTCATATCTATGATATTTCTGGAAGAAAAATTAAGGAGATAAATAGGTACGATACAAAAGGAAAGCATTCTCTAAGAATAGAGGATTGCAAGAATGGAATCTGGTTCATTCGATTAGAGACAGAGGAAAGGGATATAGTAAAGAAAGTCGTAGTTATTCGATAAATCAATCTGAAACCCCGAGCCATCATTCACTGTAGCTATCAGTCTATACATTAAAAACTAAAAGAAGAATTATTATAATAAGTTATGGATTATGTATAATATGAATTGTTTTATAGTAATTATTGTGTATAATTATAGGAAATAATAAGCGTATGCCAATAAAATATTATAAGGAGGTGATATGGAGAAAGAAAGGGTAAGGATTTTAAGGGAAATGTTTGAGGAGGCAAGGAAGGAATACATGGAGGTTGCAGAAGAATTGAAGCCATTACTCAGGCAAAGGAACAAGCTGGAGGATAAAATTAGCCATTTAGAGGCATTGTTGGAAGCCGAAGGATACGATATGAATAGAGAAGGGCATAAGGGGAGATTGGAACTATTTGGAGAGAGCGCTATATCCGGGGAAGAGGCAAGGTACCAGATTACCAAGATTCTAAAGGATTATCCGGATGGTCTACACTATCGGGAGATATATAAAAAGTTGGAAGATCGTGGGTATAAAATGAAAGGTAAGGAGCCTGCGATTAACCTTATAGCTCATATGAGCAATGATAGGGAAAAGCGTTTTGAAAGTTTGAGAAAGGGTGTATGGAAGCTAAAGGGCAGTAAATAAGTAAATGGATTGCAAATAGGAAAGAGAAGTCAGAGAAACCTCTGAAAGGAAGCATAATGAGAAAGACAAAAATTATTGCTACCATAGGTCCAGCATCCGAATCAAAGAAAACTCTGATGCAGATGGTAGATGCAGGTATAAACATTGCCAGGTTGAATTTCTCACACGGAACTCCCGAACATCATGGGGAATTATTGAGAACGATACGGGAACTACCTATGGGAATCGGTGTAATGATGGATACCCAGGGTCCCGAGGTAAGGCTCGGAGAGATAAAAAAAGGTACTAAACTGGAACAGGGGAGCGTAGTTGAACTTGTAAGGGATAAAGTTCTGGGGAACAGTAAGATACTGCCAATTAGTTATACTAAATTGTTAGATAGTTTGGAGCCAGGCGATACCATACTTATGTCGGATGGAAAGTTAGAACTCAGGGTAGAGGAAGTGGGCGAGACTGCAAGGTGTCGAGTTATTTATGGGGGATGTATTTCATCTAAGAAGTCAATCAATGTTCCAGGTAAGGATATAGGCCTCCAGGCTCCAACGGATAAGGATTTGATAGATATCAAATTCGGTGCGAAGTTGGGTTTTGATTTCGTGGCTGCTTCCTTTGTAAAGAGTGCAGAAGATATAAAAAAGATAAGGAAGATTTTGAAGGATGAAAACTCAGAGATGAATATAATAGCCAAGATAGAGCATGTAAGAGCCATAGAAAATATAGATGAGATACTAAAGGTTTCCGATGGAGCTATGATAGCAAGGGGTGATCTTGGGGTTGAGGTTCCTGCATCGGAAGTACCTCTCCTTCAAAAGATGATAATTGGGAAGTGTAATCTAATAGAGAAACCGGTAATAATTGCTACTCAGATGCTGATGTCTATGACTGAGAGCCCCAGGCCTACGAGAGCAGAGGTTTCCGATGTGGCAAATTCGGTTGTGGATGGAGCCGATGCAGTAATGCTATCAGAGGAGACTGCAGTAGGTAAATACCCGGTTAAATCAGTTCAGTTTATGGATGAAATTCTCCAAAAGATGGAAGATTTCTTAAAGGGACGGGTTCATCATACGGTAAAATTAGAGAGTAATGATACAGCCGATATCATTGGAAGGATAGTGTGGCAGGCCTCAAGGGATATCAAGGCGAAGTATATAGTTGTGCATACTACTTCAGGTTATACCGCCCACAAGGTAGCTAAATTTCGACCTGATACTGAGGTAGTCGTTTTTACGAACAATGAAATAGTTCAAAAGCAGTTGAATCTCGTCTGGGGTGTGCAGTCTTTCCTGACTGAATTTCCTCCGCATGTTGATGAAATGATATGCAATTCAGCTGAGTTCCTCTATAAAAAGGGATTAGTCAGTAAAAAGGATAGTTTAATATTGACTGCTGGAGTTCCGGCACCGATTTCAGGTATCACGAATATGATGGAAATAAGAACTGTGGCGTCTTTACTGAAAGAAAAGAAAAAGATATCTGAAAATATATAAGGAGGTGAATAGTAGATTCATTTCTTTTTTATCCAATGACCAACTGCTCGGCTAAGAGACCCTTCATATCCAAAGAAGGGTATTAAATCTTTGCGTATATTTCCTTTAAAATCCCCCAGCGGAAGAGCTTTTTTGAATAATTTACTGATTTTTTGTTTCCCCTTCACTATAATCAGATTTTCCTCTCTGTATTCTATGTTCAACTCCCTCAATTTAAAATATCTTTTAGCGTACGCATTATTCTCTAACTCTTGAAACACGGAAGGGTAATCCGGTTCTTTAATCGTTTTGAAATCATAGATCTTTTCGGTGACAAAATAGCCTATAACATAAAGCCGAGGTTCGGCTTCACTATTTAGAGGTTTTAATTTCGCATAGAATAATAATGGGTCTCCAGGAGATAATTTCGATAATTGATTCCGTTTAATCTTTGTCGAGTTACCAAAAGTATAAGTGGTAAATTCTGGATTATAATGGGGATGGCAATACTTGATTTTTTCGGGTACGAATTCCACTATCGCTCTGCCATTTATTCCCTTCATATTTGCATACATTCTGCTTTCCGATGTCGCTTGTAGTTCAGGTATTGGAATGTATTCAAAAGAACCATCCTCAAATATAGGTGCAATACAATCACCTGTTGCAATATCAATGCCTACTCTTAGTAATAGTCCTTTCATTTATTGCTCTCCATAGACAGAAAATACTATATACATCTGCCCATGCATCTTTTTGAGTGAGTGCTACCTTTTGCCTTATACCTTTTACGGTTCAGCTGTAACATTATTAAAAACTAAAACAAAAACACCGAAAAGTCAAGACCTTGGTTAAGTCCTGGTTAGAAGCCTTAAACCCCTCTGATATTTCATTTGAACCCATGAACCCTTCCCGGGCTTGTCAAATTGTTAAGGACAAGGCCGAAATTCTACACAGATTACAGAATAATAAGCAGGGCATTTCTGCCCCGCTTATTTAAATTTGTTTTATAATCAATGTTGTTCTTCTATTTTATAACCATCGCCTTCAATATCTCTTTATCTGTAGTTATAAAGTATACGCCACTTGAATGAACATCTATGCCTACCCTTCTTATACCTTTTCTCATATCGAATGTTTTTGAATCTATTTTCCTTCCAACTACATCGTATATCTTAATATCTATGGTTCTATCTTTCTCTGATTCCACCTCAAGAACTATCCTTCCTATGGATTGGACCAGCCTTATCTCATTTCTGTATTTTATCTCAGGTTTATTATCCAATGGTCCTTTACTTCCCTTTCTTTCCGTATAGTAGCCTCTTGTCAAGATTATATACTCCCTCTCATAGTCTTTATTCTTCCCTGATGGCGCTTTAAAGCTAAAATACAGGCTATCTCCCGGGTTTATAACATAGTATTCATTATCATTAATCAATAGTTCCTGTGGCATTTCATAAGATTCTGCATACATTTGTACTATTCGTACCGGAAGCTTTCTTACGAGATTGACATAGTCAATTCTTGCAGAGCCATCTATGGCTACATATTTTAAGATACTATCAGGGTTGAATATTACAATATCATCAGATCTTACTCTTGTGTAAAGTGTATCATTGTTAGACATTCCTAACGTTCTTTTGGGTGGTGATCCCCTGGTCATTACGTAATCTGTATTTGGTGAAGATTTATAAATGATGAGCCAATCATTCTTCTCTCCCTTCCAGCATCCTTTTTCTCTTGTTTTCACTGAATCAGTATAATCAGTGCCCCGGGTTCCAACTGCTCTGAACTCTGCATTTGTTTCTTCATATGCTATTACCTTACCATCTGGTAAAACACAAACCTCTATGCCCTCTGGATGGTCCACAGTCAAGATTTTATGTTGTCTATAGGGAAAATTAAGGTACTTGGTGGTGCAGTCAGTGGCTATCTTTTGGTTATAAGTATTTAGCTTCCAGCTAACTGACCAACACAACAACCTAATTCTTAGCGAGTCTTGCTCCCTTTGCGTTCTTGGCGAGAAAAATTAAGAAAAGGGAAGTTTTGGAATTTGGAGGACTGACCCCATTTGGGTTTTAACATCTCTACCTCCTTTTCAAGTAGATTGTTTTCCCCTTTAAATCTCCAACTTTCATTATATATACCCCCTGAGGGCAGAATTCCCCTCTTTCATCCCTTCCATCCCAGATGAAATACATATATCCATAACTACCCGGTGCTCCTTCAATATCCTTTATCTTCCTGCCCATAAGGTCGTAGATGAATAAAGTATTTTCTTCGGTTTTTCCAATTATCTGCACCGATGAAGAGAAGGGGGTCGGGACGGCTCTTAGTAAGTTGGTATTAAGTGTATCAGGAGGGGTTGTTCTTCCTTCGTAGAGAAAGAGTTTTGTCCTGTAACCCCTTATAAGATAGTTTTTATAAAGAATAGGAAAGAAACGGGCATACTGAAAATAATTCACATTTAGAAGTGTATCGGATGTATAAACAACATTGCCATTGTTTGCATTTAATCCATATATCCACTGGGGGGTTATCCAGATTATACTATTATTTGATAAAACCCAGGTCGGGGAATTTGTCTCCCCAAAAAAGAGGTCTGTACTCCATAAAATATTTCCAGAATCAGCATCGAAATACTCCACATAACTCCCGATGAGACTATCTACGATAACCCAGTAACCTCTATGGGTATATATCCTCCCGTCATCAGCAACTTCAAATCTTATTCCACTTAAAAGCTCCTGCTCCCTTTCCTTCTTCCATACAATATTTCCTGTCTCAGCATTGAGGGAATATAATCCTCCTGTCCAGATATTATTAGAATCATAAAAATCGCAGGAGATGAAAACCTTATTATTATATATTAGAGGTGGTGCAAATATCCAGTTCTCTGTGGGATACACCCATAAGGTCTCTCCTGTATAAGCATCAAGAGAGAGTAAGGCACTGTTCTCACCTCCGATGTAAACCCTGTCTCTTAATAAAGCAGGAGCACTTGCTAATGCAGGGGGGGGGTAAGTATTGTGTCTGTCCAAATATTTTGCCCCGAAAAATCTAAAGTATAAAGAATACCCTGAGTGCTCGCTATATATATCCTTTCTTCATCCACAACAGGTTGATTCCCACAGGTAAATAAAAATTTACTCCATTTAATCTCCCCTGTTAGAGGATTAAGGCAGTAAAAGGTATGTTTAGTGGTATCAAGACCTCCAATACTCGTCCCTACAAAAAGAAGTGAATCACCGAAAGATAACGCGGTTGTCCAGACATTTGATGTCAACTCCCTTGACCACACCTCCTCACCTGTCTCTATATTTAGTGCTGCAACCCAATTTATACCGTGAGAACCCTCTGACCCCTTCCTGGTGTATAACATACCATTACCAGCCGAGGAAGATACCATTGTGTAATCAGCACTACCATCCATCCCTACCCCATATTCCCACTTCAACTCAAGCGGTGGATATAATGGATGTGGATAATAACCAGTGTGTTGAGCATTATATCCAAGCATCCTCCAGGAATAGGTTGTATCAGTATCCTGAGCCTTACTAAGTCCACCATTATAAATATAATCAGGTCCCTTGCTTTCTTTTATTTCAACTCGAAAATCCTTTAATTCTTCCTCAATACTTTTTTTAGGAGAGGAATAAATAACCTTTATCCTTATATCACCCTTTGCTCTCCCTTTAACCACCCATCTGAATGTATCCTTTGACTCTGATGAAGGATAATGATATTGATTAACTCCAATGGGATACCAATCCTTACCATCTTCTGAATAAAAAAACTCAACCTTCTGAAACTCAGATTTCAGTTCATAAAGAATATTAATAATTGTAAAAGAGATTAAAAATAGTATCATTTATTCTATTCTTTACTCCTATGTGTGTATTTGATTATATCGATATTCTCATAGCCCGTTAATCCTATTCACATCCTACCTTAATAAACGAGCCATGTCTTTGTTAGTTTATTTAATCAATATCATCTTTTTTGCCGCTTTAAAATCCTCTGCTTTGAGTCTTGCAAAGTAATTTCCAGCTGGAACCTTTTCTCCAAGCTCATTCTTTCCATCCCAATATACTTTATAGTATCCCGCAGATTGTTTTCTATCTATAATGGTTTGTACTTTTTCACCAATTGCATTATAGACACTTAATTTAACATTGCATTCTTCAGGCAACTGATATTTTATTTCAGTCAATCCTGTAAAAGGATTAGGGTGATTTTGCAATATTGCAAAAGTTAGAGGAACCTCTCTATTGTCGTGTTCCTCAATCCCTGTTGAAGTTACTGTAATCGATAGATTGTATATTGTAGTGTTATTCATTAATTTTCCATTATTGTGACTGCGAATATCTTGAGCGGTTATTCTTAATGTATAGTTACCATTGGGTACTTCTTGAGAGTTCCAATAATTATTGCTTGTCATATTATTTGTTACAATATAATAGTGATCATTCTCATCCGTCCATCCACTGCCAAGTGCATATACATAACCAAGGTTTCCTGATGACAACCAATTATCAAACTGAAGATTATAAATCGGTCCAGAATGAAATCCTACTATATGGTAGCCAATTCTATATACAGCCTTGGGACCAGGTGTTCCTTGACTGCTAATGTCATCTCTTGCGTGAACAACTATATCAATATTCCCGTTAACATTGTTTGGTGAGATAATGTTATTTAGATCGCCATCTCTGGTTAAGGTAACATCAAAGATAGTTGGAGGTTCTGTATCCAGATAAGGCTTAATACCATAGTCTCTAAGAGGATTTACCTCCATCTGATCATCACCGTCAGAGAAGTGAACATGATTAAGGTTGTCAGTCTGGCCTAAAAGTGTATCGCTATTAACCCAATCCCCCCATTTAAAAGACTCTATATTTTCCAAATGAGCATAGTTGAAGTTACCAACCCTTATCTGGTGAGAAGATGGATATGCAGGGCCTGCAGAAACATTATAAACTGGTGTATGCCACGGTGCATGTATATCTATTCCGTCATGGAAATGTTCTGGTGAACCTGGTCTATATTCCATAAAGGTTCCATTTAAGGGATGCTGGACATTGAAATTGGAAATAGGCCATCCATAGTCGTCATCTTGCGGGTGTTCCTTCCAAAAAATATTTACATGACCATAGCCATTGTTATTTTCATTGCTTTCGCTAATATCGTCCCAGGAATCCACAAGTCCATACATATGCCACATCCCAGGGGTAGAGGATGTGATGTTATAAAATGTATGTGATACAGATTCACCTGCTCCGAGTGATGATGTTGAGAAGTAAGCGTCTCCAGTGGCTGGTGGGGTTGGTTGGGCATTCTCGTTATAAAATATATCAGTCCAGAATGAAGAACTTATATCGGCAGTTCCTTGATTTTTTATGGTCATTGTTACATTTATATAATCATTAATCCAGGGTTGATTATTACTTGGTGAAATGTCCGTAATAATGAGGTCGGGCTCTCCTGCTTGATAGTATACTTCTATCCACCAGTAGTCGATATAACCTGAATCTCCTGGGGCACAATCTTCTGCCCACAAATCCCATTCCTGATTGACATACTCACCATTAAAGGTTGTAATGCCATATTCCGTCTCATAAATATTGTTTTGCGAACCACCCTCTCTGTCCCAGAGACGATACTCGTAGGTCAGATCAAAATCGTTAAGGTCTACTATTAAATTACCAACATAAGTATGAATAATCTCATAGTGAACATCGATGCTTGTGACTGTGGCTCCTGATGGGGCACTATAGATAGTTATTGGACTATATACCCATCCGTTATCATCTGGGATTGTGATATCACTGAAGTTCTCACCATATTTATAATCCCTTGATTTGGAAGTCTGGGTATTCTTTTTCTTCCCTTCAATCTTGATTGCTCTATTCAGTATTGCAAGAGGATAACCTTCTTTCTTGAGTCTCTTGAATTCTGTTTCAGTTATCTCCCGGATAAGTTTGCCACTACTTTTACACTTAATGCCCAGTTTTCTTAAGTTACTGGCTTCTTCAGATGAAGAAACATAAATCTTCACTGTATAAACCTTCTCCTCTTTTACTTCATAATAAGGGTTCGTTTTCTTTTTTGGTGAAGAATGTAGATTAAAGGCAGTAGCGAGTATGAAAATTGAAAGTATTGTTGTTATATATCTCATTTTATTCTCTCAAATCTAAGTGCCTTATTTTTAGTTCTAACCGTAAATCTACTTCCATCATTACTTAACCAGAGATTCTCGGGGTTGGGAATTTCTTTAGACCATGCTTTAACTCCGTTAAATTGGATCAATTCAACCTTATTGTGATAAGTTATCCCTATTAGGTTTCCTTCTTCTGCCACCTGGACATTCCTTAAATGCTTGCCTGTACCCAGTAGACTATACTTGAATAGTCTATCTCCTGTTTTTGTATCTATGATATATGCCCTCTCATGCTCCACATCATTGATTATCACATAATCTTCTGAGGGAGAAAATTCGCCGAACCAAATACCTATAAAGACTCCAGGATATTTTCGAATCAGATATCCTGTTTTATCAAAGAGGTAAGTAGAGGCTTCAATAGTATGATAGAAATCAAGATCTCCAGTTCCTATAATACAACTGGAGGCGATGATATAACTCCCTTCACGAGAAATATATATACTACTGACTCTATTCCCTTCGGTTTCAAATCTCCAGAGTTCTTTGCCTCTCTCGCTAAATAATATTACCCCGGTTCCATTTGAAAAGATCTCCTCGTCAGGGTCTTCGAGATTAATGGCAAAATAGTTACCATCGCCTGAAAATTTACCTCGTACATTCCTCCCCTCATCCCAATAACCTTTCTTGAAGAGTTGTATCTTTTTTATCTCATCTCCTTTTATCCCATAGAAAGTCAATTTACCTAATGAGTTATCATATTCAACTACTTCCCCTTTATCAGAAACAAAATAATAAGGGCCACTGTAGTCATATCCTGTAGCGTATTCTTTCTCCCAGATTTTATTCCCATTTTCATCCAATAAAATTAATTTCATCTTTCCTTTCTCAGATGTCGTAGGAGATTTAAGACACTTTGTCAAACCAATATATTCTAATCTGGGTGAGGGATAAACCCTTGAAATTACCATTTCCCTAATTTTCTTAAAATTACTATTATAAAGTACCATATCAGGTTTTCGAACCATCCCCTGCTTTATAACCTTCCCATGGTATTTCACCAACCGGGGATATCCTGAATCCTTTCCAAACCACACCTTATAAACGTCCCCTCCCAGATCAATCTCTTCTACCATCTCATACTCATAGATATTCCCTTTATCTATGTATCTTATAGTATCCGCAGGCTCGATATGCTTTTTCTCGAATCCAAAACCAGTTATAGCGATGGAAAATATTACCAACCCGGTTATTACTAAAAATTTCTTCATTTTACCTCCCTATCTAATTTTACTGTTAAACTCCATTTATCAATGCCTCTCTTATCTTAAGAAAAGAAATTTCCCGCGCAGGTCTTGACCATTATACTGGAAACAGAAGAAATATATCCCCTCAGGAATATCGCCTCCATTTGAGTCAGAACCAGCCCAACTAATTCTATGATTTCCCTTTTTGACCATTTCATCTATTAATTTTATTACCTTCCTTCCAGTAACATCAAATATATCCAGTTTTACCTGCCCTGCCTTTGAAAGATAGAGATTAAATAAAACTTTATTTCGGAAAAGGGTTCCCTCTGTTTTGCATGTAGCATAGGCGATTGGTTTCTCTTCAGTTATAGAAGCATTTTTCGTTATATATATTGTGTCTCTGTATGGAAGGAAATTTTCCTTTGTAACAGTTAAAAGCATTTCGCCCTCTGTTTTTGGTTCTATTGGTAAAGATAAGTTCCCATCCAAGGCTGAGAAGCCTGTAGCATAAACTTCATTTTCTTTCCATAAACAAATATATGCATTCTCCAGTGCTCTTCCATTGGAAGTAACCCTGATATTTAAATTCATAACTTCAGGAGGGATAGAATCATCAACTATAACCTTTAAGTCATAAGGAAGCATAGTCCATACTTTCATCAATGGACAACCAAAGAGGGTATGAGAGAGTTGCATATAATGGCTGCTCACTTGAGTCTTGGACATCGCTTCAGCAACTCCTATATTTATGAGATTATCCTCGAACAGCATATCAAAAAAGCGACAATGCAGAAGTTGAGGCGTGTAAGTAGTTGCATAGCGTGTGTATCCTAAGAAAGCGGGTCCACCTCTTTCGGGAAGAAGGGTGAAAGCCTCTGCCATAGAGGGACCACAATAGTCAGCGAATAGGTCAAAATGTTCAAAGTCATAAGCACCTTGATAACAGGATGCAATATACATAATTCCGTAGCGATCTTTATTATGAAGTGAATCCAATCCATTCCCTTCTTCTACCCTGCAAGCATTGGGATGTTGTCTTTCCCAATGAACTTCGCAAGAGTCAAGATTCACAAGGAAATCTCTCTCAGGATCTGGATGATTATTGTCAGGGCAGGATACTGTTAATTGATCAGGTGATCCGTGTCCGTAAAAATTAAACCAGCCATAATATGTATTCATTCGGTCTATTACCTCGCTCCCCCTTGGGGTATAACCGTCAGGACTCTCAAGCATTGTAGTATCGTGACTGAAGTATGAAGGGAATGGGGCATTCTCTATTACATATTTTGGTGACTCCCTTACTTGATCAGCTCCTATCCAGAAGACTCTTGTCAGATAATTTATACCAGGACCTCCCCCTGGATTCGTTTCATAACTTACTAATTTATCAAACCAGGATGCAATCTCATCTAAGTTATCACAGGGAAGGCGTCCTACGAATAATTCGGGGAGACAGTCAGTTGAGTCTTCATGTGGTTCTCCATAACAGTTGTCTCCATCTACATTCCAATTACCGTCAAGATCAGAGTAATAGAGATCTGATGGTTGTTGCTGGGGAACAGATTGATAGTTATCTATGGAAGTTCCATATCGCACCGGAACTACATTTTCATCTCCTCCTAATAATACCCACTGGGCTCCATCCTTATACATATCCATAAGGAATTCACGGATACAACCAGCGTCATCAAAAATCCTGGATATAGGGTCCCCGCGATATTCCTCGAGGATTTCCTTTACAAGGAAAGTACGTGCATTGATACCCTTTTTTTTAAGGTAGTCAATTAAAGGCTCAAAACCTTTCTCAAGTGATTCCCTGGTGATTATTATATAGGAATATTCACCTTTATCCTTGATGTTTGGGTCTTTGATATTTGGATGGTAGGAGTATGAAGGTATATCATATTCATTATCAACTATGCTCTTTAATGCCTTATTGATTATATAATCTGAATATGATGTTCTATAAGTTTGTTTTATTGACATTCCTCTGGATGCTCCATAAAAGAGTTCAATTGTGAGATCAGTGAAGAACACTATCTTTCCTTGCTTTGGAAAATAATCCATTGGATGGACAGCAATCTGCACTATCCTGTTTCCTCCAAAACTACCCGTTCTTATTATCTTTGCTCTTATCCCTGGATATGGACCTTTTGAATTATAGATAGATAAATCTATGGGATTTTTTGAAGGATCGAGAGGATCAGGTGAGGCTTTAATCTCATAGCTCCCCGGGAGTGTATAGAATGAGTTTATTTTAACTCTAACCGAGTCGGCTTTTTGGCCCTGAGGGATAAGGAGATTAATAAGGTCAACCGGTATCATTGGTTTCCCTACTTCTTCTATTAATCCGATGTCCTTGAGTTGAATCAAATCCTTATCATCCAATTTTTCAAACAAGATGGATGACTGATCATAACGGCATTCGTAGTTAATCGAGGCAATTGCCAATGATGGCATTCCAAATGCTATTAGTAGTCCTATGGAAGACATCTTTTTAAATAAATTCTCCATTACTACCTCCTTTTAACAATTTTTGTTTTTTGCCCATTTAGGAAAAAGATTATTTTGAATTTTAGAACTTATTAGAACACTTATCCCCAGAAATATCTCCTTTGGCCCCTCCGTAAAGTTGTATCCACTTGAATATTATAAGAAAAAATTTTAAAAAGTCAAGGTGAAATTGATTGGAGTCCGGGAAAGTTCATACGTTTGGTGGTGCAGTCAGTAACTATCTTTTGGTTATAAGTATTTAGCTTCCAGCTAACTGACCAACACACCAACCTAATTCTTTGCGAGTCTTGCGTTCCTGGCGAGAAAAATTAAGAAAAGGGAAGTTTTGGAATTTGGAGGACTGACCCCATATTATGTAGGACTGACTCCGGGTATAGGAAGGACTGCCAATCATAAGCTAAACCAGCAACTTCGGGGAAAGAAAAAGACCTGAGTACTTCCCCCGTTGATGGGTCAACTTCGTAAATCATATCAGTGTTCCAGCCTCCAAGCCAGAAGGTGTTACTGAATGGGTCGTAGGTCAAGCCGCGTTGGGAAATATAGGTCCATGCAGGGTCACCAATTGAATCGATACAGGAGCCGGTTGGTAGTGAAAATTTATATGCCTTGTTCGTGCCCCCGACTGCGAGAATCCATATCTCACCATCGGTCCACCATTCAGATGCATCAGCCATCCAATGTGCACCGTTTTGAATAGCGTTGAAAGAATTACCCGTAGCTGAGCCACCAAAGGTGTATTCATAGGTCATTCCCGGTATAAACATTCCTTCAGTAATCCATAGATTATCCTCATGGCCAAGTCCCCATGAGAGAGTTGATTCTGCAGGCCAGCATGTATCGATTGATGGCACAGTTGGGTCGATTACATAGACGTGATTATCATATATATTAAGAAGATAGAGGTACGTCCCATCCCAGGTGAGTCCTGCATTATCATAGCCATCATGAGGCATACCGAGCGAATCAAGGTCAATAGTCATAAGAATATCACCCAGTGCTCGACCCTCACCAAAATGTATGAAATTAGAAGAAGAGATTGGATTGGTTTTTGCGTTGGGGTTATAAGATTTCTCTATAGTGATTGTGCCTACATCTGTTAATATTACATCATTTATTTCTGAAGAGAGTACTGTTTGTTCTGCAAAAACTTGCGGTATAAATGTTAATATTAATACCTCTAAAATGAGTCTTTTCATACTTTTCATTTAACGCGAAATTTTTCATTTGTCAATGTCCAATTTATATCTTTATGGAGTAAGTAACTTAGGCCCATAGACCGCAGAATAAGGTAATAAAACGAAAAAGACTTGTAATTTAATAACCTTTGATATATGCCAGTATGTGGAAATGATGTTCTTGACATTAGTAGCAATTGTAAATATAATTAATTTACTGGATAGAATAATATTCTTTTATAATGTAGGAGGCAAGAAATGAAAAACGAAGAAAAGACAAAAGAACAACTCATGAATGATTTAAAAGAATTACGCAAGAAGCTTGCTGAATTAGAAGAAACCATGGTTGACAATTTAACTGACCTGTATAGCCGTAGTTACTTCCTTGATCTGGCAGAGCGCGAATTTGCACGTGCTCACCGTTTTGAACGTCCACTATCAGCTGTGATACTTGATATTGACTACCTAAAGCAGGTTAATAATAGCTATAGTGATGCTATTGGAGACCAGGTTATTTCCGCTGTGGCAGAACTTTGCCGAACTAACGTTCGAGATGTAGACTTTCTTGGCCGTTATGAGGGAGGAAAGTTTGTTCTCCTGTTGCCAGAAGCTGAGGTACCGGTTGCAAGACAGATAGCTGAACGGCTACGCAAACTTGTCAGTGGAAAGCCCGTTTCTACTGAAGGTGGCCCTATTGATACAACTATTAGTTTGGGGGTGGCTGCTTTGACGGCGGATACTGTCAGTTTCTCTGGACTGCTGGAACGAGCGGATAAAGCTATGCATGCTGCCAAGGAGAGAGGCCGGAATTGCGTAGAGATAGAATGATATTATTTAGATACTGGTTGGTGAGTTAGATTGAGGGTATAGAGTACAGAGTAGAGATTACAGAGTCAAGCGTCTAGAGCAATTAAGAACTGTGACAATTGTGGTGAGTATTTAGGTGTAAAAGGCGTAGATAATACCAACGCCTTAACCCGTGTGCATTGATTTTTCCATCCCGGTTAAAAATTCGGGATGTTCAGTAACATGGTGGTACACCTGACTATATAATTTAGCATAGTTGTTATTATCCTGGAAGTAATCTCTTCTATCTTCTCTTATTCTAAAAAACTTATCTTTATACAAGATATCAT
>Ga0307427_1000402_pt1 | contig 28166 bp, 21 predicted proteins | sample SalMarWE160190MG_FD_202162 | JGI IMG/M metagenome (GOLD analysis project Ga0307427, IMG submission 202162) | Salt marsh sediment microbial communities from the Plum Island Ecosystem LTER, Massachusetts, United States - WE1603-190 | ecosystem: Environmental > Aquatic > Marine > Intertidal zone >... | reverse complement strand
ATATGGTGGAGGTTTCATCTATGGAATGAAAAACAATATGGTCTCAGTTGGCCTATTAACTGGACTGGACTGTGAAGACCCATTTTTGGATCCCCATCTTGAATTTCAAAAGTTCAAACTCCACCCTTTTGTAGCTGAGATATTAAAGGACGGCACACTCATCCAATATGGAGCAAAAACAGCCCCAGTTGGAGGATATTTTTCTATTCCAAAACTCGCATTTGACGGAGGGGTTATTATTGGAGATTCAGCCAGCCTATTCATCAGCCAAAAGATAAAAGGGATTCACATTGCTATGAAATCAGGTATGCTTGCTGCTGAAACGATCTTGGAGGCACTTCTAAAAAAAGATTTCTCTTCTGTTCAACTCGAGCGATACCACACATCCCTTTATAAAAGTTACATAGGCAAAGAACTTCACAAGGTAAGAAATTTTCATCAGGCATTTCAGAAGGGTTTATGGATAGGCCTCATTAAAGCGGGATTCCAGTATGTGTTAGGGGGGAGAATCTTGAAAGGAAGGCTTTCTGCAAAGGCCGATTTTGTCCACCAAAAAAAGGTAATTGATTTCTATGGAGCCGCCTCTCCTACAGATGAACAAAAAGGTATAATAAAATTCGACGGGAAGCAAACCTTTGATAAAGAATCTGATGTGTATTATTCAGGAACCATCCATGAGGAACAACAACCTGCACACCTCAAGATACTTGACCTGAATATTTGTTATACTAAATGCAGAGAAGAATACCAAAATCCATGCCTTAGCTTTTGCCCTGCTAATGTCTATGAAATGGAAATTGATGAGGAGACTGGTAAGCAAAGCATGAAGCTAAATTTTTCTAACTGTGTCCATTGTAAGACCTGCGACATAAAAGATCCCTATGAAAACATCACATGGGTAACACCTGAAGGTGGAGGAGGGCCAAAATATACGGTTATGTAGAAACATACCCTGGCCTCCCTAACAACCTTAATTTTACCTTGACACACTATAATCGTTTTATTTATAGTTAAAATGTAGCTAAAATATAGCTATATTTTCACCTAACTTGATAGTATAAAAATCCCATTTTGGCCGCAGCCTGCCCTGGCGCGACCTCCTTGGCATATATTGCAAACTCTGTGGTATCTATTGACTCAGACTATATATCCTAAACATTGCATGCCAGGTCTGGGCCAGGGATTAACGCAGATTTTTTGGATTAAGAAATAAAAATTCTTATCTGTATGTATCTGTGAAGATCTGTGGCATAATTTAAGAGGTACAATTATGAATATAATTAGCGAAATAGAAAAAATTGTAGGGAAAGAAAATGTATTTTCTGATCGCGTGGAATGCATATGTAATTCACGTGATATGTCAGTGCATGTAGGAGTGCCTGATGTGGTAGTGTACGCTCAAACTACAGAGCAAACCTCTTCCATTATGCGCCTGGCAAATCAGGAGAAAACTCCGGTGACAATCCAGGGTTCTGGTACAAGTGTAACCGGCGCATCCCTCCCGGTAGAAGGTGGCATACTCCTGGATGTTCATAAGATGAACAATATTTTAGAGGTCAATAAAGACAATTTTTATGCACGGGTAGAACCAGGCGTCATCTGTATGGACCTAAACAGAGCCCTGGCCAAACAAAATCTTATGTTCCCTCCCAACCCTGGTAGCGAGCTCATTGCATCAATAGGCGGCATGATGTCTACCAATTCAAGCGGACACAGGGCCGTTAAATATGGCACAGCCAGGGACTATGTAAAGGCCCTTAAGGTAGTTCTTGCTGATGGAACTATCATTGAAACTGGTTATAAAACCCCAAAATCATCTATGGGCTACGATCTGAACCATGTCTTTGCCAGTTCTGAGGGAACACTTGGTGTTATTACAGAGATTACCGTAAAAATACGAACTCTCCCGGAATATACTGCCCTCGCCCTGGCAATGTTTCAGGATCTTGACGCTGGCGGAAAGGCAGTGAGGGATATCATCTCATCCGGCATACAACTTACCGCATGTGAGATATTGGATAAATACAGCCTCAAGATTGTTCAAGATCATATTGACAAGGATGTGAGCAAGATAGAGGCCATGCTTATCCTTGAACTGGACGGCGCCAAGGAAATAGTATCCAGGGATATGGAAAGGATTGGCGCGATATGCAAAAAATATAATGTAGAAGACTTCACCTGGAGTGATGATCCAGCCAAAGCTGCCGAAATAATGGAGGCACGAGGAAAATTAGTGCCAACGCTTTCAAGGATTAAACCAGGTTACAGGCTTGTTGCAATATCAGAAGATCTTGGCGTTCTCTCATCGAAGATCCCTGAGACTATTAGGAAAGCGCAGGCAATAGCGGATAAATACGACCTGCTGCTTACCACCTTTGGCCATATTGGAGATGGGAATGTGCATACTACCTTTGTAACTGATATGCGAAGCAAGGATGAATGGGACAGGCTCAAACCGGCTGCAGATGAACTTGCTGAAATTGCCCTTGAAATGGGAGGCACCATTACCGCTGAGCACGGAACCGGTCTTGCCAGGGCACCATATATAGAAAAACAGTTGGGCCCGGCACTGGATGTTATGCGATCCATAAAAAAAGCCCTTGATCCGAATGGGATACTGAATCCAGGCAAGATGGGATTAGACAAAAAGAAACATGATAGCTATGATTACTTTGCATTCAAATCCCTTTTGGAGCATCCAGAGGGGCTCAACTCCTTTGGTTATGATACAGACAATGAGATCCTTGCATGTATCAATTGCGGCTTCTGCCGTTTAGGGTGCCCTACCTATGACGTTACCCAACTCGAGTCACGAAATGCCAGAGGGAGGAATATCCTTGCATTCAATTTAATGACAGGGGAAATCGGGCCCTCCAAGGAACTGGCAAATTCATTTTATACCTGCACCACCTGTAATTCCTGTACCCAATTCTGCCCTGCCCATATCAAGGTAGATGAAATTATTCAAAAAGGTCGCGAAAAGCTATTTGCTTCCGGTTTTGCTCCTGAATCGGTCATGGCACTGAGAGACAGCATCTCAAATACAGATAATGTTTATGCAGCCACAAAGGAAGACAGGATTGCCATCTATCCCTCATCAATCAAGAAAAAGGCTGAAGCCGGTCAACTCAAGAAAAAGGCGGGTACTCTCTTGTTTATGGGTTGTGTCTCAAGTTATTTAGATATGAAGATAGTGCCAAGTTTCTTAAAGATTATGGATGCCGCTGGTGTTGATTATACAATGCTTGGAAAAGATGAGATTTGCTGTGGATTTCCCTTCCACCTCATGGGAGATCAGGAAAAATTTAAGGAAAATGCCAGAAATCTTATCGATCTTATTAAGGCAACTGGCGCAAAAGAGCTGGTAACCCCCTGTGCCGGTTGTTATAAAACATTTAGAAAATACTATCCTGAAGCTGGAGATCTGGGAGTTAAACTCTTCCATTCTGTTCATTATATTCAAAGGTTAATAGAGGAGAAAAAAATACAATTGGGTGGTGATCTTGGTAAAAAGATCACCTATCATGATCCGTGTGATCTTGGGAGAACGTTTGAGATATTTGACGAACCCAGGGAGATACTGAAGGCCATTCCTGACATTGATTTCGTTGAGATGTCCAGAAACCGCATGATGGCCAGGTGCTGCGGAGGTGGGGGAAGTGTCATGGCCCTGGAGCCAGAGCTCGCAGCAAATATGGCAGCGGTCAGGGTAAAAGATGCCGTGGAGGTAGATGCAGAGATAATAGTGTCTGGTTGTTCAGCCTGCAAGGATAATCTCAGAAAAGGGGTAAAGGCCATCCCTAAAGAGGAACGACCAAAAATGAAGGTAATGGATATTACTGAGATAGTGGCCAACTCTATTGTTTAGTGTTTATTGGGTTTGTTGTGTTTGTTGAGTTCTAAGGATCTTAACTCTCTGAAGAGTGTCTAAACTAAGCAAAAGTGCCTTTTGGTTAAGCTGTTGAGCTATGAACTTAGCCGACTGCGGCGGGACTTCTTTGACAGGATTAACAAGATTAACAAGATTTTTTTATTCTCTTTATATCCTGAACATCCTGTCTATCCTGTCTAAAAAAGGAAATTCCTATAAAATTAAATTAATTTAAATATTACTACTTATCTGTTGTTCGTATCCACAGTCTACAACTTGTTTGCACATAACAAACCCAAAAAACACAACAGACACAACAAACTACTAAAAAAGGAGGATAACAATGACAACCAGTAAATGGATGCATGCAGGAACCGTTGTCAAAATGAACGCCATCAATTATCCAGATAAATTAGGGTGGCAGGACAAAAACAATGAATGTACATTCAAGGAATGGAATGAGAGGGCCTGTAGGGTTGCTCATGGTCTATCAGACTTAAGTATTGGCTATCAGGAGAGATTTGCCGTATTAGCATTTAACCGTGGTGAGTGGATGGACATATATGCCGGATGTGCCAAGGGAGGGCAAACCATAGTTCCATTAATGTTTCGCCTCGCACCTCCAGATATCGAATATATTGTCAATCACGCAGAATGCAAAGGGTTTATTGTTGAGAAGCCCTTTGTGGAGATGATAGATGCCATGAAAGACAAACTTCCGGTTCCAAAGGATGCGTATATCTATCTGGGAGAAGGCCCTGTTCCCGATGGTTATACAGGGTATGAGGATTGGCTAGCCAAATCATCCCCGGAAGAACCCGACATCATGGTAGACGGCGATGACACCTGGACCTTTATGTATACCTCAGGAACAACAGGAACGCCCAAAGGTGTGGTCAAAACCCATGAAAGTTATCATGCCCAATATGTCCTCAATAATATAAACCAGGGTGTCAGGCCTACTGATAAGGTGATGCTGGTAATGCCAATGTGCCATGTGAATTCCATATTTTATTCCTTTCCCTATACCATGCTGACTGCCCCGGTATTTATCTATAATATGGTGAGCTTTGACCCTGAAGACCTCCTTAAAACCATTGAGAAATACAAGATCACGTTTACCTCCCTGGTACCCACACATTATATTATGATGCTTGCTCTCCCAGACGAGGTTAAAAACAATATAGATGTATCTTCCATGCGGCAGTTATTAATATCCTCTGCTCCGGCCAGAAAAGACCTCAAGCTTGCGATCATGGATTACTTTAAAAATGCAGAGCTTTGGGAGGCCTATGGCACGACAGAGGGTGGCTTAGTAACTCTTCTACGGCCAGAATATCAGTTTGAAAAACTTGGCTCTATCGGCAAGGAAATCTATGGCACAGACAGAATCAAACTGCTTGATGAGAACAGAAATCCTGTACCAGATGGTGAGGTAGGTGAGGTTTTTTACAGAACTCCCATGATATTCAAAGAGTACTGGAAAGAACCGGAGAAAACCAAAGAGGCATTTAAAGGGGAATGGTCTTCAGCCGGAGATATGGCCAAGAGGGATAAAGATGGGTTCTATGTCTTGGTAGATAGAAAAGCAAATATGATAATAACTGGTGGGGAAAATGTATTCCCATCCGAGGTAGAGAGTACTGTCGGTGCCCACCCTGCTGTTAAGGATATCGCAGTCATAGGCGTTCCTGATGAAAAATGGGGCGAGGCAATAAAGGCCATTATCATTCTGAATGAAAATTATGAGCCAAGTGATGAGCTTGCAAAGGAGATAATGGATTTTACCAAAGGTAAAATTGCAGGGTTCAAAAGACCAAAATCCGTCGATTTCATCAAGGAAGAAGAAATGCCCAGGACAGGAACTGGAAAGATTTTACACAGAATCCTGAGAGAGACATATGGCAAGTGGAGTGATGCCTAAAAAAGTAAGCAGTAAGCAGTAGGAAGTAGGCAGTAGGAAGTAAACACAACAGACCCAATAAACTCAACAAACTCAATAAACCCAATTGGAGGAAAAAAGACATGTTGACAAAAGCATTCATACCTTACAAGGGCTATTATTCTAGCCCGTTCAGCAGATGGCAGAGGAGCATGGCTAATGAAAATTCTATCAAATTAGGGGCAACCACAGCCAACCGATGGCTGACAAAAAATAATTTTGACCCCACTATATTTGACTATATGTATTTTGGAATAACCATAGCACAACACCATCATTTCTATAGTCATACCTGGGCAGCAGCCATGTTGGTTAATGGTGCCAAGGATTTACCTGCCCTCATGGTAAATCAGGCATGCACTACATCAACTACCTGTATAAATCTTGCTGCCACAGATATAGAACTCGGAAGATATCAGACAGGATTTGCCCTTATGACAGATCGCTGTTCCAATGGCCCACATACTATCTGGCCACAGCCCATTGGTCCGGGCGGAGAGGTGGAGTCAGAAAACTGGATGATGGATAATTTTAACTCTGATCCATGGGCAGGCCTAAAGATGATCCAGACAGCTGAAAATGTTGCCAAAGAGATAGGAACAACTCGGGAGGAGTGCGATGCCGTCACACTAAGGAGATATGAACAATACCAGGACGCCCTGGCCAATGATAGGGCATTTCAAAAAAGGTACATGTTCTCCCCAGAGGTCAAAATCTCTAAGAAGAAAACTATGTTAGTAGAAGAAGATGAGGGTGTGACCCCAACCTCAGCCGAAGGCCTGGCCAGACTCAGACCTGTTGAACCAGGAGGTGCACACACCTTTGGCGCACAGACATTTCCTGCGGATGGGAACTGCGGTGTTATAGTAACCACTCGGGATAATGCCAAAAAGCTAAGCGCAGATCCAAATGTTGAGATCCAGATTGTCTCATATGGGTTCTCAAGGGCGAAAAAGGGATATATGGCTGCGGCCCCTGTTCCCGCTGCACAGATGGCACTTGAAAAGGCAGGGATAAAAGTAGGAGATTTAAAGGCCGTCAAAACCCATCAACCCTTTGCCATAAATGATATCTATATGGCCTCCAAGATGGGTATGGATGTTAATTGGATGAATAATTATGGAAATTCTATGATCTATGGCCACCCTCAAGGCCCCACAGCCGGCAGGATAATTGTCGAGTTATTAGAAGAGGTCGTTATGCTTGGCGGTGGATATTGTCTTTGGGCAGGTTGCGCCGCTGGCGATACAGGAGCAGCCCTGGTATTTAAGATAAGCTGATCCCCCTTGCCTTTTCTCCAGCTATGACAGCCGCTCCAATAGCGGCTGTCAGAGGGGGTTCTTCCGGTACAACAATCTCAAAACCTACTATCTCTTCAACTGCCTTAACCAGCCCCACATCTCTTGCCCCACCACCAACCAGGGCATAATCTCTTTCAATCCCTACCCTCTCTGCCAGGCTATTAATCTGTGCTGCTAGGGCTCTGTGAATCCCGGCCAGAAGGTCCTCTCTCGAAGCACCCTCAGCTATCCTCGATACTGCTTCGGTCTCTGCAAAAACAGCACATCCGGTGTTAAAATCTATCCTTTTCACTGATTTTAATGACAGCTCCCCTATCTCCTCTACCTTTACCTGTAAAACCTTGGCAATTACCTGTAAGACCCTGGCGCTCCCACCAGCACACTTGCCACTCAATAGAAATGTGAGCGAGTTTCCTCTTTCATCAACACGAAATGCCTTACTGAAAAGATCACCAACATCAACTGCTGTCCTAACCGAGGGGAAAAGATAAAATATTCCTCTGCTATGACAGGATATGTCCGTAACTACATTATCTGCAAAGGTTACACTTTTTGCGCCGTACCCAGTAGCAACTAAATACAGAATATCATTCGAGGATAGTCCTATCTTAGAAAGCAGCTCCTTTTTAACCCTATCAGCAGTGAGTGTATAATTTCCTCCGGAGGGCATTATATAAGACCCTACGATTTTTTGATCACACATGAGTATACCTTTTGAAAAAGCAGAACCTATATCAATCCCAATCACATATACCATTACTTGTTTCTCCTGTCTGATATTACATGCTATTGTGTTAATCGAGCCTTTTTCTAAACCTTTTTATTGAGCCTGCAAACACAATCGTCCCAAGAACCATCAATGCGACAAATTGGGGCCACAGTATTTTCAGGCCCACCCCCTTCAAAAAGATCCCCCTGATAATAACCAAAAAATACCTCAGTGGATTCAAATAGGTCAACCACTGAATTACCACTGGCATGCTCTCAATGGGAAAAACGAAACCACTGAACATGAAAAGGGGAAGGATGAAAAAAAAGGTGGTCATCATGGCCTGTTGCTGCGTGGTGGATATGGTAGATATAAACAGCCCCAGGCCCAAGGTGCTCATTATGAAAAGAAGTGCGCCAATAAATATGAGTGGCACACTCCCGTTAAAGGGAATTTTGAACCAAAAAATTGCAAATAGGCTCACTCCTGCCATCTGTGCTAATGAAATAATTACATAGGGAATCGTTTTGCCGAGGATTAATTCTGATGGCCTTATGGGTGTAACGATCAACTGCTCCATGGTTCCTGCCTCCCTCTCCTTTATAACTGCCATTGAGGTGAATAGCAACGTGGTAAGCATGATCAAAAAGGCCACAATACCAGGAACATAAAAATTATGACTATAGAGGTTGGGGTTATACCAGGTCCGTATCCTAGCATCTATTTTGCCATAGACAATTTTTTGTGGATAGAGCTCATCGATCAGACGTTGATTAAATCCATTTATAACTAATGAGGTATAGGCTATTCGCACAGAGGCCATGTTGCTCATACTGCCATCTGCGATAATCTGTATCCCCGCGGTCTGCCCTTTTCTGATCTTACTTGTAAAATCCGGCCCGACTTTTACAGCAAGATCAATTTTTCGGGTAAGCAGTAGTTCTTCCATGTCCTTTGGGTTTTGCGAGTAATTGATTATCCTGAACGTCGTGTTTGCATTTAAGGCATCAATAAGTATCCTGCTCTCTCTTGTCATTGACTGATCCAGAAAACCTATTCTGATATCCCGCACATCTGTTGTTACCACGTAGCCAAACACAATTAACTGCACAAGAGGGGCTATTATCAACAGGGGCCTGTTTTTTTTATCCCTAAAAAGCTGGATAAACTCCTTTCTCACAAATTCCCGAATCCTGAGCCAGTTCACCTTACATGCCCTCTCTTCTCATCAATACAAGATTTGTTACTGAAAGCACTATAAACATTGCAATAAGAATAAGATAGCTCGTCCACAGATTGGTCAGCCCAACGTTCCGTAAATACAGGCCATTTAGAATATCTATAAAATATGTGGCAGGCACCGCATAGGTTATTATCTGTAATACCTTGGGCATATTCACCACAGGAAAGACAAAATCGGAAAGAAGAAGCGATGGAAGGTATGTCAACAATACCGCAAGAATATTGGCCACCAGCTGGGATTTAGTCACAATGGAAATAAGGAGCCCCAGACTAAGGGCCACTGAAAGATAAAGGGAGGATGCCAGCACCATCAGCCAGAAATTCGATCGCATGACAATACCAAACAGAACCTGACCCATAAAAACAGCGACGAGCACATCAGCGATTCCTATGAGGAAATAGGGAATAGCCTTGCCCGTTAAAAATTCCCCGGCCCTTATTGGCAGTGAAAGTATCGTTTCCATTGTGCCATTTTCATATTCCCTTGCTACCACCAACGAGGTCAACATCGCACCTACGATCATGATAATAATTGCAATAATTCCAGGGACAATGAAATTACGGCTTTCCAGATCCTCGTTGAACCAGACCCGTATCCGTGCTTCGACCGGTGGATTTATTTTCTCCATTCCTTGACGGTTAAAAAAATCGATCAGGCGATCACGATTATACCTTTCTACAAAGGCCGTAATGTAGCCCCTTGATATACTGGCAAAATTGGGATCACTCCCATCGAGCAGCACCTGGAGCGATTTTTCACGGTCTGCCTTAATATCTCTGGTCCAGTCCGGGGGAATAATTATGGCCAGGGTTGTCCGTCCTTGGTCAAGGTATTCCGTGGCAGCAACGGTATCTGAAAGGTGCTGGATAACATTAAAATAAGAAGATGCGTCAAGTTTGCAAATAAAATCCCGGCTTAATTCGGTTTTATCATAATCTACTACCATGGTTTTGACATTATCCACGTCCAGGCTAAGTGCATACCCAAACATTAAAATAAGCAAAAGCGGGATGATAAAGGCCAAATAGAGGCTTCTAAAATCCCTGATCAGGTGATAAAACTCTTTTCTGGTAATAGCTTTGATATGTATGATGTTCAATTATCCCTCTCTCCGTGACATCAAATGGATAAACACATCATTCAGGTCTGCGTCTGTTCGCTCGGGAAACATTGTGCAAATTATCTCTGATGGACTACCAGTGGCCACAATCCTTCCCTCGTTGATCATTATGATCTTCTGGCAGTTACGAGCCTCATCCATATAGTGTGTGGTCACAAAAACCGTCATCCCATCCTGTGCAAGGTGATTGATAAATTCCCAGAAGTTCTGACGTGTGATTGGATCTACTCCTGAGGTAGGCTCATCCAGAAAAAGGATTTCAGGGCGGTGAAGCAGGGCGCAGCCCAGAGCCAGACGCTGGCGCCATCCAGGGGGTAACTCCCGAGTTATGCGGTATCTGACATCTTGTAACCGGGTCATGTCAAGCACCCATTCGATTCGATCCGCCCACTGCTCTGACGGCAGGTTATAGATACCCAAATAAAAACGTATGTTCTCAAATGGGGTCATATCCGCGTAAAGGGAAAATTTCTGTGACATATACCCTATGGAATGCTTGATCTCCTCAGCCTCTGAGAAGATATCATGACCCGCAACCCTTCCATATCCTGAAGTAGGGGTTATAATACCGCAGAGCATACGTATGGTGGTCGATTTTCCCGCACCGTTCGGACCCAGAAAGCCGAAAATTTCTCCTCTCTTAACAGAGAAGGTAATTTTATCTACGGCAACAAATCGGCCAAACCTCTTCTTGAGATCTTCCACATAAATAGCCTCAGAACCTGAACGTGTCATGTAAAAGCTCCTTGTCGACCTCCTTTATGCGATCAATTATTGCCTCCTCGAGGTTGGAAAAGTTGGATTGAATATGTTGAGGGGTTGAGGTTATAAAAATACGGGATTGATGCATAAGGGCCAGGTAATCACATTTTTCTCCCTCATCCAGATAGGCCGTTGAAATAAGGATTGTCATGCCTTCCTGCTTCATATCTTGAAGGATGTCCCAAAACTCCTGTCTGGATATGGGATCAACACCATTGGTAGGCTCATCAAGGATAAGAACCCGTGGTTCATGAACCAGAACACATGCCAAACCCAGCTTTTGCTTCATACCTCCGGAAAGCTCACCCGCCAGCCTTTCATAGAACGGAAAAAGAGTTGAAAAACCGAGATAGCGCTGTTTTCTCTTTGTTCTTTCAGGCCCGGATATACCGAAAATGTCCATGAAAAAATCAAGATTTTCCCCAACCGTGAGATCCTTATAAAGCCCAAAACTCTGGGGCATATATCCTATCAAGTGCTTTATGTGTGCCCTTTGGGACACTACATCCATCCCGTCTATTACAATTCTGCCTGATGATGGTTTGATCATAGTTGCTATCATTCGAAGCAGGGTTGATTTTCCTGCTCCATCAGAACCTATCAGACCGAATATGCTGCCCTTCGTTACATGTAACGAAACATTTTTGACAGCGTCAATGAGCCCAAAGATCTTAGAAACATTATTGATTTGAATAAGTGCGTTCTCGGAAGGTGTATCAGGTTTCATGTCAGGCGGGTCATTATCGTAACCAGGCATCGGCAGGCATTCCTGACTTTAATTCAAGGTCGGGATTTGGGATCAATACCTTGACAAGGTAGACAAGTTTTACCCTTTCTTTTTGTGTCTGGATGATCTTTGGCGTGAATTCCCCTTCAGGTGAGATAAATGATACTTTTCCGCTATATATCTTATCAGGAAATGTATCAACCTTTATATCAGCTAACTGGCCTGGCTTGACCCTGCCGATTTCTGTCTCGCCAACAAATATCTTCAGGTCAACAGAGGAAAGATCTGACAGAGACAAGACCTCTCGTCCAGGTAAGACCACTTCTCCAGGCTCCACGTTCCGGCTGCTTATTACCCCATCAAAGGGCGCTCGTAATTGCGTATATCTCAGTTGCGTTTCAATCACTTTTAGGGATGATTGAGCCATCTTAACCTGTGACGTGGCTGCCTCAACTTCTTTTTCTGCCGTCTTTATTTTCGTTAAATTATTTTTTGCCTGGTTGAAAACAACCTTCCCCTCGGTAAGTCTCGCTCGTGCAGTTTGAATAGTTTCTTTTCTGATCCCCTCACGGAGCATATCAAACATTTCCTTGGCCTTTTCAACCTCTTTTACGGCGGTTTCATGTTTTAATTTTACACCGTCCCACTCCCTTTCTGTAACAAGCTGCTTTGTAAAGAGATTATCATACCGTTCCTTGTTTTTCTTGGCCTCTTCCATAACATCTTGAGTAGTCAAAAGCGCCAGCCTGGCTCGCTCTATATCCTGCTCCCTATACCCGGCCTCCAGCTCATGCAATTGTGAGCTCAGTGCCTCTACGCCTGCCGCAGCCCTTGCAACCTCATTCGGAAGCGTCTTCTTATAAAGCTCTAAAACTAACTCCAGTATCTGTAAATTCTTTATGGAATTCTCCACACTGGCCTGTGCCTGTTCATACCGTGCCTCATATTCGGATTGGTCAAGGGATGCCAGGAGCTGATCCTTTTTCACAAATTCCCCTTCATTCACCATAACTTCCATAATTCGACCACTTACCTGGAAGCCAAGCTCCGCCTGTTTTGCCTCAATGGTACCTGAGTAGTAAAACTCTTTCGTCTGTAAATTTCTCTGACCACGGTACACAAGGAGGCCTACACCAAAAAGCAGGAAAAAAAATACTATAATGATAATCTTTTTCTTCAAACCTGTACCTCCAAAGACAGATTTTATACCATTTCATGCAGTTATAATGCAATGTGAAATATACCTCAACACCAAAGGACCTTTTTAGGTATCAGGTTCCATTACTGCAGCAAAGCTTGTTTATTGCGTTTAGTATAATCTATAATCTTTTCAACAAGCATATTCCGATTTTGTGCTGATATATGTATCAAACGAACATCATTCCGTTCCTTTATGCTCTGGATAAAGCGGCCTCCCTTTTGTGCAATTGATCCGATGACACAATTGGGAGAATCAAGTACCTGAATGAGGGTTTTCTTAAACAGGGCGGAGAAGCACTCCATCTTACCAATTTCATCAATTATTATAACCTGCTTTCTCTGCGCGGGTATTATGGCGGAAACTGCAAGAGAATCTATATCCTCGATGTTGACACCATATTTACCAACACGGAACTGACTCCTGATATTTTGGTGTGCCAGAATACCTTTCCTTCCATCCAAGGTATTTATAGAAAAACCCACCCTTCTGCCTCTCTCTTTTATCTCCCTGGTAAAAAAGCCAGTTACCGGCTCCTCCATTCTATTGATAATTTTTTCTATTAAGGTTGATTTTCCGCATCCAGGTGGGCCAGTGACAAGTATATTATTTTTTTTCATTGTATAGAGTGTCTTCATGCCTTTTGAAAAATAAAGGGTTGATCATGAAAAGGTACAAGATTGTTTGATTCGAAAGGTAATTTCTCATGGCTGCCTATGATCAAAAACCCACCCTGCGCCAGACTATTCACTACCTTCTGAAACGCAGGCTGCTTGATCTCATCTCTGTAGTAAGTAAGGAGATTGTTTCGTAGAAAGATTATGTGAAAATTATTCTCTTCAAAATTATGCAACATATTGTGTACCTTCCAGAAAATTCCCTTTTGTAACAATGGGTTTATTCTGAATACGTTTTCATCTTCTTGAAAAATAAAAGAGATTTCTCTTAAATTCTGTTCTACCTCTTTTATACTACTTATAGAATATATTCCCTCCCGAGCTCTTCTGAGATAGACCGGGTTTATATCTGTTGCCCATATCTCAATATCTGGCATAGAGTCAAAACGACTGCGCAGAGTTTCCCATAGCATTTTCATGCTATACACCTCCTCACCACAGGCACAGCCAGCATTCCAAAATTTTACCTTGTCTCTGTTTTCACTTAGAATTTCAGGCACTATATGATCTTCAATTACTTTCCAAAGCATGCGGTCGCGAAAAAAGCGGCTTACAGAAACTGTCATTAAGCATTCACAGTGCTGTCTGACACCCTCATCTCTCACTAAAATATGAAAATATTCATCTATACTTCTGCATCCAAGCTGCTGCATATGCCTGGTGATTCTCTTTTTAACCCCCTTTCGTACCCTCCTGTACCCATCCCAAGAGTAGTTAAAAGAATCAAGAAGTTGACGAAATTGTAAATCATCCATATGGTATTTTTGTTACAGGACAGAAAATATTTTACGTATATAACATAATAAAATTATGTAATTATTTGCCCCGACCGTAGAAAGCCATATCCTTTGTCCCGGCCTTTTGTTGTCGGGATTACGGTCGGGATGTCGTGCTATTAATTCCAGCCATTAGCGAAGCGAATTGGTGACATTAATTGATGCCATGGGCTTGATCGTATGACTCCACTTTAATAAAATTATTTAATAATGCATAAATCTTTACTTTTTAAGAAACTTGGTGATGATGTCATTCAATGTCAAATATGCCAGCGGCGTTGTATGATAGGTCCAGGAAAAAAAGGGTTCTGTAAAACTCGAAAAAATATAAACGGAGAGCTCTATTCCATATCGTACGCAAGGGTTTCATCAATGCGAGTTTCTCCAATAGAGCTAAAACCTCTCTTTCATTTTTACCCTGGAAGCAAGTGGCTTTCCCTGGGCTCTTTGGGCTGTAACTTTCTGTGTCCTGGATGTCAAACTGGCACATATCCCACGCAGATATTGATAAAGAAATCTCATTCACCGAGTATATCTCACCAGGAAAAGTGGTTGAGCTCGCAATAAAGAATAACTGCAAAGGCATTTCCTGGACATATAATGAGCCTACCCTTTCCTTAGAATATACACTGAATACAGCAAAATTAGCCAAGGAAAAAGGCCTGTTAACAAACTATGTAACAAATGGCTACATTACTCCAGAGGCCTTGAATCTTCTCGGCCCGTTCTTAGATGCTTACAGGGTAGATGTAAAGGGATTCTCTGCCCGGACCTACAAAAAAATGGCGAATATTCCAAATTTCAGGGTAATCTTAAAAAACATTCACGCAGCAAAATATAGATGGGGTATGCATGTTGAAATTATAACCAACCTTACTCCCGGATTTAATGATAATAAAGTTGAACTGCACAATCTAGCGCAATGGATTTCAGCTCAGATAGGACCTGAAACCCCCTGGCATATCACGAGATTCATTCCCCACTTTAAATTATCCCACTGTGATTATACATCCATACCCACGCTGGAACAAGCCAGACAAATTGGCATGGATAAAGGACTGAAATATGTGTATCTCGGAAATGTTCCTGGTCATTTAGCAGAAAATACCTACTGCCCCCAATGCGGAAAACTGCTCATTGAAAGACGAAATTACCAGACACTAAAATATAACTTGAAAGGAAATGAATGTAAATTTTGCAATCAGACAATAGCCGGGTATTTTGAATAGCCCCCTAACGCCACTAAGAATATTTTATACATACCCCCTAAAAATCTTTCATACATCTTCCAGCAAACAGTTAATTTTCATTATTTAGTAAAAATTTTTTTATTTTTTCCTTGACTTTCAGTAAAATTTACAGTATTTATACCAATAAAATTGTAAGTTTTGCTATAAAAGGAGGGGCTATGAAACTGACGGAAAAGCAGAAGGCATTTCTGAAATATATCTCCCATTATATGGAAGACTGGGGTCGATCTCCCAGCTTTGAAGAGATATGCTCCCATTTCGGCTTCACCTCTTACAACACGGTCACTACGTATCTCAAAACCTTGGAATGGAAAGGCTATATCCGCCTTCCCAACAAAAAGAACCAAAAGCGAGCCATTGAGGTGATTAGTCCTGTGGAAACCAGACGGCTCGAGTTTCCCCTGCTGGGAAGGGTGGCGGCCGGAAAGCCTATCGAGGCAGTAGAAGAGGTAGATGCAATTGAAGTCCCCCCATCTATGACTGGGCAGGGAGACCATTTTGTCCTCCAGATTAGAGGGGATTCCATGAAGGAGGATGGGATACTGGACGGGGATTTCATCGTAGTGAGAAAACAGCCGACGGCCGAAAATGGCCAAACCGTGGTGGCCCTGATCAACAATGAGGCCACCGTTAAGAAATATTACAAGCAGAAAAATTATGTGGAACTCCGCCCCTCCCATGCGGATATGGAATCCATCCTTATCAAAAAGGGAAATCTCCGGATTGAAGGAAGGGTCGTGGGGGTTATGAGGCATTATAAGTGAACTAAAGTGCCTAAAATTAAGAAGCTTGTGGGTGGTGCCTACTGCTTACTTCTATTACGGAATTTTGAGCCATGTTTCGTCACATTATTCACATCCATATCCCAGCCTTTCCCATCGCGGTGGCGCGGGTATCCCAGCCAGAGCTCAAGGGGCGCCCTGTAGCCATGGCCTCACCTCACTCGGAACGGGCGCTTATCCTCTCTGTCTCTCCTGAGGCCCGCAGGGAAGGTATTTTTAAGGGCATGCCTCTCGGAAAGGCCATAAAATTCTGCCCTGACCTGACCGTCTTACCCCCCAACCAAAACCTCACAGAAAAGGTCTGCAATGTCTTGGCCAAGGTAGTGGCACACTATACACCTCTCTGGGAACCCTCCCGGCCAGGACATATCTATATGGATATAACAGGAACAGATCGTCTCTGGGGGAGAGCAAAAGACACGGCCAGCCGTCTAAGGCGGGAAATCAAGGAGCATCTATGTCTCTTAGGAATGGTGGGCATAGCAGGAAACAAGATGGTTTCCAGCATCGCCTCCAGGATTGGCTCATCCAAAGGAATATTGGATGTAGATCGTGGTCAGGAGTCCTCATTTATGGCTCCCCTAAAGGTAGACGTCCTGCCTGGCATAGGCCATGTTCAAAGAAAAATCCTTCTGGAAGAGCTAAATATCTCTGTGGTCCAAGAGATAGCCACCCTCGATATGGATAGTCTAAAACTTATTTTTGGCAGGCAGGCTTATATGATCCATCAGCGGGCCCTCGGCATAGACCCAACCCCGGTGTATCCTTCCCATATGGAGCCCACAGTAGCCGAGGAACTCACCCTTGCCCAGGACGAAAACCACGACGAGAAACTATTGGGAATCCTTTACAGGTTGGTGGAAAAATGCTCGCATCAACTTCTGAACAGGTCACTGTGCCCCCGCAAGGCAGGGTTGATCTTTAGATACACTGACCAGAAAGAGGTCACGCGCCGCATCAATCTTTCCGGTGTGAGCTTCTGGGATTTCGAACTCTACGCACCTCTGGAGAGGATTTTTTTAAAGGCCTATCACCGTCGGGTAAGGGTTCGATTTATGAAGGTGTGGTTTCAGGATTTCTCCCCTCCCCCGTCACAGCTCTCACTCTTTTCCACAAGCTCCCCTGTCACGGGTAAAAAGGTCCTGGCGTTCCAGACCCTTAATCATATTAGGGAGAGATATGGCTATGAGGCGATCAAATATGGCAGGACCAGTACAGCTCATAGCTGTAAGCTGATAGGTTTTAAGCGGACACTGATGCACTAAGTCAAATGGATAGTAAAGAGGTCTTTTCTGAAGTGACTGGTGGGAGGCTGCTGTCTTTTCGTGACTTATCAGTGGGGGAAATCCCGCCGGAAGCGGGAAGAGGGCAAGACTCCCCCGCAGATAAGTCGCTGAAAAGACCAAGCCGGGAGCCTCGGAACTGAAGAAAAGGCCTCTTTACATCCACACCCTTTGATTAGATTTTTACCTTAAATCCTATGAACTGTAAACGATGAACTCATTCGTCCATCTCAATGTCCATTCCCACTACTCCAAAGGTTGGGGTATGGGTTCCATTGAAGACCTCTGCCGATCCGCCAAAGAGCATGGTATAGATAGACTAGCATTGACCGATACTAACGGATTGTATGGACTAGTATTTTTTATCCAGACAGCTAAGGAAATAGGCATTCAACCCATTGTGGGCAGCGAATTTACAGCCGATAAGCACCGTGCTGTTCTGCTGGTTCGAAACCGTGAGGGATATACAAACCTCTGCCGGATTATTTCAGACCTCCACTGCCATCAGGATTTCAACCTGATCAAATCCTTGAAGGAGAGACGTGAGGGACTCATAATCTTTTCTGATGACTTCATGCTGCTCAAGGCCCTTAAAAGAGATTCAAAAGAGGACCTCTTTGTGGAGATGTCTCCGGGCTACAATATGGCGGGCTGCTATGCCTTTTCCCGAAAGAGCGGAATTCCTCCTCTGGCTACCAACCGGGTCTATATGATCAAGGCAGATCAGTTTCCGCTTCATCGGATCCTTCGGGCCATAGCCTTGAACAGCAAGCTTTCCCGCCTAGGAAGTGAGGATACCTGCAGAGAGCACAATTTTTTAAATGCCCCCCGGTCTATGATCGATCAGTTTCCCCATGCTCCTCGAGCGATACGTAATACCCTTGAGGTGGCCAAAAGATGTCTTGTGCGTTGGGATTTTGACCGCATCATATTCCCTCGTTTTGAGCAGATGACAGACAAAGAGGCCTATGAAGCTCTCTACCAGTCTACCATAGAGGGTTGCAGGCGTCGATATGGAAAGCTCACCCAAGCAATCAGAGAGCGAATAGACTACGAGATGAAGATCATCCAAGAGAAAAAGTTTGCCCATTATTTTCTGGTAGTGGCTGATATTACCAGAAGGGCTCCTCGGTCATGTGGTCGTGGAAGCGCCGCCGCATCCATCGTCTCATATGCCTTGGGGATCACCCATGTAGACCCCATAAAACATCACCTCTTCTTTGAGCGTTTTTTAAACACTGGACGTATGGATCCCCCGGACATCGATGTGGACTTCGCATGGGACGAACGAGATCAGGTTATCGACTATGTTTTTGCCAAATATGGAAACCGAAAAACCGCCATGGTGGCTAATCATAACCTTTATGGAGCCAGATCTGCTATCAGAGAAGTAGCAAAGGTCTTTGGCCTAACCGAGACAGAGATCAGCCGGGTAACCAGCAAAATCGGTTTTGGATGGCGTCTGGAAGATACCTGGACCAAATTTGCCAAGCATCCCAAGATGAGGGGAATCGAGCTCAGGAAGCCCTGGGATGAAATCCTCCGTGCCGCGGTTCAGCTCGAGGATCACCTCAATCACCTTTCAGTACACTGCGGCGGTCTGGTAATTGTGCCCGATGAGATTCGGCGCCACTGCCCGGTAGAAATCTCTGCAAATGGGGTACAGGTGCTCCAGTGGGAAAAAGATTCGGTGGAAAAAGCAGGACTTGTTAAGATAGATCTCCTGGGCAACCGGAGCCTTGCAGTCATCCGAGATGCCCTTGCTCTGGTGGAGAAAAATTACGGCAGACGGATTGATTACACAAGCTGGAACCCCATCAATGATCCCAAAACGGTAGCAGTCTTTTACCAGGGTAGCACCTTTGGCGTTTTCTATTTTGAGAGCCCTGCCACACGACAGGTGTTAAAAAAGGTCAGCTCAGGATTTAGCTTTGAGGAGTACACAAAGCTGGACCACTTTCAGCTCAATGTGGTAGTCGCCTCCATCATCCGACCTGCCTCAAATCAGAGTATCAGGGCATGGATATCCAGGCTCCATGGCCAGCCCTGGGACACACCACATCCCCTTTTACGGCCTGTTTTAAAGGAAACCATGGGGATCATGGTCTTTCAGGAGCAATTGAGTCAAGTGGCCATACACCTGGCCGGTTTTGATCCTGCAGAGGCAGATACCCTGAGGAAGGTGACGAGCAAAAAGCATAGGGAGAAGAAACTTCCTGATTTTCATGCCCGATTTGTTCGAGGAGCTCGAGAGCGGGGTGTAAACCTAAAAGTGATAGAGAAAATCTGGCAGATGATGATGGGCTTTGACGGCTATAGCTTCTGTAAGCCACATTCGGCCAGCTATACCCTGGTAGCCTATAAGTCCGCCTATCTCAGGGCCCATTATCCGGCCGAGTTCATGGCATCTGTCATTTCCAATGGCGGAGGATATTACTCTACATTTGGATATCTGTCGGAGGCAAGACGAATGGGGCTCACAATTCTACCTCCTGACATCAACCAGAGTGAGATCAAATATACCGGAAAAAATAATGAAGTCCGGGTCGGCCTCATGCAAGTAAAGGCCCTGTCCCGGGAGGGACGGGAATCCATCATTTATGAGCGTTCCAAAAATGATCTCTTCACCGGCTTTGAGGATTTTCTGCTTAGGGTCGGCCACCATCTCCACCTCCAGGATGTGAGGATTTTGATCAAGGCGGGCTGCTTTGACAGTATTGCCCATGGCTTGACAAGGCCTTCTCTGATATGGCAGGCCCTTCAGTTCTTTAGCGGCGAACATCAGGAGGAAAAGACCCCTACCCTCTTCTCCGCACCTGCCTCCCAACTCCCTATAAAACAACCTCCTTACCCAAAAAGTCTCATGCTGAAACATGAGTTGGAAACCCTGGGTCTTTCCCTCTCCAACCATCCCCTCGAGCGATACGAGGGAATCTTGAGAAACATGGGCTATGTGAAGGCTTATGATCTCAACGCCCATGTGGGGAAACAGGTAACAACTATCGGTTTACTGATAAACGGCAAGACAGTATATACAAAGGATAGAGAGCCCATGAAATTCGTATCCTTTGAAGATACCACCGGCCTCTATGAAACCGTGTTCTTTCCAAAAGCATATAATCAATTCTGCCACATGCTAAATGAAATGCGTCCTTATATCCTCAAGGGCAAGGTTGAGGAGGATTTCGGTTCTATAACCATGACAGTGAGTTGGATAGGATTTCTTGATAGATACAAACGCGAGATCTCCACCCTCTAAATCCTCATTACTCAGCGTATTATCAATGGGTGGAAGATTCACCTTGTTAAGTCCCCTCCATATGAGGACCTCGAAGCGGCATTTAACAGGATAAATTCGAGTCATTTGAACAGGTCTATTAAGAACACTTTGAAGGTAAATCCGCCTGATTTCTCAAATTGCGAGGCGAGTTTAGAAAATAGATCTACACTTTTTTCAACCAATTTCAGACTGTTGCCTGAAAAAATAACCTCATGGCCACCTTTAACCCACCTTACTATCCTACCATGAAAAGACCAAAAGGTATTGAAAATATGCATCCACAACATTATGGGTGTGTTTTGCATTTAACACACAATGATAGTTTCCCTATACTTCTTGCCACAAAAAGTGAGTTCTATCAATTCAACAACAATAATTGAAATTTCGTAAATTAAATTTCGCCTAAAGGATGGCGTTCAGCTTCACAAATTACCTTTTTAACGCCAGGTACAGATTTTATCAGTTCGGTAACACCTGCCACTGTACGCATGGGGTTAATTAATCCGGTCAACTTCACCACTCCAAGCTCCGGAACCTCAATATGTAACTCCTGAGGATTGATATTATCTTTTATAACCGCCACTTCAACCTTCTTCAGCAAAGATAATTTGTCCATAGATTGCATTGCGGTTAGACTACATTCTTTGATGTTGTCCGAAGCTGCCACGTTGACGATCATCTCTGCTGTTGCATCGATACCCAGTTTGTCAACATTAATAACCAAATCATATAATGAAAAATCATTCCAATCAATTTGAAACGAAAAGTGCATAAATCCCTTGAGCTCGTTGTCACGATTTTCGATTATGGCCAGGGCGTTATCTGGGCTGATCTTCATTTGATCAATAAGGCGCTGTATGCGAAACTGCTTGGACGCATACAGGCGCAGATGCAAAGCACAGCTGAAATCTTTTAAAAAATAAGTGGCCCCGTGACCAATAATGATGCCTTCACCTCTATGGGCCAATTCATATATGACCGGTGCCATAAGCTCATTATAAATTTCAGGCCTGCGCTTCAAAAGTCGATCTAATAATCCGGGAGCCTTTTGATCAAACCCCTTCACATCATCGGATGAATATCCCATATTAAAGGCCTCCTGTTGTATACGGTTGTCATTATATAGCTCAATGTTAAGACTTTCAGCAACCTTTTGAGAGACACTCACGGCCCCGCATCCAATACTGGTCGTTACTGTAATCAGCGACATTTTTCAATCTCCTTTTTTTCTGTTTTGTTACACATTAGGTTATGGGTGCCACAACATCGATAACATATATTCATGCCATGACATCGCTTATAGTCAGATGTATTCTCACGTTGTTTTGCAGTGCATTTAATTGGTACAAAGACTTATCAACCTTGCCTGGCATGGAAATATTAAGGTTTTTTGTTCTTCCACATCGATTCTAATCAACAATCAAAAAAACAAGTGTTATCGATGTTGTGGCACTTCGTGCTGTTATCGATGTACTGGCATTTGTCAATTAGGCAATGGACTTTATTTAGAATCAAACCTTAATACACCTTTTGCGTAACTCGAAGAATGAAAATAATTAAGGCTCTTTAAAGTTTTGAGTGGGTAACAGTGGTATAATCCTGGAAAAAACAATAATCCAGGAAGAAACCAATGCTAACAAAACAGTTGGTATAGTTCAAAAGGTACGACGTGAATTAAAAGTGAATGATATCTTTAGTTTAAAATGGAGCTTAATATAGAAAATATCAGGGTGTAGCCTTCATCATTATGGATATCAAAGGTCAAGATGGACTCCTACGTCACCCTTGACATTCCTAATGATTTCGGCTAGATATTACCTAAAAGATGATTTAAATCATCTCTATCTAAAAGATAAATGTATAAAAATATCAATCATGCCGATAAGAAATAACTTTTTTGGATTTTCTCCAATTCTTTTCTTTTAAAACAAAAAGTTGTACCTTTTAAACTTTACTACCCACTCAAAACTTTAAAGAGCCAAAAAAATAGCCACAGACCCGCCTGCCGGATGGCGGGCAGGCGGGTCTGTGGCAGAGTGATTAAAAAAATGAAGATACTCATTTGTGTAAAACAGGTTCCAGAAATTACGGATGTAACAATAAATCCTGAAACGGGAACCCTTATGAGAGAAGGGATAGACTCAATACTCAATCCATTCTGTGAATATGCTGTAGAGATGGGCTTAAACCTCAAAAGACATTATGGTGATATAGAGACAGTAGTTATCTCCATGGGGCCTCCACAGGCAAGAACAGCGTTGATGAGGTGCCTTGAGATGGGTATCGATAGAGCAATTCTTTTGGCAGATATGAAATTTGCTGGCGCTGACACATGGGCTACAGCCTTCACCCTTGCCGAGACTATAAGGACAATGGAAGGTGACTTTGACCTGATTCTTGTTGGAAAGCAGGCAATAGATGGTGACACAGCTCAGGTAGGGCCCGAGCTTTCAGAAATCCTTGGTATCCCTCAAATAATGTATGCAGTAGGAGTTGAACTCACCGGTAATAAAAAAAAGATCAGGGTAAAAAGAGAGATAGAAACAGGTAATGAAATTGTAGAGGTAAAACTTCCAGGCCTCATTTCTTTGAGTAAGGGACCCATGATAAGGAGTGTATCTTCTTTTAAAGAAATTCTTGATGCACGGAAAAAGGAGCTCCGGGTTGTTACTGCTTCAGACCTTAATATAGATGAGAATGAACTTGGTCTGAAAGGCTCATTTACTCAGGTGGTAAAGATATTTCCGCCACAGATAAAAAAAACGGGGATGGTTATCGACGGTAGCGAACCACAGGATGCAGCAAAGAAACTGATCGAATTCCTTAAAGAAAGGAAGTTCATTTAATAAAATGCTCAAGATCGATACTGAGAAATGTACTGGGTGCAAGATCTGTGAGAAAGTGTGTCCATTTGGTGCTATTGTTATTATTGATAAGATAGCCCAGGTGCAAGACAATTGCACCCTTTGCGGGGCATGTGTAAATAGTTGCCCAGCAGAGGCTCTTTCAATTGAAAGGAAACCAGTTTCAAAAGAAGAGCTGGATAAATTTTCAGGTGTCTTTATCTGGGGAGAATGTGAAGAAAAAGATAAAGGAATTGCCCCAAAAAAAGTGGTGAGAGAGCTTCTTGCCCAGGGACGAAAACTTGCCGATAGTCTTGACCAAGACCTAACAGTAGTAGTTTTAGGTGATGATAAACTACAAGGTCTTGAGACACTCATTACCTATGGCGCAGACAGGGTAATGAGGTGTCAACATAAACTCCTCGGCAGCTTCACAACTGAAAGCTTCACCAATGTGATATCTGCGATTATCTCTAAAGAGAAGCCCTCTGTTTTTCTTTTTGGCGCAACACCACATGGCAGGGAACTTGCCCCGAGGGTTGCTGCGAGACTACATCTTGGACTTACTGCGGATTGTACTGGTCTGGAAATAAATGAAAAGGGAGAACTCATCCAGACAAGACCTGCCTTTGGTGGAAACATCATGGCATCAATAGTCTCACCCTACACAAGACCCCAGATGGCAACTGTGAGACCAAATGTCTTTTCTTTTGGAGATCCTGACAACTCAAGAAAGGGGGAAATCGTAGACTTTAAGGTAATTCTCTCCCCAGCTGCAATCAAAACAAAGGTAGTAGCTATTGAAAGACTTAGGGATGAAAGAGAAGTTAGCATTGAAGATGCTGACATCATTGTGTCAGCAGGTAGAGGATGCCAGAAAAAAGAAAATTTGCACCTTATCCAAGAGTTGGCAGAAGAGCTTGGAGGTGTAATGGCCGGCTCAAGGGCTATTGTTGAACTCGACTGGATACCTCACACCAAGCAGGTAGGACAATCAGGACTAACTGTGGGACCGCAACTCTACATAGCTGTTGGAATCAGTGGGGCTATTCAGCACCTTGTTGGAATGAATTCAGCAAAAACCATCATTGCAATAAATAAAGACCCAAATGCACCCATATTCAAGATTGCAGACCTTGGTATTGTTGGCAATGCAATGGAGATTTTACCAGCCCTTATCAGGGAAGTTAAGAAATCCATATAACCATAAACTCATTCATGAAAATCCTTACAGTTAGTGATAAGAAAAAATTTTACTCACCACATAACTACAATGGAAGATTCAAGACTGCAATTGAGAATATTCCATAAATGAAGTTTTTTCTTCCATCATTTGGTGATAAAATATTTAAAAAGTGGATTAGCAGAGGAAGGACGAAAAGAATTATAAAAAAAATATAAATACTTGACATATGTTCTCTATTTTATAGTGTGGAAGTGTTTATATAATAAAACTTTAAAGCTCTTTCTCATTATGATTTAGATACCTGTTAATGGTATTATAGAAAGGCGTGTCATGTTGCGGTAGACTTGAGGTAGAAGTGTAAGAGTAATATCAATGCTATGTAGTTAGGTTCTTTTGTAATCCCTCAACTTTTTCAAAAATCCCTAAGCTGTGCACTCTGGAAATTTTTAACTTGAGATCAAACTCCCCTGCAAAGTCAATTATCTACAAATAGCTACTTTACATCTCCAGAAGCTCGAAATTGATTGTTACTAAGACCATTTGTACTGAAACACTCTGCGGTATAATTTCCTATATCGTCAATGGGCTAACTTTTTATACCAAAGAGTACGTTCTTCAATGCTATCACACTATTCTTTTTTGACGCAGCACTTGTACTCGAAAAACAACTTTCAGCTGATACCCCACTTGTGCCAAATCTTAAAGATATAACCAGGAGCCTCGGAAAGTACCAACTGACTCAGTTCTTAACACGACAGCGTGCGATTCATCTTCGAATTTAAGGCAGATAGATGCCCTTCTTCACAGTTATATCACTGAAAGGAGAAATGGATGAACGAAAATTCAGAAAAAGAAAGGAGAGGCTTCTTGGAAGACATTGCCGGTGCCCTGGATCACAAAAAACATAATGAACGTATCAGACGCCTTAGAACATCGTCTGAGTCTAAATCGAAAAGAAAAATACTGACATTTGGCGGAATTGGAGTAGCCCTTTTGATTATTCTAATTGCTGTGTTCTCCAGAGATGATGGTGAAATACTCAAAGAGGACCTTCCCACGATTCAGGCCAGACTTAGTCAACTCGAGAGACGAATCACACACATTGAGGGGATGGAGGAGAGATTAGTCTTTCTCGAAAAGCAGGAGAAAGAATTTCAAAAATATTTTATAGGATATGGTCGATCTAAAGGGTCATTGGCACAACAAGTGGATGTACTGTCTGAAAAAATTTACCAATTGGAAAAAGCAATAGCCACAGGTACTGCGAAGACTGAGGCTTCATTACCTCACCAAAAGAAATTTTTTCCTCTGGCCAAAGGGCGTTACCATGAGGTCAGTTCTGGCGACACCCTTTACTTGATCGCTCTAAAATATGGTACCTCGGTAGATGAGCTCTGTCGCCTCAACAATATGACCCCAAGCCAAATCATCTACCCAGGTCAGAAACTCTTGGTCGCTCCAGAGGACAATCAGTGATCGTTTGGTCTTTTCAAAAGGAGATGAAATCATGGAAGCTTATAAAATTGACGATCTAGTTGGGATCTATGAGGAAGACGGAAGCGTGAAATGCAGAGATTGTATGGAAGAGAAAGATTGGAGAGAACTGAAAGAAGAGAACATTATTACTATGGGTGATGTAGAGAGAAGCGATGATTGGTTCTTTTGTGATTACTGTGAGAAAAGGCTGTAACACATGGAAAGGATGCAAAAAAGAATAAAAGTTGCCGAACTCAATGCAACAGCAGATAAAAGTTCAGGAGATTGAAGCCTTCTCCCAAACCGTCTACGGTCACTTCATTTACTATAAAGTATTAGTCGCCATGCTGCTTTTTGAAGTTTTAAGGATAAAAGAACATGGGAATATTTTTAAAAATACTTAAGATATCAACAGATATGGAAATACATATCGAAGACCGATATGTATCCATGTTTCAAGAGATAGTGGGTATGTCGCCATCACAGGCCAAAAGCGCTTTCCGCGATATTATTCAAGAGGCAAAAGAAGAATCTCTGAAGGAAGACTCTCCAGACTTACCCCAGAATGTGGGCGACTTTCTTTTGGAAAAAAAATCTAGCGATGAAAAAATTAGATCCATTTTGGCAAAGAAGAGGAATGAAGGTATCAGAGACCAAGATATACGATGGTGGTTTAATATGCACGATCTTGAAAGAAGAATACTTCTAAAGGTTGATGATGTAAGTATGCGTAGTCTGTTTACTAAATTGAGAGAACAAGACGGCCTCAGTGAGGATGAAGCAACAAAAGGGATAAGAAAAGGTTACCCTGTTTTTGGCGATCCTGATGATACCTCACATTCTACTGGAGAAGATAGGCCGCTGCCGTATGAACTTAAAAACAGGATTAATATTTTTGTTCAAAAGAGGTTGCAGAAAGATCCAGAAAAATTCAAAAAAGAGATTGAAGAATCATCAACTTTTAATGCTTTGGTAAGGGAAGAAGTGAAAAAAGGAAATGTATAGGACAGGTCAGATATTATCATGCAGATACGTCTAATGGGCTTAATGACTATTATTGCAGATGAGGTATCAGAGAAAAGAGGACCCCTTTGATTTAGCTATCAAGAAATGGAATCGCATTCGACAATTTGTAGAAAATGCCTTGACATTGAGTGTAAGGCCAGCATACGTAAAGTGGAGAGATGTCTTTTATTTCCACATCCTTGGCTCAAGACTTCTCCCTAAAAAATACCGCAGATAATGTCTTGGTTGAAAAGATAATCAAAGAGAAGTTAGGGGAGACAACGAACAATTAAGGCACAGAAAACTCGTTCAGTGTGAATAAGCACTGTGCCCTGGTAATCGCATAAATTTTATTTTTACCATAATATGGAGATTACAAGCATGGGAAAACCAAAAGCAAATAAAAAAACTTTGGACGTCATCCATGAGCATAACGCCGTGAAAGGCGGGGAGCTTATGCCTGTCTTTCTAAGGGTGAGGTATGAAAAGAAAAATATGGAGATATTTTTATCTTCAGTTGGTATCTCCCAAGAGAGGTTAGAGGTTTATGAACAAGAGGCTTTCTACGATGCTCTTGAATGGGGAGAGGATCATCCTGGACAAGAAGAAGCCAGGGCAGGTGATGTATTGATGGATTCTTTATATGAATTACTGAAGAATGCTGAACACCCCATGGAGGAGCCACTTAAGTATGAACTCAGGATCAGCAGGAAACGGGGAGTAGCTGGCGATGAT